>Ga0068855_100009257_pt1 | contig 11899 bp, 9 predicted proteins | sample KBSCornC52_FD_66592 | JGI IMG/M metagenome (GOLD analysis project Ga0068855, IMG submission 66592) | Corn rhizosphere microbial communities from Kellogg Biological Station, Michigan, USA - KBS Corn C5-2 | ecosystem: Host-associated > Plants > Roots > Rhizosphere > Soil ...
TTCTCTTGCGCTTCATTCGATAAAAGGGCGCAAAGGCAGCGTACCCTTTCCTCCGAAGCGCGTTTTCTACGGTCCTTTCGTGCCTTGACCGTACATACAACGCGTACCAACGCGTTAAAGCAGCCTCAGCATCCCATCCTCGCTGGACGCCCAGGCCCGCCCCCACGTTGTGGGCAACAACAACGTTCTCCATGGCTCCCATCTAGCCCTCACGGCGACTACGACTGTAAGGTCGTGTCTTCCCTTTGCCCTATTACCAGCGATTTTATGCGACCATGCTGTGCATCCTCCTGTGCAAGACTTGGAATTCTCGTCGGAGAAGCTAAAAAGTAACGTGCGTGCCTAGGCTAAACGTTTAGCGTCGCTGCAGCCGCAAGCATGAAGAGCTCTACACGTCGTCGACGTGATTCAACCGCCAAGGATTCTAGGTATTCACGTGCCAAGAGTTACACCAGTCTCGTCGGATGGTGATGCTAAAATCCGTTGACTTGTTTCTTGGGAAACGGGCGAATTCACTCGCCAGCCGCGAATTGGGGTCGTTGATGCAATTGCAGCCAAGGTCAGATAGTGCTGGTGCTTCCGAAGCGCTAATGCCTTCCAGTCAAGAAACCTTTCCAGCCCGAGAGGTGTTTCGTCCCTTTTTCGGGCAAGAAGAGAACTCTCTCTTCCATTTTGTACAACTGCTACGAAAACGAGGTTGGTGGATTGTCGCAAGTGTGGCCATTGTTTTCACGCTATCTCTCATATCAACCCTGAGAGCGACCAAGCTCTATCAAGCGACATCGAAAATCGCAATCTCTGCGGAAAATCCAAACGTGCTGGGTTTCAGAGGTGCCGACGATAGTTCCCCAGCATATTATCCAGACGAAGCGGATCTTGAAACTGAGGCAGCGATTCTCCGCAGCGATGCTTTGGCCACTCGGGTGGTTAAAGCTATGCGCTTAGACCGAAATCGCAGCTTTGGCGGCGGAAAGTCGATTCCGCCAGATCCCGAGGAGGCAGTTTCAACCCAGGTCGAGCCCGATTCGTCAAAACTAATGAGCCTGGCAGGTTCTTTCCGAGGTGGGCTGAGTGTCCAGATAATTCCCGGCTCGCAACTCATAGAAGTTAGCTATACACATTCCGATCCGCGGTTAGCGGCCGAAATCACAAACACGCTGGTCAGGGAATTCATTGAAGAGAATTTCAAGACAAAGTACGAATCGGTGACACAGACATCGGACTGGCTGACGAAGCAACTCGCCGACCTGCAACTCAGAATGCAGGCGTCTGAGGAAAAACTCGTTCGCTACCAGAAAGACCACGGCATTTTGGGAGGCGATGAAAAACAGAATATCGTCACGGCCAAACTGGATGAACTCAACAGGGAATTAACGGCTGCCGAGACGGATCGCATTCAAAAGGAGTCAGATTACAGACTTGCTACGGAGGGCGATCTAAGCACATTTGCCAAAACAACGAGTGGACATAGCGACACGCTGCTAGACAAATTGCAGGAGAAGCAGTCCGACCTTAATACTCAGCTCGCACAGCTTACAACCCAATTCGGTCCGGCATATCCCAAGGTCGTAGCCCTGAACAATCAACTAAAGCAGGTTCAGGTTGAGGTGGACGCTGAGAAAAGAAGAATGCAGCTGAAGTTGCGAGACGAATATCTCGCGGCGCTCGAACGCGAAAAGATGCTGAGTTCGGCATTCGATGAGCAAAAAAAGCAGGCTAATCAACTCAACGAAAGCTCAATCGAGTACACGTTGCTGAAGCGAGATGCCGATTCCAACCGGCAGCTCTATGAGAGCCTGCAGCAGAAATTAAAGGAAGCAGGAGTGGCGGCTGGTCTGAAGTCCAGCAACATTCGTGTTGTGGATGCGGCACGGGTTCCGACTTCCCCAATAGCCCCTAACATTTCTAGAAACCTAAGCATGGGTTTCCTCATGGGCCTTGTGGGTGGGATCGCTCTTGTTTTCGTGCTCGAGAACATGGACAGAACGGTCCAGAACCTAGAAGAGCTAAGCTCTATCTGCCCCTTGCCTGCCTTGGGTGTTATCCCGCATTTTTCCACTGGACACGACCGCAAGCGGTTAGTCGCAATCCCAAGCGGTGACATGAAACCAGAATCCCCCGCGCTGGTTGCCGTAGTGCGGCCCAACTCTCAGGCGGCAGAGGCCTATCGCTCTCTGCGCACGGCGATTCTGCTTTCCGGGCTTGGTGCCCCTCCGCGGACGCTTCTCGTAACCAGTCCCCTCCCTCAAGAGGGGAAAACTACGATCAGTGCGAACACAGCTCTAGTCCTCGCGCAGCGAGGGAGTCGGGTGCTGCTCGTAGATGCCGACCTGCGCCGCCCGGGCTTGGAGAAGATGCTGGGATTGAAGTCGAAAGGCGGCCTGAGCACATTGCTTAGTGGCGTCGACAAACCTGAGGATGTGGTAGTCCGCTTTTCTAAGGCTCCCAATCTCTGGATTTTGCCCGCCGGGCCAGTTCCTCCTCAACCCGCAGAACTGCTCGGCTCAAGGGAAATGGCCGAATACATCGCCCGGTGGCGGGAGGAATTCGACCATGTGGTCATCGACTCGCCACCTTGCCTTTCCGTGACAGATGCCACGCTCTTGTCGCCGGGGGTGGATCGAGTTCTCATCGTCGCTCGTTCCGGGAAAACTCAGAAGGCTGCCATCAAGCGAGCCTGTAACCTGCTTTTCCAAGTTCGCGCGAAAGGCATGGGCCTGGTGTTAAATGCGTTTGATATGAGCGTCGGCAGTTACTATTACGGACAATATTATAGGAAGTACTACAGCGAAGAGATTTCATCGCAAATTGCCAACCCGAGCAATGGCGATTCTTCCTACAACAACGAAACCGTTGATCGCGTTTCGTAATGATCGACTGCCAAAAATGGCTGCGGTGTAGATGCGCATTAAGTCCCGCAATCAACGAATTGTTTTCGCAGTAGCTGGTCTTCTTGGCACTATCGTCTATTTGCTTCTCGCGTCCAAGTTGTTTTTGGCCTCACACCTGGCTGCAATTCCCAACCAAAGTGCCCTTCAGAGGGCAATTCAGTTAGAGCCCTCGAATGCGGAGTATCACGACCGCATGGGTCAATACCTGACTCGCAATGCCGTCAAGCCGGAGACGGCCATTACACAATATCAAGCGGCGACAAACCTGAATCCGTATGCAGCTCGATACTGGCTGGACCTTGCCGGCGCCTATTTACTCGCCGGTCGGACAAAAGAACAAGGGGAGAGCCTCGAGCATGCGCTCCATGCCGACCCAACCACGCCGCGGGTGGCGTGGGAGGCTGGAATCTTTTTCTTGTCGGCGGGAGACCGGGACCGGGCGCTCAACAATTTTCGCGTCGTCCTCTCGAGCGATTCCGGAATGGCCCCCCAAGCCCTCGAGCTCTGTTGGCGGGCCACGAGCGATACCAATGTTGTACTCGACGAGGCATTGCCAAAGAGATCAGATTCATATCTCGCTTTTCTGAAACTGCTGATCGACAAGAAGGAGACCTCTGGCGCTAGAACCGTCTGGAACCGGCTGATTGCCCTGAAGCAGCCCGTTGCTCTCCGCTCGGCTTTACCTTATTTCCGATTCTTACTTGAGCAAAGAGAAGTCGCAGCCGCCGTACTGGGCTGGCAGCAGCTGGCGGCGCTTAATCCCAACCTCTCTTCCTACCTTCCTTCTCCTGCGAACCGCGTGGTAAACGGCGGATTTGAGGAAAGAGTGCTGGATGGTGGCTTTGATTGGACCTACTCGCCAAAAGCTCATGTCGATATAGCGATTGACACGAGCGAATTTCATAGCGGAACTCGATCGCTCTCGATCACCTTCGACGGGCAAAACCCGGGAGATGCCGGAATTTACCAACTCATTCCTGCAAAACCAAACACTCAATATCAGTTCTCTGCAGCCTATCGCACGGAGGATTTGGTAACTGCGAGCGGCCCACGGCTCTCGATTTCCGACGCTTACAGTGGCCAGTCCTATGTCCTCGGCGACGATGTGATGGGCAGCACTCCTTGGCGGGTCGAACAAGCCCAATTTCGCACGGGGCCAGACACGAGCTTGTTGCTACTAAGAGTGATTCGCCAACCTGGCAGCCCGCTGATCAAGGGTAAGTTATGGATCGATGATCTTCAGCTCGTCGAAAGTGCAGATTAGTTCGCCGATATGAGCCAACACCAAACACCATATTTCGAATCTTCGCAAGCTGAAGATCCTTCTCGTGCTTCACAGCTCCTGGGGCGGATACTCGTACTGGGGCTCTGTGTTCTTCTCATCTTCGCCGTTTTGTCTTTTGGCGCGGTTGAGGATTGGTCGATCTTCCTATTTGAGATTGGGGCCACGGCACTCGGGCTGGTTTGGATAGGCAGGCAACTAGCGTTGGGGCAGGTCAACATCCTTAAGAACCCGCTGTATTTGCCGGCATTATTGTTTTTCATTGTCGTGCTTGTCCAAATCGCGTTCGGTACCTCGGCCTATCCATACGTCACGAAATACGCATCTTTTCAATATGTCTCGTACGGAATTGTGCTATGGATAGCCTCGAACTGCATCCGCGGGCGGGAGCAACGAAAAGCATTCGCGCTGATCATGATTGTGTTTGGAGCCTGCTATGCGTTTTTTGCATTAACTCAGGACTTGACATCCAACTCGAAACTTTTCTGGATTCGAACTCCGCGATTCCCCGGCAGCATTTATGGGAGTTATGTCAATCGCAACCACTATGCCGGCTTAATGGAGATGTTGGCTCCGATCGCGCTGGTCGTAAGCCTTAGCCGGTTATTACCGAGCGTTCAGCGTGTATTCGTGGGCTTCTGTGGGATATTGATGGCCAGCACCATCTTTCTTTGCGGATCCCGCGGCGGCATGGTGGCGTTCCTGCTCGAGATTGTTCTCTTAGGAGCCCTCCTGATTTCAAGTCATCGTCGCGCCCCTGTCATGTTGGCGTATGCAACGTTATGTGTCAGCGTGCTCGTCTTCATTTTCTTGTCAAACAACGGACGTGGGCTAGCGCGAATTGGAGATCTGAGCCCCGGCATTCGCCCCCAGATCATGCGAGACAGCGTGGCCATGTTTGCCAAGAAACCCGTGCTCGGCTGGGGCTTAGATACGTTTCCAACTGTGTATCCCCAATACCGCAGCTTCTACACGAACCTGTTTATTAACCAAGCTCACAACGACTACGTACAGTTGCTGGTCGAGACTGGCATCATCGGCTTCGCTCTCATGGTCTGGTTCTTGATCGGTGTTTACCGGCGAGGATTCGCAGCGCTCAGGCACTGGCGAGATCATTGGGATCGGACGATATCCCTTGCTGCCCTCATAGGCTCGACAGGCATCATGATTCACAGTTTTGTCGATTTCAATCTCCATATTCCAGCAAATGCTGCTTTTTTTTATGTGCTATGCGCTCTTTCTGCCTCCGAGCTGCAGGCAAGCGATTCGAGACTACGGTTGCGCGAGTCAACGTGGCACGAAGTTCGAGGCAAGGCTGCAAAGACCCTTGCCCCGATCTGATGATGTCCGAGCGTGAAGGAAACTCGCATTCCCGGATTCGAGCCTTGCGAGTAATATGAAAAGTCATTTTCCCGATTCTGCAATGGACTGAGGTCGCGCTTTGCAATTCATGCGTAAGTTGCTGCGTCAGCCGCTCAAGACCCCGGGCTTTGCATTTTCACGACCTCTGGTCCTTTTGCACAGTGACGACTGGGGGCGGGTGGGAGTGTGCGACAGGGGCGGCTACGATAAGCTGCGTTCGAAAGGCCTGCGTCTTGGGGAACACCCATGGGACCTGTACTCGCTTGAGACGGCAGAAGATGTGAACAGGCTGTGTTCACTGTTATCTGAGCATCGCGACTCAGATGGAAGGCCGCCATCGTTAGCCATGCATTTCTGCGTGGCCAATCTGCATTTCAAGAAAATGCGCGAACAAGCTTTCGAGACCCTGGAATTTCTGCCGCTGGCGGAAGGGCTTCCGGGGCGATGGACCAGGCCCGGGCTGATAGACGCCTATCGTGCGGGCATCGCCAAGGGTGTTTTTGCTCCGGCTTTAGAGGGCATGACCTACTTCTCGAAAGGTGCCGTCGAACTTGCGATGTCGAAGAAGGGGGAGCGGGCGCGGCTTTTACGCCTTTTGTGGGAAGAAGACACACCTTGCATCCACTGGCGCATGCCTTGGGTCGGTTACGAGTTTTGGAGCCCGGAAGCTTCAGGCGACGGCTTTGCGGAGGAAGGGAAGCAAAAGGTTCTGATCACGCGCGCCTGCGAACTGTTTTCCGCTCTTTTTGGCGTTCCGGCAACCTCAGCATCTGCGCCGGGATATCAGTGTGACCTGGCGACGTATCATGCGTGGTCGAAATGCGGAATCCGCGTGGTCGCGCACAGCCCCAGTGAGGGTCTTAATCAGCCCAAGATGGACGCTCGCGGGATTCTGCATCTTTATCGCGTCCTGGAGATTGAACCAATCAGGAAAGACATCGAGGTCGAGAAATATCTTCACCTGGCAAATGCTTGCTTTACGCGTGGGCTCCCCTTGGTCCTGTCGATCCATTCCATCAATTTTCATTCCTCGTTGAAGGATTTTCGTACCGCAACTTTGGCTGCCCTGGATACACTGCTCACCGCGCTTGAATCAAAATACAAGAATCTTCAGTATGTGAATAACGACGATCTTTACGCGATGGTCGCCCGCAATTCCTAGGGCGGCCTCACCTCGTTTACAATCTCAGCGATGAATAAAGTCGTCGCCAGCGCAGACGAGGCCATTCAGGACATCTTCGACGGCGCCACCGTTATGGTCGGTGGCTTCGGTCTTTGCGGCATTCCAGAAAACCTGATCCGAGCCCTGGTATCGAAGGGCGTGAAAAATCTCAACACCATCAGCAATAATGTCGGGGTAGACGGCATGGGCATGGGCTTGCTTCTCGATGCAGGCCAGATCAAGAGTCACATCGGCAGCTACGTTGGCGAGAACAGGTTGCTCGAGCAAATGGTTCTCGAGAAAAGGCTCAACCTGCAACTCATTCCTCAAGGAACTTTCTCCGAGCGCATTCGTGCTGGCGGCGCGGGCATTCCCGCCTTTTACACGCCTGCAGGGGTGGGTACAGTGGTCGCCGAGGGCAAAGAAGTTCGCGAGTTCGACGGCCGAACCTACATTCTGGAGCGCTGGCTGAAAGCCGATTTCGCTCTCGTACGCGCCTGGAAGGGCGACAAGTGGGGCAACCTTGTCTATCGCAAGACTGCCCGAAACTTCAATCCCATGATGGCAACCGCGGCAAAAGTGACCATTGCCGAGGTGGAGAATCTCGTCGAAGTCGGTGAGATCCCTCCCGATGCCATTCATACTCCCAGCATCTACGTGAAGCGTGTCGTGATAGGGGACCATTACGATCGCACGATTGAAAGAAGGACGTTGCGAAAAGCAAGCTGATGGCAGCCGGCAACCGGATCAGGCTCCGAGGATATCGAACGACGCATGGCTAAAGATATCGACAAACGCGAACGAATCGTCAAGCGCATTGCCCGCGAATTGCGGGATGGTTTTTATGTGAACCTTGGCATCGGTATGCCCACCATGGTTGCAAACCACGTTCCGCCGGACGTTGAAGTTGTGCTGCAAAGCGAAAATGGCATGCTCGGCATCGGACCCTATCCGATCGAAGGCCAGGAGGATTCCGACCTGATTAACGCCGGAAAAGAAACCGTCACCGAAGTGCCCGGCACCGCATTTTTCTCCAGTGCCGAATCGTTCGCGATGATTCGCGGTGGCCACGTCGACCTGAGCGTCTTGGGGGCAATGGAGGTGGACGAGAAAGGAAACCTGGCGAACTGGATGATCCCGGGCAAAATGGTCAAGGGCATGGGAGGCGCAATGGATCTGGTTTCGAGCGCTTGCCGTGTAGTTGTCGCAATGGAGCATACTACGCGTGAAGGTCAGGCCAAGATCCTGAAACAATGCAGCCTGCCGCTGACCGGATCCGGCGTCGTAGACACAATTGTCACCGAGATGGCCTATATCCGCGTGATCCCGGGCGGACTCGTGCTCGAAGAGATCGCTCCCGGACTGAGCGTAGAGGATGTCCAACGCGCCACAGAAGCCACCCTCGTTCTGAGTCCCCAGCTCAAGACGATGGAGATCTAGCGCCAGGGAATCAGGCCGGCTCCTAGGCGCGCAGCAACGACTCGTACCACGCTGCACCACGGTTCTCGGCCACTTCGGCCAGACGTTCGCCGGCTCGGGAAACGACATCCAGAAACGCTGAGCCGCGCTCCAAGTAGTCCGGCAGTCTCGAGCGAATCTTCCGGAATTCCTCCGGATACTCCGACGCCAGAGCTGCCAGAGCTACACCGCCGAATAGCAATGCACCCGTGCGGCTGCCCTTGAGAAGAAAAACCACGCTTAATCCCGCCGAACCCGCCAGCAATCCGCGCTTCCAGTTCTCCATCTCTTTTCTTCGAGCCATGCTGAACATCCTTTCGTGATTTTGCTTAGAGTTTTTGGATGCAGATTTCGGAATCGGGGATGGGGAATTACGTTGGTTCGGAGAAAACAAAAAGGACGGGCAACGATGCCCGTCCGTTCCTGTTTCCTGAGCCTCCTGGCTGATCCGAAGAGAGTCGTCGCGACTTCTCGGCCCCGAGCCCCCGCGTCTCAGGCCCGGCTCAGTTGATATCGAACTGTTCCTGGTGCAGCGCCGGATCGCTTTTCACGATCACGGTCTTTTTGAGCAGTTCCTCGAGTTCGTTGAGCCACTTGCCGCTGTTTGCCTTGAGGGCTTTTGCGACCTCCGGGTTCACCCGCAACATCACGTCCGAGTGCTCCAGATCCTTGCTCATTTTGCGCATCTCGACATAGATCTCGTTGCAAACGGTGTTTACGTTCTTGACGAAACCTGTCGCCTCACAATAAGGGCATGGAGACCCGATCGTCCGTTCAAGCGACTGCTTCACCCGTTTACGGGTGATCGCTACTAGGCCGAAGTCGTTAAACTGCAAGACTTTAGAAGGTGCCCGATCGGCTCGCAGCGCTTCTTCCAAAGCCTGCATGACTTTCTGCCGGTTGCGGCGCTCATCCATATCGATGAAATCGATGACGATGATTCCGCCCAAGTCGCGCAGCCTGATCTGCCGCACGATTTCCTTGATCGCATCGACGTTGGTCTTGACGATTGTGTCTTCCAGGCGAGCCGTCTTACCGACGTACTTGCCAGTGTTAACATCGATTGCGACCAGCGCCTCCGTCTGGTTGATCACGATATAGCCGCCGCTTTTCAGCCAGACTTTCGACTTGAGGGCCTTGTCGATTTCGTCCTTCAAGCCGAACTGCTCAAACAGGGGCGTGTTTTTTGTATAGAGCTTTACGCGTCGCACGAGCGCAGGCTGAAATCGGTTGGCAAAGCGAAGAATACGCTCGTATTCCTGCTCGTTGTCCACCCAGATGGCGGCGAAGTCGGAGGTGACTTGGTCACGCAGCACGCGCTCCACCACGTTGAGGTCGTGATAAATCAGTGCCGGGGACTTGCCATTCTCCGCGCGGGTGCGGATTTCATTCCACAGTCCCTTCAAAAAGCGGATGTCCGCGCGCAGTTCCTGTTCGTCCGCGCCCTGCGCAGCCGTGCGCACGATGAAACCTCCGTGCCCATTTTCGCGCTCGCTCTGAATGATTCGCTTGAGGCGCTGCCGCTCTTCTTCCGATGCGATCTTTCGCGAAACACCGGTGTGGTTCACCGTTGGCATGTAAACCAGAAATCTGCCAGGAAGGGCGATGTGGCTTGTGATGCGAGCGCCTTTCTTCCCAATGGGCTCCTTGGCAATCTGGACCAGAATTTCTTGCCCTTCCTTTAGAAGATCGGTGATCTGCGGGAGATTTTGCGGCTCCCGGCGGCGGAATCGGCGTCCACTGCTGCGGAATCGGCGTCCACCGCGTCGGTCACGATCCCGGTCATATCCTCCGCGCTGTGTGCGCTGCGTGTATGTAGCCGTGGCAGAGGGAGCTCGCAGCTCTTCACGGGCGTCCACCGTCCCATTCTCACGGCCCTCGGCATCGAGCAAGGCCTCGGCCTCAGCCTGGGCTTCTTCCAGTTCGGCTTCTTCGGCAGCTACGGCGTCAACGCCATCTTCCGCCTCGGCTACTTCCGCGACTCCTTCCGCGACCGGCTCTGAGGAGAACGGTACCTCACCGTCTTCTACCGATTCCGCAAGCGATGGTTCCTGTTCTAGTCGAGACTCGGCGAAATCCCCCGCCGACTGCGTCTCTTCCTCGAGATCGTCGAACGCTTCGTCCTCGGCGAGTTCTTCGACATAAGCGATCAGATCTGCTTCTTCTTCGTCGATCTCTTCTTCTTCAATGGTTGGATGAGCTGCAGCCAGGGGCTGCTCCGGTGAATGCTCTGCCACCGGATGTGGATCCGCTTCGTGCTCTTCGGTTTCTTCGTCCTCGACTGCCTCTTGTCCGCCAAAAACCGCAGCCACGTTCATTTCATGCAAACGCAGCTGCTCACGGTCCCATTCCCTCGAACCGATCTCAGCCTCGCGGTGTGCCGATTCTTGATCCGTCGCAGCATCTTTGGTGAACTCTGCTTGTTCGGCCACCGTTGGGAAGCTGGCTACATCCTCGGTCTCATGACCCGGACGTGCGAACAAAGGTTCATCTTCTGGGAACGTTCCCGCAACCGGGACTGAGATTGGTGGCGCTTGGGCAGGTTGTTCGTTCGAGGCGCTGTGCGGCTCTGCCCCGCGTCCGCGTCCGCGGTATTTGGAGATTGATTCCCCTGGCAGAATGATTGGCTCATATCCTGGGGGCGGGCCGTAATTGTCTCGCTCCACTTTCGCCTCTGGCTCAGCCGGACGGCTGGGCCGCTCGTGTCCGTTGCCTCCTCGATCGCGGCCATCCCGGCGTCCACGGCGTCGGCGGCGTCCCCGCCATCCACCCCGGTCTCCCCGATCTTCCTGACGCGCTCCCGAGTCACCATTCGTGCGATTTTCTGCAACTTCAGCCGTCGGTTCCTCTGCGGTGCGCTCCGGGTCCGCGGCTGCGGTTGGTTCGGCCGCCTCTGCGGGTCTCCGCTCTTGCGGGACGGGTGCTGCCGGCACGTCTTCTAGCTCGTCGTCCGTGCTCTCCAACTCCATGAAGTCAGAGACATAAAGGAAGGCGTCACGTTCGAGCCCAATGTCGACGAAAGCTGATTGCATGCCGGGTAGCACTCGCGTCACCCGGCCCTTGTAGATCGATCCTGCGAGCGTGTATTCGTTCTCACGCTCCATGTACACTTCGGCTAACTGATCGTCCTCCACCAAGCCGACTTTCGTCTCATGCGGCGTGGACGACACAAACAATTCTCTTGTCATTCGAACTCCGGTTCCCGGCAACAAGGCCGGGAGCTTCACCGGAAGCAGGGGAAACAGGTGGTGGGACGAATCAAGGACGCGATAACCGTTCTTATAAAAGAAGGTTCCAAACCCGGGATGGCTGTCCCAGGTTGAGCTGGCTGCAGAAATTCAGAATTCTTTTCCACGGATCGCACAGTTCCGGGGTTGTGACCGCTCTCTCAGTCTCTGAATACCCAGCGCTTGTGCTGGATCAATGTTTGAGGGGGCCGTTCCCTGCCCGGATGCCTTACTTCAATCCTACCCGGCTGTCATCCTGCCGGTGATTTGCCCTCTTCACGCGAAGGCACTCGTAATTTTTAGATCGGACATTCCTGTCCGGCGAAACATAATTCTCAAGATCCCGTGCTCGAGTACTCGTGGACAATGTCCAGCATTACACGTGCACGTTTATTTCAGGTACCCTGCTTCAATTTACGAAGCGGCTCATGCGGACGTTCATCACCATCCCCAGCGCAAGAAACATAAACAATACCGAAGACCCGCCGTAACTCATCAACGGCAAAGGTATTCCGGT
>Ga0068855_100009260_pt1 | contig 11896 bp, 9 predicted proteins | sample KBSCornC52_FD_66592 | JGI IMG/M metagenome (GOLD analysis project Ga0068855, IMG submission 66592) | Corn rhizosphere microbial communities from Kellogg Biological Station, Michigan, USA - KBS Corn C5-2 | ecosystem: Host-associated > Plants > Roots > Rhizosphere > Soil ...
ACCGTTGAAAACAATGTGCAGGCCATCATAGTCCATAGGCTGGTTAGCCGCAGCACTAAGATCAATCACCGAAAGCCTGCGATGTCCCAACCCAACCTGGTAATCATTTAGCTGCTGAAATTGCACGCCCTGGCCATCGGGTCCTCTGGAGGCCAACGACAGTGTCATTTCATCCAGTATTGCAGCGTCGCTGTTATTTTTAAAATCAATAAAGCCTGTTATACCGCACACGTTTATATAAATTATTTATAGTGATATTTTAGTTTTGCCCAACCATATTTCAACCCGTACTGCAGTGCACTCAGGTAGTGGCCGGATTTTGCTGCTGCACCCAACAGCATATAATAATTTCGTTTTAAGAATTCTCCCATAAGCCGCTTAGGTACAACGCCTTCCTTTAACAAAAGGCGCACGAACAACTCATTATCCTTAAATACCTGCTTCCTCTTGCCTATATCATTGTACATGCTTTCAGAATGTACCCGGTAAAAAACATTGACGCGTTGCAACGAAATACATGGCGATATTAAGCCTACTTTACATAGAAACATCCGGTCGGCCGAGCTGCTCAATCTCTTCTCGAACTGAATGTTGTTCGTTATCAGCACATCCCTCCTAAACATCAGGTTTGACGGAATGGTGGTGATATTATTTTTATACAATAACACATCCTCCAATATATCATTTCCCGGAGCCTGCAATGCGGCATACTCCTGCATCACTTTGCCATATTCATCAATACATGCAACCGCCGATCCGCAAACTGCTGCATTTTCATTTTGGGCTAACGCATCCAACCTCGATTGCAGAAAATCTTTACCCAGAATATCATCCGCATCCAGGAGTACGATAAACTCGCTATTAACAAGTCGCATACCATAATTACGGGTGTCAGCAACTCCGCTGTTTTCTTTCAAATAAACAGTTATCCTACTTTCCTTGCTTTGAAGATCAAATGCAATTTCTTTTGTATTATCCGTGCTCCCGTCATCTATTATCAGCATTTCCCAGTCATCGAAATTCTGATCCAATACAGAATGCACCGTACCAGCCAGGTATTTGCTTCCGTTATAAACCGGTATCACAATGCTTACTTTAGGCGCGTTATTCATTTTTTGCATACGGCAAACAAAACATGACAATTCTTCTCTATAAAATCCCTATCCCCGAACAATTTATAATCTACGATTTCAGGATACAACGCCGATTTGAACATGGATTTAAAAATTCCGTTGCGCAATTTATAAGGCAGTTTCCTGACGCCCCGGGTTAACAACAATTTTTCCATAAAATGCTTAAATCCACTAACCCGATTATTTTCATACCTCTTGTACTTTTGCCCGCTGATTGTCACCTCACTAAACTCCGTTTTCAAAATATCTTTTAATTCATTGTAAGTAAATTCTTGAGCATGATAAGGATTGACAATTTTTCCATCCGGGCTCGATACTTTGATATTGGGTGTGGATATAATTAAGGTGCCGTCCGGCTTTATAACCCGCGCAAACTCCGATACCATTTTCCTATATGCTGTAAGGTGCTCGATGGTTTCCAATGAAACGATCACATCGAAAAAATCATTATCGAACCTAAGGCTGGTGGCATCCATCACCTCAAAATGAACAGACTTGCTATTTTTCCACTCAACCTTACAATCGGCAACAGCATCGGGATCAATATCACCGGCGTAAATCTTAGTATTCAACACTTCACTCAAAATATTAGCGCCATAACCGGATCCGCATGCCAGATCGAGCACATTGTCTCCTTGTTCTACCAGCTTTTTTGCTTCGATATACCGGTGTAAATGCTCGCCTGTCCACGGAGTTACTTCTTTATCTTTATAGCGCTCTACCGACATATCTATCTAATTGAACCATTGATAATATCTTCGTAAGTTACTGTAGCAGATCCCGAATCAAACTTTGCCCGGACAGCCTTATCCAGTTCATTACCCATATCTATCAATATCGACCTCTCGTTATATATCTGTTTCAGTGTCTCATATAATTCCCATTGAATATTATCGCGCGATAAAAGGAATCCGTTTTTCCCGTTAACGATATATTCATCAACATCACCTATACCTTTTACAGCGACAACGGGCTTATGGCATATCCCTGCTTCCTTTATTACCTGCGGACTGCTCTCAGAGATCGATGGATGAACCAACAAATCCGCCGCGCAGATATGCTCAGTTACGTCAGTTTGCCTGCCCAGGAAGAAAACCCTATCATCAAGATCAGAATCGTTTACAAATTTTTTCAATTCAGCTTCCAGCGGGCCGGTATCCAATAAAACCAGCTTTATGTTCAGCCCATCACCGGTCAATCTTTTAACCACTTTCAACAGGTCAAAATGGTTTTTATTATCTACCATCCGCCCTATGCTGACCAGGTTTAATGCATTATCAGTGAATAAACGTGTATCGTAACTTTCGCAGCTGGCATAAAAATCAAAGTTGTAATACAGGGGCATCAAGATTATCTTTTCTGCAGATACACCTTCCAAAGAGGTCATTTGTCTTTTGCATGCATCGGAAACAACAAGGATTTTTCTTGAAAGAACATTGATCAACTTATCGATCTTCAAAGCATTTTTATTTCCAGACAGATAGACATCGTCAGCATGATGCCGCATCGGCCAAACCGACGCTTTGATAAAATATTGGCTTAAAACGGCAACCAGGTTAGGCTGTTGCAGATGTGAAAAAACAAAATCGATCCTGTGCTTATAGCAGAATATGATCAATTTTCTGTAATGACCATAAATACTCTTTGAAAGCGTTGAGAAAACATTCGCGCCCAATTTTTCAGCACGCATATGGAGCCCCCCGGCTGGAGTTGTAGTTAACAGGTAAACAGCATGACCTTTTCTAATAAGATCATCTATCGCTGTCAGCAGGAACACCGATTCATAGGAACTATTATAGTAAAAAACAACCCGCATCCAGTTTAAGTATTTAGCTTTTCTACAGCCGACGTCATTTTGAAGTTATGTCTCAGGTATAGTTTCAAAGCCTGCCTGATATATTTATTATAAATGATCACTACCACCATCAGGCAAAAGAAATAGGATAATGCTGATGTTATGCCATACTGAGTAACTTTTACAATGTGCAATAGGATATAGTTAACCGCAATGGTAAACAGGATAACCAAGGGGGCAATAAAGTAGAATAGGCGATTTTGCCTTTTGTAATAGATAAGTCCGGCCAGGATAAGATACAGGCTATAAAAGTATTGCCCTGCGAGCAGGAACAAAAGGTAATAAAGGGCCGGGTAAAACTTCTCAGCAATAAACAAGTGAAACGCAAAAGGCGTAAGCAAAGCAATACCCGCCATAATCACCGTTAAAAAAAGAATGTACCGCATCACCAATGAAACAACTTTCAGTTTATTCCGGTTGATCAGGTTCTCATACAGAAAAGGATAAAACGGAGTGATAAAAGCGGTGGTAACAACCGTGAGAATAAAAGCAAACTGACCCGACAAGCCATATAAGCCGGCTTTTGACGGACCATAAAAATAGTTAACCATAAAAGTATCGCAGTTGTACATGGTGAAAGACATAAAGAATAATGGGATTGTGGGTAAACCTCTTTTTAGAATCAGAGCCAGCCATTTTTTTGAAAATTGGAAAACGATCAGGCGATTCTTTATAAGGAAGAATATCCCAAACAACGCTATGATCACAACATTCAGGGCAATACTTTTTACGCGCCCCATGTATCCATCGTGGCAAACACTGATAAAGTAAATGGCCAGTGACAGTTCGAGCGTCGTCTTGGCAATCGCCATTATACCGAAAAACACAGGACGTTTCTGGTTGCGCAGGATAGTAAACAGGTAATCGCAGAAAAAATTAAAGAAATTCAGCAAACATATCAGGTACAGGATACTTTCTGATAATCCGGTTAAGGTAGTAAGCCCGCCATGAAATGCCCACACTAATATTAACATAATAGGTAACCCGACCATTGGAACAGTTATGGATGTGCTGACAAAACCGCTCATGTCCTTGTTCTGAAAACTGGTATACTCCACCGTAAATGTTTCGCCGATACCCATGCTCATCAAGGGTGCAAGCAGAAAAAAAGCGTTGGAAAATATGGTGATCAGGCCGTAGTCAGCCTGTGAAAGATAATGAGTAAAAAAAGGGAGTAAGAAAAAAGAAATGGCTTTGGTTGCAAAACCGGTTATTGTATAAATACCAAATGCTTTAAAAAAATTCAAATCAGAAGTATTTTTCTTTAGGCGTTAACGAGATTATTTCTGAGCTTTTTTTTCAGTTGTGGCGCAGTAAGCAATACCGCCATTAACAATATACCGATGCATGATGATATAAATAAATACTTGATCAAGCTTTGCCGTATTGGTGGCAGCGGCAATTCAGGATCATCAATGACCCTGTACAATGGCGTTTCCTTTTGCAGGTTGATCTTGGCGATTTCAAGATTACGCATTACCTCCGCATACGCTGCGGCGAACGCTGCGGCCTTGGCCTGGTTAAACATCATTCCGGATCGTTGAACGCTAAGAGCAGGGTTGAGATTAAATGTCTGATCGCCCATAGCAGCGGTAGACGAATAAGTACGACTTAGCACACCGGCAAGGCTATCGGCTTCATGCTGCAACAATCTTACACTTGTAGCAGACACTTTGGTTTTGGTCTCGATAAAATATTTTGAGGTTTGATCGAGTACATGCTTCGAAGTGTAGTAGGCAATATCAGGGTCTGTTGAAGTTGCTGTAATAATGTAAATTATCAGCTTCTTGTCTTTTTTGAATACGATAAATGATTTGCCAATCTGCGTAATAATGAGCCTGTATAAATTTGTTTGCGCTGCTGTGAACTTCCCCGGGTCTTTACCAAAGGGGCCGTTTGAAGCATACTTTTGAGGATATTGTTTACTGGCAATCAGGTTAAGCAAAGTGATATGTTTTGTTGTATCGGTCTCTGATAACAAGGCTGCACTTATGAGTTTTCTCGATTTGAAAAGCTCAATAATATTTTCACCTGAAAAGATATTGTCGGGATTATTAGTGATACCATCAAAACCCAATTGTGACGCGATGTTGATCATACTGGTATTGGGTCGCGAGTCAGTTGAAAGCACAAAGCTTATGCTTGATGAATAAACAGGTGGCTTGCGCAGAAATATAACCAATCCAATTGTTAGGCCGGCAATTAAACCCACAACCAGCAAATACCATTTTTTTAATAAATAATCTGCTATAAATTTTATGTGTTCCTGGTTGGACATGTTTATAATCGATTATTTCTTAATAGCAGCTATGGTAACGATAATTACCGATATCAGTGATATGACGGTTGATGACAGACCAATAACCTCGCCTGTACTTAAATCTCTTCTCTCCCTTTTACCAGGCACAATGATTTCGGCACCAGCGTCAACACGCGGGTAGGATCTGAATATTCCGAAAAAACCATTTTTTGTGCGACTTACACTTCCGTTCGAATGCACAACGTAGATTTTTGACCTACGCGCATCATCAGTTGTGCCTCCTGCCTGTGTCAGGTAATAATCTAAAGACTGCCCCTTCACATAACCAGTTTTGGTTGATGATAATACTTCGCCGCTTACTTTCACCAAAGGATCAAGCTTTGATACCTGGATAACATCGCCGTCCTGCAATACATAATCGTCAATTGAACCGGGCTCCTTTAAAACTTTATCAAGGCTTATAGCTATCCTGTCGTTCATCTTATTTACGTCCCGTATTATCTTGTTGCTTTTTTTATCCTTAGTACTGGCCTCAATATTTTTTACATCCTGTTTTTTTGAAGTGTCGGCACTACCGCTCCTGGTTAAAAACACGCCGTCTTTATTAGCCAAAGGTGATAACCCGCCGGCACGTTTAATCAAATCACTGATCCGTTCATTCTTGGATTCGATGGTGTAATTGCCCGGGAAATTTACCTCTCCTTTTATCAGCACTTTTTGCTGTTCAGAATATCCCGGGTTACGCCTTACTGTGATAATGTCAAAGGGCTCCAGAATAAATTTATTATCATCTATCTCCAAACCATTCCGGATGTTGATATTATATATTTTGGCAATAGAATCAATATTCGCCTTTAAGTTCTGATCTACAATTCTTCGGCCTACTTCAATGTTGAATGAACTGGCTGCATCAGTCAAGCCGCCGGCCATGAACAATGCATCTTTTAATGTAAGATTCTGTCTAAAACCAAACTCGCCGGGTTTCCTAACTTCGCCTGCTACAGTTACCGAGTCGGCAGTTCTTAGATCATTCGAGAAAGCAATATTGACCGTATCACCTTTTACCAGTTTAATATCACTGGCACCATCCATTATATGGGTAACATTAAAGGTGATGTTCTCTTTGGTACCATCGTCGTGCCGCCTGGTCAGGTTAGCGCGCTGCGTAAAAACATTTTCATCCAAGCCACCCGCCCGTTTTATTAACCCGCTTACTGTTAAGCCCGGGGTCAGTTCGAATTCGCCGGGGCGGCGAACTGCGCCTTTAACTGCTACTCCGTTCACAACCCTGTTCAAGACAGAATCCACCTCGAATATATCGCCGTTTGAAGGCTGATAGGTGGCCACATCGGCTTTTGATAAATCGCGGATCCGTCGTTCTGTATCCGTTATCTGCCGGACTTTAATAGTTGTTTTATAAGCCCTATCTGTATAACCGCCTGCAAAGAATAATAAATCCTGCAGCGTTTCGCTGTCTTTTAACTCAAAAACTCCCGGTCTCTTTACCTGGCCCAGAATAGTCACCCGTTTATTGTAAACCGGGAAATTGATAACATCACTTTCTTTCAGCGGAACATTACCGTGCTGATCACCCCTGGTAAGGAACTGATATAAGTCGATCTTTTGCTGAACTTTATTATTCCGGATAAGCTCGATATTCCGATAAGTATTGATGTCGCCGGGGCCGCCACAAACGTATAATGAATTAAAAACGGTGGAAACAGATGACACAGTATAATTACCCGGCTTAGCGGCCCCGATCACTGTAATGTGTATACTTTTGATCTTATCCAGGGAAACAATAACCGTAGATAGCCCGCTTTTTATCGACCGGTAAGCTGTCTGGCCCATTTTAGTGCGCAGTAAAGTTGTCGCCTGTTCAATGGTTAACCCTGCAACCGGTATTGTGCCAACCTGGGGTAGAAAAACGGCCCCTTCGGGCTGCACTTTTGCCCGTAAAACAGCCTCCTGGTACCCGGATACAGTGATCAGTAATTCATCGTCAGGGCCAAGCATATAGTTTACCGGTGTTGCAATGCGTAAATTGGGCTCAAACGACAAAGAAGGGTTATTAAAAAAGGAAGAACCAAATATAGGCAAAGCAGATTTTGGCTTTTGATAGCTTAAATAGCTATTCCCCTGACCTGCCCTTGTGCTTGAAGCAGATGTGTCGGTGCTCGTATTATTCGTTTCCTCCCTGGTAGAAAGCCCCATTAACCTGGCTTTTAGTTTCTGTGCCTCGGCAGGAGCCATGCCTTTATTAACAGCCATTTTTTCGGCCTGATCGTAAGAGATATTACGGGACTGGAGCTTAGACTTTAGATCATTGATATCGCTATCAGAAAGCTGATCCGTATTGAAATTAGATAGATCGTACCCGCTGAATACATAGGAAGCCTGTGTTTCGTCAGTGCCAACAATTGTAGTTTGACCGTGTTTGCCCTGGGCCAACACAATAGATAAATTACAACTAATACAAAATACTAACAGCAGTAATTTTTTTTTATCGATATGCATCTAAAAAGACTTAGGTATGTTTTTAAGGTCGGTGTCGCATCCTATTCCTGCCAGATATTTGTTTTTTAGTGAGTACCCCATAAGTCTTTTTATTATGGATCTGACAAACATATTTTAACCAATAAACAAAAACAGTTATAAGTCTCTAAAATTAGATATTTTCGGCAAATTTCATTTTATTTATTAAGTAATTTTTAACTAACCGAATACACTCATCAATAGAATTAATATCGGTATGCAAATGCAGAGCAGGTGCCTGGGGAGGCTCGTAAGGGCTATTGATGCCGGTGAAATCATTGATCTGCCCCTCTAATGCTAATTTGTACAAACCTTTGGGGTCGCGTTTAATGCATTCGGACAGGCTGCAATCGATAAATATTTCTATAAAATCGTTATCGCCAATAATATTCCGGGCCATTCGCCTGTCCTTTTCAAAAGGAGAGATCAGCGCCGCTATTGCGATGACACCTGCATCATTAAATAATTTGCATATCTCAGCCACGCGCCTGATATTTTCTGTCCGGTCGGCATCAGAAAAAGTAAGATCTTTATTAATACCTGAACGTGTATTATCGCCGTCCAAAACATATGCCTGTATTTTTTCGCCATATATCCACGCTTCGATTTCGTTGGCGATTGTTGATTTGCCCGACGCAGAAAGACCGGTAAGCCAGATGGTAAATGCCTTGCTATTATTTAATCGTTCACGATCGGCTCTGCTTATTTTGCTGATATGTTTGAAAAGATGTTGCCCTTCTGATAAATGACTGGTTCCATCCTGTTTAATGATATTGCTCTTATCATGCATATGTTTATTTACAGGTTTATAGTTAACTAATATAGAAATATTAGTTACACAATAATTAAAATTGCACTAAATTACAAGCCTGAAAAGCGGACGCGCCTCTTCTTTTCAATTTATTACAATTAGCAATACCTTGAACCTGAAACAACAGCTGCCATCTTTCTTTCGCGATCTCAAAAGAGCGTTCAGGTTACTTTGGGGTATTGACAGATCTGCTCATCGGATGAGTTTGTTCCTTCAACTATTGCAAGCACTTTTCCCCATTGGTGCTTTGTATTTTATGAAGGGAATGATCGAAGCAGTAATGCATTCAAATACCGAATTTAGCCGTGTCCTGCTATTTATCCTGGCCTATGCATGCACCCAGCTTCTGATTGTACTAACTACCCAATATGCCTCCTATTTAGATATCAAATATCAATATAAAACAACAGACCTGCTTTCGGCGAGGATACTGGAAAAAGCGATAGAAGTAGACTATGAGTATTACGAGAACCCATCGTACTACGACACACTACATCTTGCCCAGCAACAGGCGTCATCAAAAATACCTCAACTGCTCAGGGATTTTAATACCTTGATCGGAAGTGCCCTTTCATTAATTTTTTTGACAGGCTTTTTCTTTACTATTCACGCTTTATTTGGCTTGTCATTTATTATCGTTTTTATTCCACTGGCTATTATAAAATGGTACTCGGGCTATAAACTGCTGCAATTGGACAAAAAGTTTATACCCCTGGAACGTGAAGCCAGTTATCTGAATGCCACATTAACAGGAGTTAACCAGGCCAAAGAAGTTCGTGTGTTCAATTTCGGGCATGATTTCATAAAGAAGTTTACTAAGATCAGGACACTAATTCAAAAAGAAAAGACCGCAACACATGCCCGGCTTACCTGGTTTAGCTTGTTGGCTGAAGCAGCGGAAGTTATCGCTATCAGCCTGGTTTTCGTCTTGCTGGCAAAGTATACCTGGGAAAAGGTTATCACAGTCGCGCTGTTTGTTATTTATCTGCAGGGTTTTCAACGTTTACAAAGCTCGGCGAAAAGTTTTCTGCAGGCGTTGGTGCAGATATTTCAACAGCGGCTCTTTATAAAAGATCTTTTCGCCTTTCTTGATCTGGCAGCGACAAAAATAAATTCAGGCTTAGCCATGTTCCCACCAGGTAATATCAATCTTGATATAAAAGATGTATCATTTACTTATCCAGGCACTGCGAAGAGTGTACTTGAAAATGTTTCGCTGAATTGCCCTTCCGGTAAGATCATTGCTTTGGTTGGAGAGAGTGGCTCAGGAAAGACCACATTGATCAAATTACTAGCCGGATTATATGATGTAAAAGAGGGCGATATTAAGCTTAATGAAACTGCTATTTCGGATATCGATATGGCAGGGTACAGAACCAATTCTGTATTCCTGTTCCAGGACTTTGAAAAGTATTTTTTAAGCATTGAAGAAAACATCACACTGGGTACCGGCACAAAAGACATTAGTGACGAAGCCGTAGAACGTGCAGCACGACTGGCGCAGGCACATGATTTTATCGTAAAGCTGAGCCGTGGCTATAAAACACGTATCGGGCGACATTTTAAAGAAAGCGAACAGCTAAGCGGAGGGCAATGGCAAAAAATAGCCTTGTCCCGTGTATTTTATCGCGATGCAAAACTGATCGTTCTGGACGAACCGACCAGCTCACTCGACCCCAATGCCGAGTTTAAAGTCTTTGAAAACTTAAAGAATAATTTGAAAGACCAGGTAGTGATTGTGGTTACACATCGGTTATACAACTTAAAAATAGCTGACTATATCTATGTTTTAAAGGATGGGAAGATCAGCCAGGAAGGCGACTTCGAAACGTTGACCAATGCAGATGGAGAGTTCAGGACAATGTACAATAATCAAAAACTGTGATGAAGTCCGTACCTACCTTGTCTGTTATCATTCCTACAAAGAACCGCCCGGACTTGCTTAGAAGGGCTTTGCGCTCCATAGCTGTTCAGGAATATCCATCATTCGAAATATGCATAGTTGACAATAACACGGATAAAGAAAAGCAAGCCGGGATTAAGAAGATAGTAAAGGAATTCACTCTCGGTTTTCCGTCGTTGAAATGGTTATATGTTCACAGCACCAAACAATTTGCATCCGGTGCTCGGAATGACGGTATGGCAGCAACCTCTGGCGATTTTATCATTTTTTTGGATGATGATGATGAAATGCTGGAAAATAGCATTAGCAAACGCATGAAAGCCATGACGGCACAGCCCGAATTGGTTTTGCTGTACTGCGCCGCTTATTCAAAAATATATCCCTATCCTTTCAAAATGTACCGGTATTATCATTATAACAAGCAGATGCATCGCGACAGATTGTTGATGATGTCGTGCACATCGATCATGATCAACCGGAAAATTTTTGAGGACAACAATCTCCATTTTGATGAAGGACAAAGCCGAATGGACGATTATGACCTTTGTAAAATGATCATCAAACTAAACCTGGAAGTAAAATCCATTCCCGATCCATTGGTTATGATCTATCTTCATCCGGATACCAGGATATCCTCACAGGAGCTTATCGATTATAGCTTTAAGGAGAAACTCATTGAAAGATGGGGGCTTGGGGAAGAAGATGTTGTATTTGCCTATGCACAAGGCGTATATCAGTGGCGCAAATGCTTTGGAAATAACAAGCAAAGTCTGAGCGAAATATCCCGCGACCTGTACAAAGACTTTGAGCGTTATCCAACATTATCATTCCGGCTTAAGTTTATGCTGATCAGTATCAGTCCCTACCTTTTCATGGTGCTTTATCACGTTTCAATTTTTCTTACACAGTTCTACAAAAACCTGTTTGCGCGTATAAGAAAGGATTAAGTGTTAACGTACATGTTTTTTTCACAGATCCAGCTGATCATTTTGGGATAAGGTTCAGTATTCAATGATCTGGCAGTTGCCGGGTTATAACACATGCTGCACCATTCAAGCAGTGGCACCCCGAAAAAACGTCCCTCGTTAAAATTGTCGACAATATTGCTGCCGCTTCCTTTGTATCCATTTTCGTGAAATACTATCTCAGGTTCAATTCCTAAATGCAGGCACGCCGCATACGACCAGGCTATGGCCATCATTTCTCCGCCCTGGTTCAGGTTATTGTTCTCCAGGTCACCGCTCATAGTTTTCCTGATATCCGGCGGCATACAAGCAAGGTGGCCTGCCTCATGTAAGATATCGCCCGGATAAAGTAGTTTATCAAGATCGATGAGCAATATACCCTCTCTAAAATCAAGCCCGGGAAGAAATGTTTCTTTTTCAATAGTCTCAAAATG
>Ga0068855_100009265_pt1 | contig 11894 bp, 11 predicted proteins | sample KBSCornC52_FD_66592 | JGI IMG/M metagenome (GOLD analysis project Ga0068855, IMG submission 66592) | Corn rhizosphere microbial communities from Kellogg Biological Station, Michigan, USA - KBS Corn C5-2 | ecosystem: Host-associated > Plants > Roots > Rhizosphere > Soil ...
CCGCGCTCATCGAGGACCTATATGCTCGCGGCCTCGACAAGGACGTGATGGTCATCGCCACGGGAGAATTTGGCCGCACGCCGAGGATCAACACGCAGGTCGGAACGCAGACCAAGGTGAGCCAGCCGGGCCGCGACCACTGGCCAAATGCGATGTCGATGCTGGTCAGTGGCGGTGGCATGCGGACGGGACAGGTCATCGGCGCGACCAATGCACGTGGCGAATATCCAGTCGATCGGCAGCTTTCACCGAACGATCTTTGGGCCACGGTCTATCGCCATCTCGGCATCGACTACAACGACAGCACGCTGGATCTCTCCGGGCGCCCGATGCCGATCCTGCCTTTCGGCTCGCCGATCGAGGAAATCCTGCCGGTTTCGTAATGGTTTTTTAAAATGCTCTAGCGCGGAGATTCTCCGAAAACTCCTCCAGCACCCGGTTTTGCTCGAACTGCGCCACCCACGTGCGTCCGGCTTTTCCCCATGCGACGAGTTGCCCGGCATCGGCCGCCAGTCGGTCCAGCGTTTCCGCGAGAGATGCGGGCTCACCAGGCGGCACATTGCACCCGAAGCCACCTTCCGCCACCACACGGGCCAGTTCGCTATCCGCATCGGCCACGCTGAGAATCGCGCGCCCGAAGGCCAGCGGGTTCAAGAGCTTGCTGGGGAAAAAGGCGCGGCCACTCCCCGCGAGTTGCGGAATGACCGCGATGTCGCAATCCGCGAGCATCTCGCGATATTCGGCATCCGGCAGCAGGGGCAGTAGTCGGACGTTTTCGAGTCCAGCCGCCTCGGCTTCGATCAAGTAACGCTGGGCGCCGTCACCGCAAATCACGATGCGGATCCGTCGGTCGCACACCAGACGGGCGGCGCGCACGAGAAGCTGGACGCCTTGCTTCACGCCGATATTGCCGCTGTAGACAGCGAGGAAATCGTCCTCCGCGATTCCCTGTCGCGCGCGGAAAGCCCCCCGCCCCGGCGGCTCTTCGAGGCGAATACCGTTGGGAAAGTAGAGCTGCCTTTCCGGCGGCACGCCCTTGGTGGAAAACGCCGTGAGCATCCCACGGCTGATGCCGGAAACCCGCCAGGCATGCCGATAAGCGAAGGCCTCGACCGCGTAGAGTGATCGCGTGAAAGCATCATCGCGCAACAGGCCCACGCCCACCGCGGCATCCGGTTGCAGGTCCTGGACGTGGAAGACGTAACGCGTCGCGCGCAACACTGAAACGAGCCACGAAGCCGGACCGAGGAGCAGCGGCGGGGAAATGGTGACCAGCACTTCGGGGCGCGGCCGGCTCAACACTCGCGGCAGTGAGGTCAGGACAAAGGTCGCTTCGTGAATGATGCGCCGCCACCAGCGCACCCGGCTCGGCACGTAATGCCAGCAGCGATGCACGAGCACGCCATTGACCGTCTCGCTACGCCAGAGCACCCCGCGATCTTCCGCGCGCTTCTGCCACGCCGGGTAATACGAAAAAGTTGTGACCATCTCGACCTCGTGGCCGGCGGCGCGCAAGTGCTCACAGAGCGCGGTATTGCACGGCCCAATGCCTGTTGCCTCCGGGGCGTAATTAATTCCCCAGACGAGAATCTTCATTTTGACGCAGGCGCAACTCGTAGGTCTTGGCTACACTCAGAAACTCGTACTCGGCGTGCAGTCGCGCAAAGTAATAACCAGCGCGGCCATCGAGAAAGCCGCGCTGCCAAACGTAGACGAAAAGGAAGCGGAGCAGCGGGCGGCACGGCAGGCGGCGGGACCAGCGCTTCAAGCGCTGACGCCAGCCGAAGTCATGGACCGGCGAGCGCTGTTCCTCGCTCAAGGTCACGTGCGCTTCCCAGTTGGAGTAGACGTTGTGCTTTTCGACGAAGGACTCGATCGTCGGAAACGCGTAGTGCGCCATCTCCGCGCGGAGTCGTCCGATCTTTCCGTCGACGATCATCGGCTCGTGGATTTCGTGATCGGCGTGGCTGATTGCCGCCGCAGTGAGTTTCGCGTAACGCGCCTGGCGATGCCGGAAAAAACGCATGATCCAGTTCGGGCGGTAGGCGTGATTGAGCCACTGACCGAGGAACCAAAATCGGCGATCGATCTGATAAGCCACGCTATCCCCGGTCCCGGTGGCGATGGCGCGCAACTCCTCGGCCGCCGCGGGCGGAAGCGTTTCGTCGGCGTCGATGAGGAAAACCCAGTCATGCTTGAAAGCGATATTCTCCAGCGCCCAGTTGCGCTTCTTCGGCCAGCTCCCATTGAAATGAAATTGCACGACCCGGGCGCCGGCGGCTTCGGCGATCGCCGGCGTGCCATCGGTGCTCTGGGAATCGACGACCCAGATTTCATCCGCCCAGGCGATGCTCTCGAGACAGCGCGGAAGATTCGCCGCCTCGTTTTTCACGGGGATCAAAAAGCTGACGGGGACTTTGTTCATTTGGCGTCCCCGGCCTGGCGGACGATGCGGGCCGGATTTCCCACCGCGGTGCAGCCCTCGGGAATGTCCCGCGTGACCACACTGCCCGCGCCCGCCACCGCGCCGGCGCCGAGGGTTACGCCCGGCAACACGATGACCCGCGCGGCTACCCACGCGCGATCACCCAGGCGAATCGGCGCGCAGGTCATCGGAAAATCCGGTTGGCGATGATCGTGCGACGCGGCGCACAAATAGGCTCCTTGCGAAACAACCGAGCGCACGCCGAGGGTGATGGGCGCGACGTTATAAATCTCCGCGCCGTCGGCAATGCACGCGTCATCGCCGAGCGTGAGCTGCCACGGCGCCCAGACGATGGCGCCGGGATAAATATGACACCGCGCTCCCACCTTCGCGCCCCACACGCGCAGCACCAGCGCGCGCCAGGCGTGCAGCGGGCGCGGCGTCCATCGGCAGAGCAGCAACCACGTGAGATTCCACGCGGCGCGGGCGAGGCGATGCTGAAGCGAAAAGCTGGAGACCATTAGGTGGACGAGATCAGGGAGACGAGGTTCTCCGCCGTGCGACGGATGTCAAACCGTGCGCTAAAGCAACGTTGGGCGGCAAGCCGCATCGCCGCCGGGTCGGCCGCCTGCCACCTTTCGAGGAGACGGGCGGTGCCGTCGAGATCATCGGCTGCGGCAAATCCAGCGCCGTCATCGACGATCTCGCGCCAGATATTGACGCGGTGGGAGAGCAGCACGGGGACTCCGCTGGCCAGGGCTTCGGCCACGGCAACGCCAAAATTCTCCTGGTGCGACGGCAGCGCGAAAACCTCCGCCGCGGCCAGCGCCGCCCATTTGTCGTCTCCGTAGAGCGGGCCGGTGAAAGTCACGCGCAACCCCTCCGCACGCCCGCGTAAATCCGCTTCCAGGTGCGAGTCCGCACAAGGCCCGGCGAAGACCAGATGCAAGGGCGGCGCCACGCGGCGAAAAGCCTCGACGAGCAAATCGCAGCCCTTCTTTTCGTGCAATCGTCCGAGGAAAAGGAGGATGCGCTCACCGCGAAGTTGCGGGAAGCGGGCGTCGAACAAACCGCGCAGTTCCTCCGTCGGGTGAGGCGGCGCAGTCGTTCCCAACGCGACGACGAATTCGGCTTGAGGCGCCCACGGTCGAAAGGGATCGCGGCCGAGCCGCCGCTCCTCTTCACTGGTAAAGACGATGCCCGCGGCTTCCCGGACCACGCGATTTTCAATGAGCTTCCAATAACCGAGCTTGCGCAGATGCCGCCACGGAAACGCCTCGCGAAACCAGGGATCAAGCATGCCGTGAGGAAACAGAAAGTAGCGCGTCGCGGTCCCTCGCAGAGCCTGCATGGTGCCGATGCCCTGCCATTGCCAAAGACCATGCACGAACACGGCTTCGTAGTCGTTGGCCTGCGCCCGCAACCAACGGGTGAAGTCGGGCGACCAGGCAAAGCGACCGCGTCCCGGAAAAGGACGCACCGGCGCCGGCCAAGACGCGCCGGCGTCATCAAAGGTGGCCACCTCCGAGGCGACGCCCATCGCGGCATGGGCGAGGCAAAGCTGCCGGACCAATTCCGCCGGGCCGCCCCGCGCCGGATCGAGCGAATGGAGGACATGCAAGAGCGGCCGTTTCATTCGTCCAGGACCTCCCGGTAGAGGGCGAGATATCCCCGGATCATACGCTCGGCGGAAAAGCGGGCTGCATTTTCAATCCCGGACCGAAGCGATTCGGTGCGTGCCATTTCATCCTGGCGCAGGATTTCTTCGATCGCTTCCACGCCGGCAACGATGTCGCTCGGATCCCGCAAATAAAAAGCCGCGCTGCCCCCGACCTCGGTCATCGGATCCTTACCGGTCGTGAGCACACGGCATCCGCAAGCCTGCGCTTCGATGATCGGCCAGCCAAAGCCTTCTTCCAGCGAGGGAAAGAGCAAAAGTTCCGCCCCGGAGTAAAGCGCCGCGAGCGCGCGGTTGTCCACGCCGCTGCGGGTCTCCACGCCCGGCGCGTCACAGGGCGGCCCGACCATGAGCAGGCGCGGCGTCCGCACTCCCAGGCGCGCACGGAGAGCGCTGTGCATGGCGATCACGCCGGCGCGGTTCTTGTACCATTGCCCTCCGCCGACGTGCAGAATATAGGGTTCCACCGGCACGCCATATTTCGCGAAGACGGTTGCATCGACTTTCTCCCCACGGCGCCGGCAGGCCGCCGCCTCGGCGATTTCGGTCACGGGCGCGTAAGCAAAATTTTGCCCCATGTAAGTGACGCTGACGACTCCGGCGAAATGTCCTGTCAGGCGGAGGACGTCGCGTCGGGTGGCCTCCGAGATGCACGTCAACCGACGCGCGCGGCGCAAACCGGCGAGAATCCAGCGCTGCAGAATCCGGCCAGACCGTCCGGTGCGGTTTTGCGAAACTTCACCTCGCGCGGAGCGAATCGCCAGCATGTCATTGCAGGTCACGACGTGCGGCCGAGACGCGATGTGTCTCACGTACATCGCGTTCGAGTGGTCGCAGATGTGGACGAGATCGACGGAGGCCGCGAGCCGGCGCAGGCGAGTGGGGAAAAGGAGAAATTTGTCCAGATAGCCGAGCCACTTTGCCAATCCGAAAGCGCCGGGCTTGAGCTGGCCGAAAACGGGCTCCGGCCGAACGACCTGCACTTCCACGCCGGAGGCGCGCAGGCCTTCCTCCAGCGCGACGGCGAAACGCAGCATGCTCTCCTGGTGATCGTGCAGATAGTTGGAGACCAGCAGGACTTTCACCGCGCTTCTCCTTCATCGCCACCATGCAACCGCTCAGCGTAAGAGGATCGCCCACGAATCGTCACGTCGGTGGGTTGTGACGTCGATAAGGGGCGCGGCGGCGGCGCCGCTTGATCCTCCTGCTGGGCGGCGCTCAGCGCGAGACCGGCGGTAAACACGGCGAAGCCAAGGGTGGTCGGTTGCCCAAATTGGCCAGTGGCCAGATCGAGTCCTCCGGCGCCGACGAGGAGCAGCGGCAGAATCCTTCCCGCGCGATACGCCTTCAAGGCCGTGATCACGACCACGAACAACATCGCGCAGCGCAGAGCGATATAGGCGGCGCCCAACGTCGCCCCGCTTTCCATGATCACGCGCTGCCATTCGCCTTCGCCCAGCGCAAATTCGGCCTGCCCGCTCAAGAGCCTGGCTCCCACGCTGGTCCCGACGCCGAGCCCCAGACCGAGAACTGGCGCGCGGGAGAGCGAGCCTCCCGCGGCGATGAAGTCCTGGGCAAAACGCATCACGATGCCCTGCTCCACCCCTCCGCCGTTCTCGAAGCGCTCGTGTTGCACGGCCAGGCCTTCCTGGAAGATGGGCACCAACGTGGTCAGCCCCACGACCGCGGCAACGCCCAGCAGCAGAAAAATCATCGCTCCGCGCATCTGCTCCGGGCGGCGTAGCGCGATATAAAGAACCAGGCTGCAAACAATGGCCACGGAAATAACCGCCGTGCGGCTGCCCGACACGCCAAGAGCCATGGCTATGGCCGGCACCGCGGTATACGATAGCCAGCGCGGGTAAGTCCTCCGGCCCAGCAAATCGTCGAGCAGAAATGAAGTCGTCAAGGCGAGATAGCAGGCCAGGCCGGTGACAAAAGAAAAGGTCCCCGACGCACGGACCTTGCCAGCGGCGGCATAGAGTTGTCCGCCGATTTCGCCGCCGGCGCCGACATTCCACCACGACTTGGGACCGGCCTGGAATTGCTTTACCGCCAAGGCCGTCATGGGAATGAGGAGCGCCAGGAGAGCGAGCCCCATCCGCCGCACGTCCTCACCTCGCAGGACGCGCGGCATGACAAAGACGAGCGGAAGATGCAGGAAATCCGCCCGCAGGCCGTAGATCGTCACCGCGAGATCTCCGATGCCGGCGAACGAAGCCATGAAAGAAAGCATCGCCAGAATGACGGTCCACAGGATCATGCCGGAGGCCGGGAAGACGCCCTCCCGGATCGCCAGCGCGTAGATGAGGACGACGATGGGATCGCGCACGATGAGGAGCACATTGGAAAGCCCCGGCACCAACCATTTGCGCAGCGCTCCCTCCAGGAGGAGGAGCCAAAAGTAGAGCCAGATGAGCCGCCGTAAATTGTCGTGGGACCTATTCATGGGCGGGCGGGCAAACGGAATCGATCGCCTCGATGACGCGGCGCGTATAATCGTCCCATGAACGCGCTGCCGCCATGCGCCGCGCCGCCTCCCGCATCGCCGGAAGCTCGCGACGATGATCGGCAAACCACGCGATGCGATCGGCGAGCGCCGCGGGATCTCGAATGGAAACCAACCAGCCTGTCTCACCTGCGACGACGAGATCTTCGCCACCGGCATTTGGGGTGACGAGCAGCGGCAATCCACGACTGAGCGCCTCCTGTTGAACGAGGGCGCGTCCTTCAACGATGCTCGGAAGCACCAGGACGTCGCAGGTGTCCATCAGGTCAAGCACCTCGGCATGCGGTCGTGGGGATTCGTAGCGAAAATGCGGCCAGGCATCGCGGTAGAATGACAGCGGGGCCAGCGGCGTGCCGAGTACGGAAAGCTCGATGTCGCGACTATCCAACAGGCGCATCGCCGCGAAAAGATCCGCGAGCCCCTTGCGCTGGGTCATGGTGCCGGCGAAGAGCAACCGCAGCGGGCCAGCAGCGCGGCGTTCGGCGACGGCTTGTGGCGAAGCCGGCGAGCCGAATTCCGCGACGACACTGCGCGTGCCGTCCGGGAGACTGGATTGCACGAAACGACTCGGGCAGACCACGAGATCGGCGAGACGGAGTTCCTCGGTCTTGCGGGCCAGCTTCTCCGGAGGATCGTCGGGGGCCTGGAGGGTGAAGGCCCACTGCGGCAGGCGCTCCGCTTCCTCGAGCAGCAGGCGCCGGGTGGTTTCCCAATAGGCGATGGGCAATTCGTAAACGCGACGCAGGCCTCGCTCACGGGCCGCGCGAAAGGTGACCAGCGCTCCATCTTCGTAGCAGTAGACGACGCGCGCCAGACCGAGATTGCGGGCGACGGCCGCATCGAAGGCGCGATACACCGCATCGATGCCGACGGGGCCGCCGTGGCCCTTCCATCCCAGACGTTGCGCGGCGAGGCGGGCCAGTTCTCTCCATGGATGAAGACGCAGTCGCGCGGATGGCACCGCGACTGCACGACGTCCAAACGCGATGGTCGTATGAAACTCAGCGAGACGACCAGCACCTTCCAGAGCTTCCGCGAGCGCGCGGTTGAAAGCATTCACCGTGGGATGGCTCTGCAGGATCATCGCGCGGCGGCCTCCTCCAAAACGCACAAGTATTGAGCAGCCACCGCCGCGGCGGTGTGCTTCGCGAGGTGGGGCGCTGCGGCCTCCCGATAGCGTTGCAAATCGGCCTGCGGCGCGAGCAGCTTTTCGATCCAGCGCGCGGCGTCTCCCGCGTCTTCATGGCGAAAGGTGACCCCGGCATCGCCAATGGCATCGGGCAATCCGCCGCAATTCGCCACGAGCGGAATACACCCGCAGGCCATCCCCTCGAGAGCGACCAGGCCAAACGGTTCCTGCAAGCGCGATGGCACGACGAGAACTCGATGACGATTGAGCATGGCCGTCAGTTCCGAGCCGGTTTTTTGTCCGGCAAAATCGACTTGGCCCTCGAGTCCGAGTTGCCGGCTGAGTTCGCGCAGCGCGGTATCCGCCGGGCCTTGTCCTATGACGGTGAGCCTCGGCAACAGCCGGCGTTCGCGCAACTGCGCCAGCGCCTGGAAGAGCAGGTCGACGCCTTTATCCGGGACGAGCCGTCCGAGGAAAACCAGATCCCGATCGCGAACGACCGCGGGATCGCAGCGAAAAAGATCGTCGCGATACGGATTGCCGATCACCACGGCCGGCACGGCAATGTGCTGACCCAAGGCTTTACTCACCACGATATTGCGCGCCCCTCGCAGCACGCGCTGCTTCAGCCGATCCTGCCAGCCAATGCGGCCATCGACCCGCGCGATCAAGGCGTGATGCGCGGCGACCCACGGACGCCGGCGCAAAAGCAATGGCCACGCGGTCCGCAACGAGATGTTGTTGTGAAAAAAGACATCGCACCACGCGACCAGCCGCAACAATTCGAGTGGTTCCGGGCGGCGATGAATCGGAAAGGGAAATTCGACCGAATCCCTTTCGGCAGTATGCGTCACCACCTGCACCTCATGGCCGGCACACGTGAATTCGCCGGCCAGAATCCGGCCCACCTCCTGGATTCCGCCGACGCTCGGATGAAAGAAGTGGGACGAGAATAGGATTTTCATCGGGCGGCTCATGAGCCCTGCGCGGCCTCCCAATCCGCGAGAAATTGATCGACCACTTCGACCTTTCGCAAATGGGGTGCGCGACGCGTCGAAGCACGAAGCTGCGCGGGCAGATCTGGTCCCATTTTGATCAGCAAATCGGAGCCATCGGATGTCGCTGGCACGCCCGGATAGTGGATATCGTCACGATTGACGATGACGGGCAATCCACAGTCCAACATTGCCGCCACGCTCGCGCTCTTGCCGATCAGCAGCCATGGCGTCGTGCCCACGCCGAAGTCCGCTGCGGCGAAGAATTCCGCGAGGGCTGGTGGCGCGAGGCGGCCAAGACGCCGGAAGCGAAAATCAGCTCCGTAGGTCGATTCTAATTGGCGCCACAGCACTTCCCCCGCGCCGATATTGCCGGCGTGGACCAATTCGATGGGCCTGTTCAAGCCGCGCAATTGGGAAAAGAGCGGTTCCGCGGGCCATACCGGATGCAACGTACCGAAGAAGGCAAGGGTCAGCGTGTCATCCGACCGGGGCGTATTTCCTGTCGGCAAAGGCAGCGAACCGAAAAGCGGCAAGCGCCGTGCGGCGAAACCGTGGCGGGTCAAGAGGCGCACGTAGGTATCGTTGCTCGTGTGCATGAGACGCACATCGAGAGTCCGCAACAATTCGAGCACGCCACGTCGTTGCCACCACCCGATCGCCCGATGCTTCCACGAAGCGCCGCGCTCCTCGCCAATCCACAGTTCGTGGAGAAAGACTTGCACGGGCCAACCGGAAAACAGCGTCCGTAGGCGCGCGGCGGTGGCTCCGGCGAAGCCGCGAGGATGGAAGCCGTAGTTGACGAATTGCAGGCTGATCCAATCCGGCGCGAAGGTTTCCAGCCATTGGCGGGCGCGGCGGAGTCGTTCGGGCCAGGGCAATGTGACCGGAAGACGCAGCAAATCCGGCGTGTCGCTCGTTTCGGTGAGCCTCGCGTCATTGAGGGCCAGGCGCGCCACGGTGTGTCCCCGGCGCGCGCACTCCTCCGCGAGCAGCGTGGTGTAATCGCCGACGCCGTCGCATTCCGGTTCGAGGCAACTGGTGACGAAGGCGATTCTCATGGGGCGGCAAGCAGGCTGCTGAGAATGGGCATCACTTCCCCAGGACTCCAGACTTCGGGATGATCGGGCGCGCGACCGAGCACGCGGGTCTCGGGATAGGCCCACTGGGTGGCGTGTTGGGTGGCATCGGCGAAATGAGGGCCGAGGACGACCAGGCATGGTTTGCGGAAGGCGGCGGCCACGTGCATCGCCATGCTGGAATTGCAAATCACCGCCCGCGCACCGGCGATCACGGAAAACAGTTCTGCCAGGGAATATCGCGCGGTGTGATCTTCGACGTGTGCCCGGCCTTGCGCTAGCGAGAGGCCGGCGGCGGAATCCTGCGGCCCGCCGACCACAATCACGCGGACCGGCGCGAGGCGATCGAGCAGCGCGGCGAAATGAGTGAGCGGCCAGCATTTTTCGGCAAAGCCCCCGCCGGGCGCGACGACGATGGCTCCGTGTTGTTCGGGTTTGGAGGAGGGATATATTTGCGGACGATTTTCCGGGAGGTCGGTGGCGCCGAGCAATTCGGCGAAACGCAGGGCCATTCGGCCGACGTGTTCACGCTCATCGAAAGCGACACACTGTTGGGCCGCGGAATGGCCGCCGGCGTAACCGCGAACCCCGAGTCGCCACGGAATCCCCGCGCGCATCTGCAGCATGGAGCCCTGCGGGCTACCAAGGACATCGATGCCGATATCGCATTGACGCGCGGCCAACGCCGCGGCCTCGGGAGAGCGCGCGATGTAGCGCAGCGCGGCGACGATACGCTGCGGCCGGATCTTGCCGTTATGCCAGGGTGCATTGATCGGCAGGACTTCATCCACATTCGGATTGCCGCGCAGCACCTCGGCATTCCACGCACCTACTCCGGCAATGATCCGAGCGTTTGGGAAGCACCGCCGGAGCGCTTCGAACAATGGCGTGATGACCAGCAGATCGCCGATGTCGTTGTTCCGTAGGACAAAGATCGAACGCGGATTTTCCGGAAAACGATCCACTCGCGGGGTCAACCGGCTGGCTACCGTGCAAATGGCTTCGATCGCGTTACGCTTCCAGGACATAGAGACTCATGGTTGCCAACGCTCGCGGGCCAGGCGAAGCAATCGCGGTAACGTCCCGAAATGGGCGGCATGGCGGGCGGCGTGCCGAACCGCACGAAGAAGATTGGGTCGGAAGTAGAGGTTGTAACAAAGGCTCGCGTAGAGACAGCTCAGCGGAGAGCGGCGATTTTGAGCGGCTGCTTCGTCGTGATGTTCGACGAAGGCCCCGGGTACACAGCAACTACGCCATCCGCGTGCGTAGAGCAGAGCGCCGAATTCCAGATATGATGAGCCATAGCCAAATTCCTCAACGTATCGGAAACCACGATCGAAGACCTCGCGCGGATAGATCGTTGCCCCATCGGCGATCGCCCAATTGTCATCGGGATCCGCCACCGCGCTGGCGACGCCGCTGGGGTGCAGCTGCGCGGCGTACGCGGTAAAGGTGTTCGGTTTCTCATCGAGGAAGCTTTGTTCCCCGCAAGTCCACAGCGCGTTCGGTTGGCGCTCCATGGCTTCCAGGCAGGTGCGCAGATGTCCCGGCGGCAGGGTGTGATCATCGTCCATCGTCCGGATGTGACTACCACGACAGGCCACAGCGGCGACATTGCGATTCGCATAGAGACCGCGGCGCGGCCCAACGACATGGCTCGCGCCGAACTCCTTCGCCAGGGCCGCGGCAACGGACGGATCGTCACTATCATCGGAGACGATGATTTCAAAAGGCTGCGCGTCCTGGGCACGCAGACTGGCGAGACACCGGCGAAGGTTCGCCGGGCGATTGCGCGTGACGAGGGCAATACTAAGACGGATCCCGGCGCTCATCGGTGGGACGCAAAACGCCAATCCCAATAGAGGATGTAAGGCAGGACGAGGGGGAATGTGAGCCAACTCCAGGCCACGTAAAAACAGCGGCGGCGCGGCCAGGGTAAACGACGGCGGGTGATCAATTGCGCCGTCTGACGGAGGAGCAACACGATCTCGTCCATCGCGGCACGAGGAAGCGACCGGGCCTTACTCGTTTTGAGCCGATAGAGGCTCATCCAGCGGATCATCCAGGTGCGCCGCCACA
>Ga0068855_100009269_pt1 | contig 11891 bp, 8 predicted proteins | sample KBSCornC52_FD_66592 | JGI IMG/M metagenome (GOLD analysis project Ga0068855, IMG submission 66592) | Corn rhizosphere microbial communities from Kellogg Biological Station, Michigan, USA - KBS Corn C5-2 | ecosystem: Host-associated > Plants > Roots > Rhizosphere > Soil ...
GAAGGGTCGCGCTGAACAAGCTTCCATTCATTCACGGTAATGACCTCAAGGGAATTGGGTGGCTTGAGTGCCGATGGTAGCTGATGGATGAAAGAAAGGACAGAGAATTTCTGTTATCGAATTCTGCCGAGGCGGCAATCGCGCTGCGGTTAGCCGGGATCGCGCGATGAATCGAATACCATAGAGGTTCGGGCCAACTTGCGTTTTGATCTGGTTTTGCGAAGGGGGTTGTGTTGGCGAAGTATCTGGTGACGGGTGCGGCGGGATTCATTGGGCGGTCGATTGCGGCGGCGTTGCTGAAGCGTGGGGACTCGGTGCGCGGGATCGATAACTTCATCACGGGGAAGCGAAGTAATCTTGCGGGCCTCGAGGGGGTGGAGTTTGTCGAGGGTGACCTGACAAATCCGGCGGACTGCGCGCGGGCATGCGAGGGCGTGGAAGTTGTGTTCCACGAGGCAGCACTGGCATCGGTACCAAGGTCGGTTGCGGATCCGGCCGGGACGAATCTGCACTGCGTTACGGCGACGTTGAATGTGCTGGTGGCGGCACGAGAGGCGGGAGTAAGAAGAGTGGTGTATGCGGGATCGTCTTCAGCCTATGGCGACACGCCGACTTTGCCGAAGGAAGAGACGATGCTGCCGAAGCCCATTTCGCCGTATGCAGTGGCGAAGCTGGCGGGCGAGCAGTATATGCAGGCTTTCACGCGCGTCTACGGGCTGGAGACGGTGACGCTGCGGTACTTCAATGTGTTTGGGCCGTTTCAGGATCCGACTTCACACTATTCGGGTGTGCTGGCGATTTTCTGCCGGAAGATGCTGGCGGGGGAACAGCCGACGATTTACGGAGATGGCGAGCAGAGCCGGGATTTTACGTATATCGATAATGTGGTGCATGGGAATCTGCTGGCGGCAGATGCGCCAGCGGAGAAGGTCGCGGGTCGCATGATGAATCTCGCGACGGGAACGCGAATCACGCTGAACGAGACGTTCCGGATTCTGCGCGATCTGACTGGATACTCGGGTGAGCCGGCGTATGCAGAGGCACGATCAGGAGATATCAAGGATTCCCTGGCGGATATCCGGCTCGCGGGGGAACTGCTGGGCTACAAGCCCGTGGTGAATTTCGGCGAGGGCCTGCGACGGACGGTAGAGTGGTATCGCGAGGGCAAGGCCAGCTAGGTCGACGCGGTAAACGCAGGGCGGTTTACGCGCTCCAATTCATATGTGATGTGTCTCACGAACACCGCACAACGAGATCAGTAACACTGTCTTGAGGTTCGAAAGCCGGGGACCGGTGTATCCGCAGCAACCGTGCGGGCTGCTCTGCAGCGGCGGTTTGCACTTCGGAGAAGACGAGCCGAGGATGCTGATCGTTGGCGGATAGAGTCGCAGTCGAAGATGAGCTGAGAGGCGCGGAGAGCAGCCGGATACGGTATCACAGCGCGAGGCATTCTTATACTTCGCTGTCTGACAGCTGGGCGATTGTGTGTCGGAACCGACGGCTTCTACTGGGCATGGTGGGAGCCTTCGCTGCGGCGTGCCTCCTCTATTGTCTGATCGCTCCGAACCGGTATGAAGCCACAGGCAAAGTTGAATTGAGAGGCGCGCCTGAGTCGGTGCTGTCCGTTGATGGACGGCAGGCCACAGCGTCTGGATCATTTGCGACCGGACAGATAAGGCTGGAGACGCTGGCGAATGTTCTGAGGAGCGAGCAGCTGGCGTGGGATGTAATTACGCGGCTGTCGCTTTACAGGGATCGCGGGTTCTCGCGGAATTTTCAGAGGAAGTTTGCCGGGTTCAGGCCGGAGACGGCGAGCGCAGATGCAAAGGAGTATCTGCTGAATGAGTTTCACGAGGACTTAACAGTTGAGAGCGTTCCGCACACGCTTGTGCTGGAGATCCGTTTCAGATCGGGGGATGGTGCGCTGTCGGCGGCGGTGGTGAATGCCCTCATTGAGGCTTATGCACGGCAAGAGATGAGTGCGAGGATGCAGGCCATGCGGCATGGGACCGCATGGCTGGATGCGCAGCTTCGGGAACTGAAAGACAAGTTGAGCCAGGATGAGCAAAGGCTGACGAAATTTCAACGTGAGCACGAGATCCTGGGCGACAGCTATGCGAGCAAAGATGGCGGATTTGGGGATGCCGATCACAATGCGACGCTGACGACAGTGGATGCACTGAGCCGTGAACTGGCGAATGCCACCACGGAACGGTTGCTGCGCGAAGCGGAGTATCGGATGGCGACGCGCAATCCTGAGCTGGTTTTCGGCGGCGATGCAAGGAGCGGCTCAGCGGGCAATCTTGAGACAGCACTGCTGCAACAGCTGAATGCGCGCAGAAGCGACCTGAAACAGGAAGAGTCACAACTCACGATCGAACATGGGCCGAACTTCCCGCGCCTGGTGGAGATTCGACGGCAGATTCAAGACGCAGATGAGCAGATCAAATCTGCGGACGCGAAGCTCATCGAGCGGCTCCGAAGCGCTTGGGAGACTTCGGTCGGCCGGGAGCAGTTGCTGAGAAGAAGCCTTGAGGAAGCAACCAGCGCGGGTCTGAAGGTGAGCGAGGCGGGATGGCAGTACCGGGCAATGTGGCAGGAGGCGAACGCGAATCGAGAAGTGTATCTGCGCATGATTCAGCAAGCAGAAGAGGCTGGGCTGGCAGCGGGCAGCGCCGGATCGGCTATGTCAGTGATCGATTACGCGAGGCCCCCGGTGAAGCCTGTATCGCCGAACCTGCCAATCGATATGGCGATCACTCTGTTTGTGGGTTTCTGGGCAGCGCTGGGCGTTGTGCTGGGAAAAGAGACACTCAAGCGACAACATATTCATGCAGTGGTGCTGGCGGGGTTTGTTGCGCTTGGGATTGGGATGAGCAGGGGGCAAGCGCCGACGCCGAGCACGTCGGGGCTGCCCACGGGCGTCGCGCGATTGCCTCAGAGTGGAGAGACCAAAAGCGCGCCCAATGCGAAAGAGGCACCCGTCGTGTGGGGTGGGCCGTCGCAATCGAAATGGACCGGCGCACCGGCGGGCACATCTAGGCTGACAGGGGCGATTGAAGCGCCGATTGGACCCGGGGACATGCTTGAGGTGACGGAGGCTCACGGGCCGGAACTGCGGGCTACGGTGCGGGTATCTGAAGGTGGCGCGGTGATACTGCCGCTTGCCGGTGAGGTGAAGATCGGCGGCATGGATGAGCAAGCTGCAGCTCACGCGATTGAAGCCTCATTGAAAGAGCGGGGGATGCTGCTGCGGCCGCAGGTGACAGTGCTGGTGACGGCGTATGCGGCACAGGATGTTTCAGTGCTGGGCGAGGTGGCGCGGCCCGGAGTGTACAGCTACAAAGCGCACCACAGGCTGCTTGATTTGATTTCGGCGGCGTCGGGGCTGAGCCAGACGGCGGGCAGACTGGTATCGATCACACATCGGGGCGATAACGAAACGGCGGAGACAGTGGTGCTCGACGCCGAGGGTAGGCACAATCCTGAGCTGTTGCCGGGAGATACGGTGCAGGTGAATCGGGCCGGGCTCGTTTACGTCGTGGGCGATGTGATTCGGCCAGGAGGATTTCCGGTAGAGCCCTCACAGACGACGACGGTGGTGCAGGCATTGTCGCTGGCGTGGGGACCAGCGCAGAATGCGTCGCTGAAGAAGGCGGTGCTGATTCGAAAGCAGGCGAGCGGGCGGACTGTGACTACGCTGAATTTGAACCGGATGCTGCGTGGGCTCGACCCGGACACGCCGGTGCAGGATGGGGACATTTTGTTTGTGCCCGACTCGATGGCGAAGAACCTGTGGAATCGCAGCCTGGAATCGGTGATCCAGTCAGCTGCGGGTGTGAGCATCTATTCGGGGCTCGTGTACTCGCAGAGGTTCTAGGGTATGCGCAAAGCAGCCTGGGTTTTGTTGGTTCTTCTGGTCTTCTCGATTCCGTGGGAGTACTCGCTGGACTTTGGCGCGCCGTGGGGGAATATCGCGCGGGTATTGGGATTGGCTGCGTTGTCCGTCGCGTTCATCGCGGTGTTGCAGGAGGGCGGATTTCGCCGACTCCATGAAGTGCACTGGGCTACGGTGGCGCTTTTCGGCTGGTTTTGCTGCACGTATTTCTGGACAGTGACACAACAGGAGACTCTGGCTCATCTGCGCGGATACGCGCAGGAGTTGATGCTGGTGTGGCTGGTGTGGGAACTCGCGGAAACCGGGGAGAGTGTGCGCGATCTGTTGAAAGCGTGGCTCGCCGGTTCGTGGGTGCTGGCAATTCTGACGATTGCGAGCTTTGTTTTGTTGAATGCGGGGGGAGCAGAGGCGGCGAGATTTGCGCCACCTGGGCAGGATCCGAATGATGTAGCGCGATATCTTGCCCTCGGAATTCCAATTGCGGCGATGGCAGGCGACGTGAAGCCGAAGGGGCTTTGGCGGGTGCTGTCGCTGGCCTACATGCCTGTGGGGTTTGCGGGAATTTTGGTGACGGCATCGCGAAGCGGATTGGTGGTGGCCCTGATTGCGCTGGCTGCTTGCGGCATTGCCGCTGTTCGCAGCTATCCGAAGCGGGTTGCGGCGGCAGGGTGTTCTGTTGCGGTGGCGGCAACATTGATCCTGACTGCGGCGCCGGCAGGGACTCTCAACCGGCTGAGCAGCATAGCGGAGTTGAAGCAGAGCGGCGACTTGAATCAGCGAGTGAATATCTGGTCGGCGGGGTGGAGAGCTTTCGAGTCAGCGCCTGTGGCGGGACATGGAGCGGGATCGTTTGCGACGGCAGCGGAATTGGCTCCAGAGGATACGGCGCACAATACGTTGCTTTCGATTGTGGTCGAAGGAGGATTGGTTGGGCTCGCTCTGGCAGCGGCGGTTGTTGCGATTTCGGTGCGGGCGATTGCGACAATGCGGGGTCAGTTGAGATATTGCTTGGCGGTGCTGATGATCGTTTGGACCGTTTCCTCGCTTGGAGGAACTGTGTGGGAGAGCCGGCTGACATGGCTCATGTTTGGAATTGCAGCCACCGGGCAAAGGCTCGCCAAGGACGATCGGGCAGGTGCGGAGATTGAACCCGAGACATGTGCAGGCGAGCAGATTGTGGAATGGACTTGATCGCCGCGATCGGCTGGGCTGTGTTGTTCCGGGAGCTATGGTTCCGTAGTGCTGGAGCAGATGGATGCTTTGAGGATGGCGCGAGAGTTTCTGCGAACGCGAGACGGCTGAGTATTCTCGGAAACCAGATGGCAATAGAGAATTTCGAGCCGATTGAGGACGGATTGCTGGTCGTAGCGGGCAGTGATTTGCAGCCGTGCGGCGTGACCGAGTCCGCGTCGCGTTGATGAGGGCAGATCCATGAGGGTTTGCATCGCATGGGCGAGAGCCGCCGGATCGCCTACACGAGCGATGGGTAATGGCGAGTTGGGGAGGAGTTCTCGAGAGCCGGCGGTTTCGGTGAAGACGGCGGGGAGTTCGCAGGCGCAGGCTTCCATCAGGGCGACTGGGAGGCCTTCCCAACGTGAACTGAGAACGAAGGCGTCGGCTCGTTGCAGGCAGGACCGCACGTCGGACTGAAAGCCGAGGAAACGAACTCGGTCCTGAATGCGGAGATGAGCGGCCTGGGCGCGAAGTGCCGGTTCCAGCGGTCCTGATCCTACGATGGTGAGGCGCGCGGCAAGTGGAAGAAGCTGGAAGGCGCGAAGCAGGGTGGCGTGGTCCTTGACGGGATCGAGCCTGCCGACTGCGAGCCAATGGAATTCGCTGCTCTTCTTTGGGGAGAGCGCAGAATTGGGATGTCTGGAGGGCGGCTTCCAATAATCGGTGTCGATGCAGTTCTGAAGCACAATCAATTCTCGATTTCCGACGGCGTGGGCACCGAGCCAGAGGCGGGCGGCTGACCGGCTGACGGCGGTAACGAGATTCGGCAGGTATGAAGTGAGGCGATAGCCGGTTCGGCGCGCGAGGGAGCCAGTGGCGGGGGAGTGAATGGTGTCGATGACGACGCGCATGGGTGTGATGAGCCTTATGGCACGGGCGAGCAGCGCGGCGTGGGGCAGATGTGCGTGAAGGATCTCAGGCTGTGCTGAGGCGATCCAGCGGCGGAGCCGGTTCCATCCGCGCGGATCGAGAAGGCCGTGGCGCATTTCGAGGCTGATAAAGGAGACGTCGTTCGCCGAGAGCTCGTCTGCAGCACCAATGCCGCTTCCGGACAGTGCGATGACCGTGACTCGCCAGCCGCGGCGGGCCATTCCGGTTGCGAGTAGGATGAGCTGGCGTTCGGCGCCGCCGATGCGGTCGAGGGTTGGGATCAGGTACGCGATATGCATCATGCACCGCTCCGCGCGATTGCGCAGTCGATTGCGTTCTCGTATGCGGGGATGGCGTGCGGGAGATCGTAAGGTTCGATCCACTGGTGGGAAAAGCGCTGACCGGGAAGAGTGACGGTGAGCGCGCGTTCAAGAGCGATTCGGAGCGAGGCTGCGGAGGCTTCAGATGCGAGCCACACTCCTTCGCGGTCTCGGAGAAGATCTGCAAGTCCGGGAGCGGCCGGGGTGGAGACGATGGGGAGTCCCGCGGCGGCTGCTTCGAGCAGGGCATTGGGGAGACCCTCGGTGCGGGAGGAGAGCACGAAGAGTGAGGCGTGTCGGAATCGGATCACGGGATCGGAAACGTGCCCGGCGAATTGGACCCTTTGGCGAATGCGAAGAGCAGATGCCTGCTGCTGGAGCGCGGCCAACTCGGGACCGGTTCCGGCGAGGAGGAGCCTGGATTGCGAGAGCGAAGGGGAGAGAGCAGCGAATGCTTCGAGGAGGAGGTCGAAGCCTTTCTCAGGGACGAGCCTGCCGATTGCGAGGATCGTGTGGCCATTGAGTCGCCGAGGTAGGTGCGGAGCGGCCCGCCGGATGAATTGAGAATCGGTGGGATTGGGAAGGACGAGAGACCGGAGAGGGCTCAGATGGAGTTCGCGCTGGAGTTCGAGCGCCATGGATTCGGTTTGAGAGATGACCATGTCAGCGCAACGGTAGGAGAGCGAATAGGCATTGCGCGCGAGGCGGCGCCGGCGATGGACGGCGAGCGTGGCGGAGAGCGCTCCATTCTGCCGGATCATGATTCTGGTTTGCGGAGGCAGGAGTGGGCGAAGAGAGAGAACCAGCAGATTAAGGTGTGCGATGCCGGAGAGGATAAGCCAAGGACGGAGCCGCCAGATCAGGCCAAGCAGTTTGAAGACGCTGCGATGCACGCGAGCGGCGCGAAGTTCGTGGATGGTGATGGACGCGGGCAAGGCGCGAGGGGTGTGTTGCGAGCGCGTGATGAGGGCGAGATGGATGTCGTACTTGTCGGGATTGAGGGAGCGGGCGAGGGTTTCGATGACTCGTTCGGATCCGCCGCCACCGAGGTGAGGGATCAAGAGAAGGATCCTTGGATGTGGTGGCGATGACATTAGCTCGGCAAAGGTACAAGGTAGCCAGAGGGTTGACCGAGAGTAAGTGATCACGCTCACAAACCCGGTTACCGATGGCTGCTAGAGTTGCGTTGATTCCGGAGACAGAAGGCCTTTCGTTCTGATGAGGACTTCAGGGACTGAGAACGGCGGGCTGTTGGATGGTGAGCGGCAGCGGCCTCATATCCTGGTGGGGGTGACGAGCGCTCAGACTTGTCTTGTGTTGGCAGCCCGGTTGTCGGCGCTGCGATGCGAGGGATTCCGCGTGTCGCTTGTCTGCGGGCCGGGCAAAATGTCTGGCCATGCTACACAGGTTCCCGGAGTAGCCGCGCATGTTCTGCCCGTGGGGAGAGGAATCGCGCTGCTGCGCGATGCGAAGGCGTTCTTGCGGATGCTGCTTCTGGTGGCGAGGCTCAGACCGGACATTGTCGAGTTCAGTACGCCGAAGGCCGGCCTGCTGGGAAGTATGGCGGCCTGGATTTGCAGGGTGCCGGTGAGGGTGTACTTTCTGCGGGGACTGAGGCTCGAAACGGTCACAGGTTTCAAGAAGCACCTGCTGCTCTGGTCGGAGCGGATTGCGGCGGGATGCGCGCATGTCGTCGTCGCGAATAGCAGGAGCCTGGTTGAGCGGGCAAGGGAGCATCGGGTTGGGGGAATGGCGAAGCTGGTGCTGCTGGGAGAGGGCAGCAGCAACGGGGTGGATGTGTCGCGGTTTTCGCCGGGGATGTCTTCCGGGCGCGAAGAGTTTGGGATTCCGGCGGATGCGCGGGTGATCGGGTTTGTGGGTCGGCTGACGGCGGACAAGGGAGTGCCGGAGCTGCTGGAGGCGTTCGCTCAGGTTTTGCGGGCAGAGCCGGAATCCTGCTTGCTGCTGGTGGGGTGGTTCGATGCGGCTGATGATGCGCTTGGACGCGCGGTGCGGGCGCGAATCGAGGGACATCCGAGGATTGTGTGCACGGGGTATGTTGCGGATGCGGCGCCTTACTACCGAGCGATGGATTTGATGATTCTGCCATCGTGGAGGGAAGGATTTCCGAATGCAGTTCTGGAGGCGGCGGCGTCGGGGGTTCCGGTGGTGGCGACGAGGTGCACCGGGTCGCGGGATGCGGTTGTGCCGGAGGTCACGGGGTTGCTGGTCGAGCCCGGAGATGCACGCGCGATTGCGGATGCGGTGTTGCGGATTCTGCGAGACAGCAAGCTGCGCAGACGCATGGCGGAGGCTTCACGCGGCTGGGCTGTGGAGCACTTTGACCAGACGATGGTCTTGGGCAGAACAGTGATGTTCTACCGGCAACTTCTCGAAGCAACGATCACCAAAGCAGAACCGGCAAGAGAGACAGCTACTGGTTACTCCGCATCACTGTAACTTCAGCCGGTGCTGAAGGCGAAGGCGGCGGGGTCTGGAGCGTGTGTGCGCCGGTTTCAGCGGCGTTGAGAGCGCCGCCCGGCACGATGCCGAGAGCAAGGGTTGCGATGGTGGCAAGGGCAAGAGCAGCGATGATGCCGAAGCCGACTGGAGCCAAGGGCAGGCGAGCCACCTGATCTTCGTCGTCGGGACGCTGAGCAACGGCAAAGGCGAGGCGCAAATAGTAGGCGGCGGCAAGGCCGGAGTTGAGGAGGCCGATGATGGCAAGGGTGATGGCTCCTCCGCCGACCGCGGCGGTGAAGGAGTAGAACTTGCCGAAGAAGCCGCCAGTGAAGGGGATGCCGATGAGTGAGATCAAGAAGAAGATGAGCAGGCTTCCGATGAGGGGAGACCGGTAGATGAGACCCTTGTAATCGGCGACAAGGGGACGCTCATCGTCGTAACCGCCGGCGATGGTAACGATGGCGAAGATGCCGACGTTCATGGCCGCGTATGCGGCGATGTAGAAGCTTGCGGCGGCGATTCCGGTTGAGCCGAATCCAGCGAAGGCGGCGAGGAGATAGCCCGCATGCGCGATGGCGGAGTAGGCGAGCATTCGCTTGACGTTCTGCTGGCGAAGAGCGGCGAGGTTTCCGACGGACATGGAGAGAACAGCGACAACCCACAGGACGGGCGCCCAGATATTGCGCAGGTGCGGAAACATCTCGTAGACGAGGCGCAGCAGGAAGGCGAAGGCCGCGGCCTTGGGGGCGGTAGACATGAGCGCGACTACTGGAGAGGGCGCGCCTTCGTAAACGTCGGGAGTCCAGAGATGGAAGGGCGCCGCAGAAACCTTGAAGAGGATTCCGACGAGCATCATGGCCAGGGCGCCTTCGACGAGGAGCTGGTTCTGGGCATTCGCGGCGCTGTGCGCGATGTCGTAGATCGAGGTGGTGCCGGTTGCGCCGAAGACGAGGGCGATTCCGTAAAGGAGAAATGCGGTGGCGAATGAGCCGAGGAGGAAGTACTTGATGGCGGCTTCAGGGCCTTTGCCGGTCTGTTTGCGATAGCCCGCGAGGATGTAAGTGGAGATGGAGGAGATTTCGAGTCCGATGAAGACGACGAGGAGCTCGGTGGCGGCGGTGAGGAGACACATGCCAACGGCGCCGAAGACCATGAGCGCGTAGTACTCGCCCTGATGATGGCTGTCTTCAGGGAGTGCGTCGAGCGAGAGCAGCAGAGTGACGATGACGATGCCGCAGATGAGGACGTGGAAGAAGACGGTGAATGGGCTGGTTTCAACGGTGCCGGAATAGCCGGTGCCCATGGGGAGGGAGAGTTGCCAGACGCTAGTCAAATACGCGACGCCGGTGCCGAGAGCGGCGAGCCAGCCGAGATTGCGGCGTGAGGTGAGGGGCGCCAGGGAGGCGTCGATGAGCATGACAAGGACGCCGGTGATCGTGAGGACGACTTCGGGGAGGATGCGGTAGATGTCGGGAACGGGATTCACCGCTGGGCCTCCTCTGCTACTGCGGAGACAGCGGGCTGATCCGCTGACTGTGCTCGCTGGAGCATGATGGGTTTTGGGGCTGTTTCGATGGTGCGGAGCCAGAGGTTTGGTGCGACTCCCATGATGAGAAGGAGGACGGCAATGGGCCAGAGGACGAGTTGCTCTCCGATATGGAGATCGTGTGCGGGCGAGTCGAGCGCGAGTTTGCTTTCGGTTCCGTAGAAGACGCGCTGAACCATTGAGAGCATGTATGCGGCGCTGAGGATGACGCCGAGAGTGGCGGCGATGGCCCAGCCGTGGCTGACGCCGGAAAAGGTGCTGGACAGAATGAGGAATTCGCCGACGAAGCCGTTCAACATGGGCAGGCCAATCATTGCAAGAGAGACGATGACGAAGAGAGTAGCGAGACGCGGAACGCGGCTGGCGAGACCGCCATATGCGGCGATCTGGCTGGTGGCGTAGCGGATTTCGAGGGCGCCGAGGAGAACGAAGAGGGCGGCGTCGATGAGTTCGTTGTTAAGGATCTGATAGGTTGCGCCGGTCCAGCCGGTGAGAGTGAATCCGTAGACACCGACGGTTATGAGGCCAAGATGGCTCATGGCAGCGAATGCGAGAAAGCGCCAGTAGTCGCGCTGAACGAGGGCGATGCAGGCTCCGTAGAGGATGCCGATGACACCGAGAGCGATGAGCAGCGGAGCGATGTTGCGGGCCTGTACCGGGAAGAGGCCAACGTGGAAACGGAGCATGGAGTAAAGGCCGAGTTTGCCGGCGACAACCATGGCCATGGCTACGGGAGCTTCAGAGAATGTGTCAGCGAGCCAGCCGTGGAGCGGGAAGACGGGGACCTTTACCGCGAAGGCGAAGAGGAAGGCAAGTGCTACCCAGAAGAGTGCGCCCGCGGGAACTGCGCCGATAGCGATGTCTGCGCGGAGATCGGGGAACTGGAATGTGCCAGTGCGGGCGTAGAGGTAGAGGATGGCAACGAGGAGAGGCGCCGAGGGAATAAAGGTGAAGAGGAAGAATTTGGTTGCGGCAGCGGGGCCGTTTTTGCGGCCGTACATGGCGATGAGGATGGCCATGGGAACGAGGGAGAGTTCCCAGAAGCCGTAGTAGACCATCAGGTCCAGCGAGATGAAGACGCCGATCATGGCGGTCTGCTGGAGGAGGAAGATCGAGTAGAAGATTTTTTCGCGGCGCTGGATGGCTTTCCAACTGGCGAGGACGCCGACGGGGCCGAGAAGGCCGACCAATACGACGAGCCAGAGGCTGAGGCCGTCGACGCCGACGTGGTAGGAGATGGCGGGGTTCTCGATCCAGGGCTTGTTGACGACGAACTGGAAGCCAGGATGCGCTGCGTCGTAGTGCGCGGGAAGGTGGAGCGTAAGGCCGAAGGTGACGAGGGTGGTGACGAGCGCGAGCCACGCGGGGATCTTGCTGCGGTCGGGCGGAAGCGCAACGAGAATGGCTCCGGCGAGCGGGGTGAGGAGGATCAGGGTGAGAATCATGCTGTCCATCAGTGACCCGCCATTCCGAGGTGAAGTGAGGGTGCTCCGAAGACGTGGGGAGCGAGAACGAAGTAGAGGAGAACGGCTGCACCCAGGGCAAGCCATGCGGCGTAGGA
>Ga0068855_100009271_pt1 | contig 11890 bp, 5 predicted proteins | sample KBSCornC52_FD_66592 | JGI IMG/M metagenome (GOLD analysis project Ga0068855, IMG submission 66592) | Corn rhizosphere microbial communities from Kellogg Biological Station, Michigan, USA - KBS Corn C5-2 | ecosystem: Host-associated > Plants > Roots > Rhizosphere > Soil ...
TACGTTTTTTCCTTTTGCTTCAGCATTCATGAGTTCTGCCAAACGGAAGAGGAGCGATTTTGCCAATCCATACGCAACAACCCCTTTTCCATTTTTTGAAGAAAGGCCCTGTTTGGAACCAATCATAAAAATTCGTCCATTGCCTTGTTTCATCATTTGTTCAAACACAGGCTTTGCTACATTATACGCTGTTTCAAAATTTAGCTGGTATTGCTTTTTTATATCCGCAGTTGTTGTGTTGCTGATCGTTCCTTTTGCGAATCCGCCAACGGTAAGGACGGCTGCATCGATGGTGTTATATTTTTCAATTATTTTATGAACGAATTTTTCTGATTCAACTTCATCTTCAACATTCACTATAGTTTGTTCGAACATGTCGGAAGAAAAATCGTCGCTTGTTTTTGGAGAATGCAGTGCGGTTCCACAAACGAAAAATCCTTGCTGTGTAAATTTTTTCACTACAGCATTCCCAAGATTGCCGTTAGCACCTGTTACAATTACTGTTTTCATCAACTATTTTTTAAAGTGATTTTATCAAAGTTATATTTTAATGTCAGCATTTAATTACGTCTTAATGCTAATCCTTCTTTTGTTCGGCTTTATTTTGCGATTACCTTATATTTGAGGATTTAGACCAAAATAATCGATATGAATTTTACAAAAAAAATTATCCTTTTTCTTTTTTTAGATTGTTTCATTTTTCTCTCATTTTTAAATGCCCAGCAGATATCACGGCCCAAGCTGGTGGTGGGTATAGCTGTGGATCAAATGCGTTGGGATTATTTATACCGGTATTATCCCAGGTATCAGGATGGAGGATTTAAACGTTTGCTAAATGAAGGATTTTCCTGTGAAAATACTTTCATTAATTATCTGCCTTCTTATACAGCCGTTGGCCATACAACTATATTTACCGGCTCTGTTCCGGCGATTGATGGCATCACAGGAAACGATTGGATAGATCAGATTACCGGCAGGAAATGGTATTGTACAGAAGATACTACCGTATCGACGGTAGGAAGTTCTTCGAAAGAAGGACAGATGTCGCCACGCAATCTTTTGGTATCAACCATTACAGATGAGCTGCGGCTTGCTACTAATTTTCAGTCGCGGGTAGTTGGCGTTTCTTTAAAAGACAGGGCTTCTATTTTGCCTGCAGGTCATACCGCAAACGGCGCATTTTGGTTTGATGATGCAACAGGAAATTTTATCACCAGCACTTATTATATGAAGGAATTGCCTGCGTGGGCAAATAATTTCAATAAATTGAAAATGCCCGAAAAACTTTCTGCCAATGAATGGAATACTTTATTGCCGGTTTCATCATACATGCAAAGCACAGCAGATAATGTGCCATGGGAAGGTCTTTTCAAAAATGAAAAATCACCGGTTTTCCCTCACCGCATTTCAGCGCTTGTAAAACAGGATAAAGGAACCATCCGTTCAACGCCCTTTGGGAATACGCTTACGCTCGATTTTGCAAAAGCTGCCATCGAAGGATACAATCTTGGTAACGGAAAAGCCACTGACTTTTTAACGGTTAACTGTGCTTCTACCGATTACGTTGGCCATAAATATGGGCCTAATTCGATTGAGGTAGAAGACGTATATCTCAGGCTTGACAGGGATCTTGCTTCATTTTTTTCTTACCTGGATAATAAAATAGGCAAGGGAAATTATCTTGTTTTCATTTCCGCAGACCACGGCGCTGCCAACTCTGTTGGCTTTATGGAGGATCACAATATTCCTGCTGATTTGCTGCAAACAAATGAAATCGAAACGAACCTTGTGAATTTTTTAAATCAAAAATTTGGGGTGGATAAATTAATATCTTCTTCAATTAATTACCACCTGAGCTTCGACATGAAAAAAATTGAAGACAACAAACTTGATTATGAAGCGGTGAAAAAAGCGACGGTCTCTTTTTTAGAAAAACAACCGGGAATTCAATTTGCAGCAGATGTAGAAAATATTGGTAGCGCCCCTATTCCCGAACCCATCAAAACAGCCATCATTAATGGATATAACCCAAAGAGGACTGGCCCGGTAATTATTATTCCTGAGCCTGGATGGTATGGTGGGAGTTCAAAAACCGGGACGACGCATGGCAATTGGAATCCGTATGATACACACATACCTTTGGTATTTTTTGGCTGGCACATTCCACACGGAAATACAAACCGCAAAGTAAACATGACTGATATTTCTGCAACACTTGCGGCGCTTCTTCACATTCAACAACCAAATGGATGTGTGGGAGATGTGATTACCGAATTGACTTCAAACGTCGGAGGTAAATAAAATTTTATTTCATTTTACATAGTAAATGGATAAATAAAGCAGATTTTTTTTAGTGCCCTGCCATTTTACTGTCAGGGCATTTAATTCGGGTTCGCGGTTTACTGCCAGACTTGCTCAGCCGAATATGTCACCTCAGCAGGTGGTGCAGACAGATAATCTCAATATTTATCCTAACCCTTTTGCTTTTAATACGATTATTAATTTTCAGCTCAAAGTAAAGTAAGCATTAAATATTAATTTGGAAAGGGGTGGAATAAGTACCGTTTACTAATATCAAAAGGCCGCATCATATCATGGTCTTCATGGCTAAGGATGTGGCAATGCCATTCATATCTGCCAGGAAGGTCAAATTTCGCTATTTATCCTGGTTACTTCACCCGGCAACATTACGCAAGTATCCTTCCAGACGACGGATTCAATAAAAGTGTTTGAGCCGTTGCCATCTGGTTTAAACGGGCTTTCTGAGCAAGTTCCTGAACAAGCTTTTGATCGCGTATTTTGAATTAAAAGCGTTTATTGAGTTAGCATCTTTTTACAATGGAAAAAAGCTTTTCATATTCCCAGTTTTTTGCTCCAATTTTAGTTGCCAAAAAAAGCTCATATGGCTTCAATCTGACCGGAACAGGTGCTATTTTTGATTAAAATTAGTTTAGACGGACTGGCGTTGCCTGCAGTTTTTCCGATACAATTGATATAAATTTTGTCAACTATTAATGGCTTTTAAATCTGATAGCAATAATATGAATACGATAAAAATTTTTCTTGCTTCATCGGCTGAACTTTCAAACGACAGAAAAGAGTTTGAGAATTTCATTGGTCGTGAAAATAAAAGATTACAACCTCAGGGAATCTTTTTGCACCTTGATATTTGGGAAGATTTTATTGATGCAATTTCAGCAACCCGCCTACAAGATGAGTATAACAATGCCATTAAGAGTTGTGACATCTTTGTAATGCTTTTCTTCATGAAAGTGGGAATGTATACATCAGAGGAATTTGACCATGCGCTGGAGCAATTTAAAAAAGAAAACAAACCTTTTATATATACTTATTTTAAAAATGCCAATATAAAATTTGCTGATCTTAAACGTGAGGAAGCAAACAGTGTATGGGATTTTCAGGACAAGCTAAAGAGTCTTGGACATTTTCAAACGATTTATGAGAATGAAGCTGATCTTAAACTCCATTTCAAGGAACAATTGGATAAATTATTTGCCGAAGGGTTATTAAAGTTGCCTCCGCAAAAGGATACTAAAATAGAACAGACTAAAACACAAATAGAAGATGGCAAGTCTGCTGTTTTAAATCATAATTTACCTTCCCGTAGTTATGGAACAAAATTAATCGGTCGTGAAGAATACATTAACAGAATACTAAAGGGTATTCAGGAAAACCCAATTGTAACGATTGAGGGCTTTTCAGGAATCGGCAAAACAAGTGTGGCTCTTGAGATTGCATACATTTTTCTTAATGATACTGATTTGAGATCACACCTAAGTCTGCACTTCAATTATTTGGTGTGGATTTCAGCAAAAAATAAAGAGCAACGACAGTGGTTGAACGACGTGCTCAATAAGATTGCGGAAATTTTAGAGCACCCCAGTATAGGTCAAATATCCATCGAACATTTATCAGCTAAAAAAAAGGAGGTTGAACATTTGCTTCGTCAGCCAAATCATAAACTGTTCTTAATTATCGACAATTTTGAAACTATAGATGATCCGGAGCTTGAAGATTGGCTATCCTCACTGACAGAACCAAATAAAGTATTAATTACTTCTCAAAAACAAGGTCTTGAATCCTGGCGTGTAGTGAATCTCAAAAGATTATCAGATGATGAAGCTATTTCTCTTATAAAGAAATACGCTGAAGCAAAAGATTTGAACCATTTGTTATCTGTGACTGATGAGAAACTTTTAAGCCTTGTAAAAATCACAGGGGGCAACCCATTGGCGATAAGATTAGCAATTGGACAGATAAGTGGGGGGAAATTGTCATTGGATCAGGTAGTTGAAAATCTAACTGAAAACAATCCAACTGCCAGTATTGATGTCGTATTCGACTTAATTCATGAAACGTCTTGGGCAAGCATAGGTGCAAAAGCTCAACAATTACTTTTGGTTACTCCATTATTTACCGGCTCAGATTCTATTGAAAAAAATGCACTCCAGGCCACAAGTGGATTATCTAAAGATGAGTATGATAAAGCGGTCGGGACTTTAATGGAGTGGAAATTACTAGAACCTAATTTTGATGACATAAACAGATTAGTCATTCATCCAATGACTCGTCGGTTTGTTAAAAAAAAATTATTTCAACACGCAGAATTTGAAACAAAAGCAAGGAAACTCTGGTACGAATATTATCTCAGGTTTATAAGCGATCATGTAATCCGAAAGGAGCCGCCAGTTGAATACTGGAATGTGTTAGTTCATGATAAAATGGAAAAAATAGATTCAGAGTGGCCAAATATTTATGAGGTTCTAAAATGGTCTGCTTCCGAGGTAAGTGCTGATAATGATCGGCTTTTATTAAACCTTATTTTTTTATTAGTTCATTATATGGATAGCCGGTTTTATAATTTGGAGCGTATCAATTTTGTAGAGTTGGCCACTGCAGCAGCGCACAGGCTGGAGAGTAAATATCAGGAAGCACTCCTTAGAATTGATGCGTTAGGATGGACTTATGTTGAGGAGAATAAGTTTGAAGAAGCATATAATCAAATAATGCAAGGGATTGAACTTGCAAAGGAAGTAAAGAAACCAATTATTGAGACGAATGAATTAATGGCACTTGGTTATGCATGGGCCGCAAGGGTTAAAATTGAGCAACACAAAACAGAGCTTGTTGATGAAGCCGGTAAATTGATTGAACTTGCATTGACGTTTAATGATAATTCACAACCTTGGATTCGGTTCCGAATCTTAATGGCTGCCGGAGATATATTTTTAAAACAAAACAGAAACCGGGAGGCGCTTGATAAATTCATAAGTGCTAAAGAACAAATGAGCGTCTATGGTGGAGAGGGTCACTACTATCAGATCAATCCACGTATCGGATTAGCGAACTTAGCACTTGGTGATTTATCAGAAGCAGAACTAATTTTCACCGATCTTTCTAACCAAAAGAAAATCTCGATTGGTAAACTATACGGCGACTACGGACTAGCTCTTATTGAATTTAAGAATGGAAATATCAGAGAAGCAAATCTAAGACTTGATGATGTTAAAGAAGAGCTGTCCAAGCGACCTTCATCAAACTTATTACTAAAACTTATTAAAGAGTTTGAGAAAACTCTAAAAGAGTAAAATTGTATGATCTTTAAACATCAACTATATGAATAATTATATTTTATGAGAAGTTATAGGTATTCTGGCGACGGGCGGTTGTTTTACCTTTCGTGTACTATGGATGGTAAGCAGGCTAATCTATATTTCTTGAGAAACAATAATGGGGCACATTCTGTACTAAAGGCATCTTTTGTCTTAATTGAGGTATATCTACCAACGCCGCATGAGAAATAATTAAACGGTTTCACCCATTTCTGCTTCTTGAATAACTTTTAAAAGACTTTGGACGTTTCCAACTATTTATTGCCTTACGGGTATACAATTCGTATAAAACCGAATCCAATCTCTAATGTTTTTCTTGTTTGAAAGTAAGTTGAGTTGAATAAGTTGAAAACTGCCACTGAAAGTGTCAGATGGGATAATTATAGCTGTTCATTTAAAGCGAAATCACAATATACGGTTAGCATGCTTTTTTATAGAATTTGTTTAACACTCAGACGGTCAAATTGTCGTATATTATTTACTTCATGATATTGAGATGATAATTAAAGCATTCCTTTCGGTATTGGCTGGGAGTTTTTTTGGTTATTTTTTTGAAGAAATTATTAAAGTGCGTCATATTTTGATATCCCGACTGAAAACAGACATCGGCAATTGTTAATTCCCGGTTTTGTAAAAGTTTACAGGCATGGCCAATTCTCAGTTCATTCAGAAATTCTGTAAATGATTTTTGGGTTCTTTTCTTAAAAAAATTGCAAAATGCCGGTGCCGTCAAATTCGCAACCGATGCAATTTGCGCTAAAGATATTGGTTCCGAAAAGTTCTTAATGCTATACTGGTAAACATCGTTCATACGTTGAGTATCCTTTTGATTAAAAGAATGTTGATACCCGATTGAGGCGAGGCATTCATATTCATTTGACTCTAAAAAGAGATTAATGATTTCCAGGAAATCAATCACTCTTTCCAGCGGATTCTTATTTAATATGTTATTCAGTTTTTCAGTCGCTCTTTGGTGCGTAGTCCCAAAGAAACGTACCCCCAGCTTAGCCTTCTCAAGAAAGGCTTCTAACTTTAAAGTGTATTTGTCATCGTTGGTTAGCTCAATAAGAAAATTAGGATCAAAATAGGTTACAATTGCCTTGGCGGGTGCTAAATTAGATTCTTTAAAATAAAGAGGATCATTATACCAGATGTGTGGGAGATTAGAATTCATCAAAACAAAATCACCGGATGAAAAGTTAGAGATGTTGTCGCCAACGATTCTTTTACCAAAGCTTTCAACTACGTAATTCATTTCACACAAGTCATGAAAATGAAATGGAGTTTTGAAATGAGGCTGTTCCAGTTTCTTAAACGAGACAGATTGCTTTTTTTGTAATCCTACTTCTATAAGTTGTGCTTTCATGCCTCCCGGATGAGTGTTTGAGTTGAAAAGTGGTAATCTAAGATAAACTATATTCACAATTACCCATAAACTTTTGCTACAAAGATTAAAATAGTTGTAATAATTATTAAAAGAATTTTAGTTGTTAGGTAAGCGACCAGATATCTTTGCTTTATTATTTAACATAGTATCGTGGCTTGAAAAAACAATTGCATTGCCGGCTTAAAAGAGATTGAAATGATAACTATTTAGTCAATCTCCGTATGAGAAATAAATAAAATTTTGCACGGCATTATTCTTTGGTCAGACGGGTTTTTCAGCAATTGGTTTTCTAAAATTATTTGAAGTAGTAAGTTATTCCGATTCCGGAACAGCAAAAAGGTAGAGTTTAGTCAACTATGCCTATAGCTGGTGTTTTGTCACAACCATTTGTAAATTATTTAATAATCATAAACAACTTGATATGAAAATGAATCTACAGCCTAAAGCAATTAAAAGGAACGGGCTTTTAATTTGGATGATCCCGATTCTTTTTTTTATTTCTGCCAACGGTTTAGCACAAGGTAACCATCAAATCCATGGCACTATCACTGATGCGTCGGACAATCCTTTGGCGGGCGTTTCTGTGGGAGTAAAAGGCACGGAAACCTTTGTCTTAAGCGACGAAAAAGGATACTACCAGATAACTGTGAAGGCTGGTGCCACCTTACAATTTTCGTATGTAGGTATGGAGAAAAAAGAGGTCAAAGTTAGCAACAGCCAACAGCTTGATGTCATTCTGAGGCCCTCTTCCAATTCTCTGGGAGAAGTGGTGGTAGTAGGTTATGGCGCAGTTAAGCGCTCTGATCTTACCGGGTCTATCAGCACTTTAAGTACGAAGGAATTAGAAACAAGGGTTGCTACGAATCCTTATTTATTATTGGCCGCCAAAGTCCCCGGATTAAGCATATTCAATAATAACGGCAATCCAGGAGGAGATATTAGTGTTAATATAAGGGGGTTCTCATCAATTAACGGATCGAATTCTCCACTTATACTGGTTGATGGAGTGATAACTACGAATCTTACCGGGTATGCCGCATCAGACTTTGCTTCGGTGAGCGTATTAAAAGATGCTTCGGCAACTGCCATTTATGGAGCCAGGGCTTCCAACGGGGTAATATTATTGACTACAAAAAAAGCGAAAGCGGGTGATTTTAATATCACTTATGACGGTAATGTAGGTATCGGTGTGGCAGCACGCAAAATACCGATGTTGGACGCAAACGGTTATATGGAATTATTTAAAAGAATGTGGAATTATGATCCTGCCAGGGGCGATTACGATGTGGTAATTAAACCAAACCTTCATAAAGATTATCCTCTTCTGTTTGATGAGAATAACAATCCAATATACAACACAGATTGGCAGGACGCTACTGAAGGCACCGCTATTTCCCCCCATAATTATTTATCATTAACTCACGGAAATGAAAAATCGCAATCGGGAGTGTTCCTGGGATTCAATGATGAAAGATCACTTTTTAAAAGTGACTACCAAAAAAAGTACACTTACCGCTTTAATACAGAATACAATTTAAGGCCCTGGCTAAAAGTTGGGGGAGAATTAAATGGTTGGTCTATTAAACAACAAATAATAAGCAACCAGGGTACAGGAGGAGAAAATCTTCCAAGGCAGTTATTGGAAATGCCTTCAATTTTGCCGGTTCAGTTTCCTGATGGTAGCTATTCAACTTTTAGAAGCTGGGGCTATGATGCGACAGGCAAAGCAGCGCAATATTACCCTTATGGTAATAACTCGGTAGCGTTGTCTAATAATTCATTGGGAACACAGCCCAACAAATTATCTGATCTCAGGCTCAGTTTGAATACATCCATAGATATCATGAAGGATCTTGTTTTTAAATCAATATATACTAATGAAGCAAGTTCTAACTTATTTTTTCGCTGGGGTTCATTTGCTAACATAGATAACAATGGGATTGGTTTTGCAAATGGTTCCACAGCAAGAACTTCTACCTGGACTTCGCAAAATTATATCACTTATGATCATAAGTTTAATCAAAAGCATCACTTGATTTTATTGCTTGGAGCAGAGTGGTCTTCATCTTATACTCAGTCGTTGGGAGCATCTTCATCTGGTTACTCAACTGATTTTTACCAATACAATAACCTGGGAGCAGGCTCTCTTCCTTCATCGGTTAGTTCAGGCTACAGCGCGTTTCAAACCAATTCATATTTTGGCAGGTTAAATTATTATTATTCGGATAAATACCTTTTGACTTTATCATCCCGGTACGACGGTTCCTCAGTATTCGGAGGCAACAATAAATATGCAATGTTCCCTTCAGCAGGATTAGGATGGGTTATTTCAAAAGAAGGCTTTTTTGCCAATAGTAACGCCCTTTCGAAGACATTTTCATTCCTGAAAGTAAGAGGTAGTTATGGTATTACCGGTAATTCCCCGGCGGCCTATTCTTCACTTGCAACCGTTGGCTCTTATACAGTTAATCTGAATAATCAAATAGTAAAAGGTTCCGGAATTGGCGGAGCTCCTAATCCCGATTTACGTTGGGAAAAGACGAATCAGTTAGACATTGGTGCAGATATCAGAATGTGGAATGATCGGCTGTCAATAACCATTGACGGATATTCAAAGAAAACTACTGACCTTTTATTTAGCGTTCCTGTCTCTGTAGTTTCAGGCTATTCATCAGTTACCACCAATATAGGAAGCGTTCAGAACAAGGGACTTGAATTCAATATCGACGCGAATATTATCAGGCAAAAAGATTTCGGGTGGGATGTAGGTGTGCTTTATTCAAAAAATAATAATAAAGTTCTTGCATTAGGAACAACCAATGCCGATGTGATTTCCTCCGGGTTTTTAGGCGCGTCAACCATTCTTAGAGTTGGAAAGCCTATGGGATCCTTCATTGGAGTTCAAAGATTGGGCACCTGGGGGACAGATGAAGTGGAAGAAGCCGCAAAATATGGTAAAAAGCCAGGTGATATTAAAAGGCTTGACGTCAATCATGACTATAAGTTCGACGAGAATGATATGCAATTTTTAGGAAGCCCTTTCCCAAAATATGACCTCACTTTTTCCACCTCTTTAAGGTATAAAAACTGGGATTTAAACGTGGACATACAAGTAAGGCAAGGAGGTAAAGTTGAAAATGTAGCAGCGTTAACTATTGAAGACAGAACCTGGTTCGCCAGCGGATATGCATCAGTATTAAAAGACGCCTGGACACCTACCCACCAGAATACGATGGTGCCTGCTCTTAGAATGGGCTCCGATCCATGGAATACCGACTTTGGAAGTTACGCAGATAGCCATTGGTTTGAAGATGGTTCTTTTGTAAGAGGCAGAAGTCTGAATCTTAATTACAGGGTACCACAGGAAATAGCACAAAAAATGAAATTGACAGGATTAAGGCTTTATGTAAATTACGATAACTTCTTTTTAATAGCGCACGATCACAATAGGCTTTTCGATTTAGAAAATTCATCATTTGGTGGAGGATATGCCGGCCAGGGTCAAACTTTTTATGATACTCCACGACCCCGCACTCTTACTTTCGGACTTAATGCAAACTTTTAAAATTATTAAAAAATGAAAAAGTATATAATTATATTTCTGGCTGTATCGGTTTTGTTCTCCTGCAAAAAATTCCTACAGGAGAATCCCAAAAGCTTTCAAACAACGGATAATTTTTATAAAACTGAAGGAGACGCTCAATCTGCTGTAAATGCAATTTATAATTATCTATATCCGCCTTACACAAAAACCGGTTTTGATGACTTGCCTTCTGCTATGCTGGAGATGATCACTGGTCAATGGAATAATGTATCACAATGGCCAGAAACGGGATACTACTACACGTTAACCAATTCCTCCGGGAGTTCCTATACTTTAAATTGGTGGAAGAGCTGTTACCAGGGGATTGAAACAGCGAATTTAGCTATCAACAAAATCCCGGATATCAATTTTTCAGACAGTACCGTAAAAAACAGCTTATTAGGTGAAGCGAGGTTTTTAAGAGCGTATTATTATTATATGCTGGTAAATATTTTTGGAGATGTTCCTTTAAAGTTGAATTATACCGTTTCGCCTTCAAAAGATGGATTGTTGAACAGGACCCCTCTAAAGGAAATCTACAACACGGCAATCGTGCCTGATTTATTATTTGCCGAAAAAAATATAAAAACGGCGACGCCTGAAGATAATGGAAGAGTTTCTTCCGGCGCCGCGAAAACCTTGTTAGCAAAGGTCTATCTGAGCATGGCTGGTAATCCGGTCAATGACCCCGCCACAATGGCGCTGGCCAGAGATAAAGCACTGGAAGTAATCAATAGCCATTCATTTTCACTGTTTCAAAGTGACGCAAACTCAACCTGGTTCGATAAATTAAATAATGCGGCCTATGATAACAAGGGTGAGCAAATTTGGGATTTGAATTATAATTATCCTAATCTTCCGTCTTATTTGAATATATATTTTCTTCCCAAAGAAGTAAGTTTCACCACCTCTATTCAATTTGGCGGATTCTATCCTGATTCCAATTATTTAAATAGTTTTAATTCCGCTGATTTGAGAGGACGCCACAATATGGGTTTCTTTTATAACAATTTTACCGTGAACGGGCAAACATATCATTTTCCCTGGGCAGTTTACAAGTTTTTCGATAAAGGCATCTTAACCTCTGCTCCGGGCAGTGGAAAAGGATTTCCGCTTCTCAGGTACGCTGACCTTCTACTAACCTATGCTGAAGCACAAAATGAAGCAGATGGAAGTCCGAATGCTATTTCTTACCAGGCAGTTAATGACATCAGGCAAAGGGCAGGTTTAGCTCCGTTAGCCTCAGGATTAAGCCAGGAGTTGTTTAAAGAAGAAGTATGGAAAGAA
>Ga0068855_100009272_pt1 | contig 11890 bp, 7 predicted proteins | sample KBSCornC52_FD_66592 | JGI IMG/M metagenome (GOLD analysis project Ga0068855, IMG submission 66592) | Corn rhizosphere microbial communities from Kellogg Biological Station, Michigan, USA - KBS Corn C5-2 | ecosystem: Host-associated > Plants > Roots > Rhizosphere > Soil ...
GACTGCCCGTAGACCAGCGTCAGCTCCGGGAATTCCCTGCCATTCGGAAATCCGGCTGCCGCGAGGAGCTTCCGCGCCGCCACAGGATCGTACAGGATGCGGCGGAAGGAAGGATTGTAGCCGGGGAAGCCGGGCGGCAGAAAGCTGTCGGCGCGCGTCCAGATCCCCTGGCTGGCGATTCGCGCGACATCATCGCGATTCACCGCCAGGGCGACGGCGCGGCGGACCCGCACGTCGGCAAAGGCGGGCTGGAGCTTCGGCTGCATCACGACGAACAGCGTGTCCGCCGCTGGAAGCAGATGGACCTGGTCCTTCAGCGCGGGATTCCGGAGATCGCGAAGGGAGTCGGCGGGCGTAATGCCGGTGAAATCGATCTCGCCGTTCTCGAAGCGAATGTGCGCAGTCTGCGGATCGCGGATGATGGGCCGCTCGATTCGGTCCAGCTTCGGGCGGCCGCCCCAGTAATCGCGGTTCGCCGCCAGCGTAAAGCCATAGCCGTGACGGTATCCGGCGAGCGCAAAGGGGCCGGTGCCGACCAGCGCCCTCTCGTCCAGCACGCCGCCGTTCTTCTCGATGGCCTCGCGGCAGACCACCCAGCCCGTCGAGTAGGCCAGCTCGCCCAGGAAGTAACCTCGCGGCTGGGTGAGCAGAATCGCCACGGTCTGCGGATCGGGGCACGTAATGCCCGGCAGGTCCCTCCGTGCTCCAGCCGCGACCTCGGCGCTCCCCTCGATACCTGCCAGGTAGGTCGCCGCCACGCCGGACTTCGTCTCCTTCCAAAGCGCCCGCTCCAGGCTGTACTTCACGTCGGTGGACGAGAGCGGCCTGCCGTTGTGGAACCGAGCCCCTTTCCGCAGATGGAACGTGTACGTCCGGCCGTCAGCGCTCAGGTCCCAGCTCTGTGCCAGTCGCGGCGCTATCCGATTCGACGAATCGAAGAACACCAGCCCCTCGAAGATATTCTGGAGGAGCTCCTGGCTCGGCGTCTCGTTGAGGCAGGCAGGGTCGAGGGTTACCGGCTCGAAGCGAAGCGGATACCGGAAGACCTGCGCTGAGTGCCCGGCCGCTGCGGGACGATGCTGCGAACAGCCAGCGAGGAGAAGCGCCAGAATCAGACAGCCGGCATGAACGGGAACAAACGCAGCAGAAGGGCAGGAATTAGCCATTATGAACATTATGAACGGATTGGGGAAGCGGCTTTGAAACCACGAATGAACACGAATGCGCACGAATAGCGGCCCGACATTCGGTTTTCATTCGTGTGCATGCGTGGCTCCGACGTTTGGCCGTTGACGTAATCCTGTGAATCCTGTAAACCCTGTCAAAGAATCCCGCCGTTCTGTTAGTGAGCGACGGTCGTGGTTATTTGCGGGAGGTGGCCCATGAGGCTGTCGCGGATGCCCCTGACATACGGCTTGTGCAGCTCAACGTCCTGGAGGTGATAGAGGCAGACCCAGGGCGCGTCGTCCACGGCAATCATCTCGGCCTGGTGGTAGAGGTCCGCGCGTTTCGTCGGGTTCTGCTCGACATCGGCCTGATCGCAGAGCTTGTCGAACCGCGGATTGCTGTAGCCTACCTTGTTCTCCTCCGCGCCGGTGCGGAGCATCATCGAGAGAAAATCCTGCGGATCGAGATAGTCGGCGGCCCAGCGAAGGTGGAAGCAGGGCATCGTGCCGTTTCGGCGCTCGGTGAGGAACTGCGTCCACTCCACCTGCCGCACATCCACTTCGACACCCAGGTTCCGCTTCAGGTCGTCGCGGATGGCCTGCACGGCGTCGGCGAGGAACTGGTAGCCCTGCCGGAACGAGATCACGAGCCTCGGCATGCCCTTGCCGCCCGGATAGCCGGCCTGAGCCAGCAGCGCCTTCGCCTTCTCGGGGTTGAACGGAATTCCAATGTAGCCGTCGGCGTGGCCGGGAATGCCGGGTGGGACGATACCATCTGCGCGGATGGCCGTGCTGTGGAGCACGTTTTTGATGAGCTGGTCCTTGTCGATCGCCATCGCGAACGCCTGCCGCACCCGCTTGTCTCTGAAGGGAGCATAGACCTGCTGATTCAGGGCGAGGTAGTAGATGTTGGCGCGCGTGAAGGTTTTCAGCTCTTTGCTGAGCTTCGGGTCAGCCTGGATCCTGGTCAACTCTGCGCGCTGCACGTCAACAATGTCGAGGGCGTTCGTCTCGTAATTGGTCTGGCGCGTGTTCGAGTCCTTGACGATGGGCCGCTCGATTCCTTCGAGGATTGGCTTCTGGCCGTGATAGTCGGGATTCGCTGCCAGCGTGACCTTGTATTCGGCCTGGTACGCCCGAAGCTTGAAGGGACCGGTGCCGACCATCGCCTGCTCGTTCCAGATCGACCCCGCCTTCTCGACGGCCTCCCTGCAGACCACGTAGGCGGTCGGATAGGTGAGCTTGGCGAGGAAGTAGGGGCGTGGCGCATCCAGCGTTATCTGGAGCGTATGGTCGTCCACCGCCTTCAGGCCGGTCAGCGTCCTGGTCCTGCCCTCGTTCAGGTCCTTCGCCCCAACGATGTCGTTCAGGTAGCTCATCGCGGTCGGCGAGTTCGTCGCCTTGTCCAATGCTCGCGTCATGCTGTAGACGAAGTCGGACGCGACGACTTTTCGCTTGAACGGCTCGTGGAAGTAGACATTGTCCTTCAGATGGAAGGTGTAAACCTTGCCGTCGGGCGAGACATCCCACTTTTCCGCGAGATTCGGCTCGATCTGGTTCTTGTCGTTCCACTTCACCACGCTCTCGAATATCTGCTGGAGCATGTCGATGGTGTCGCCGTCCTCCACGCGTCCCGGATCGGTGGTGGTGGGCGGCGAGTTGATGGCGTAGCGGAGCACCTGCCCTTTCGTGCCGCCGCCCCTGCCGATGCAGCCGGCAAGGAGGGCCGCGGCGGAGAGGGCCGAGAGCAGGAGAGCGAGCTTATGGAAACGCCTCATGAAGCGAGGTCCTTTCGAGTCATTTGGGAAGCCTGCGAAGCGAATCAGGCTGGCGCCGTTGCGACCGCCAAGCCTATTTTACCTGCCGGCCGCTCGATTCGGCGGCTGCATGGCCGCCTTCACGCCCCTGAGTACCGCCCCGGGCGGAGGCGACGTGAATCGGACGTCAACAGTCGGGTACCGCGGGTCTGCTTTCTGCACGGCTCGTCGCCATGTGCCGAAGTACTCCCGTGCGACCATCTCGGCAAATCGCTCCGTCTCCCGCTCGTTCAACGTGGCGTCGGGGTCGCCCTGCTCGTCCAGAAACGCCTCGGCACGCTGGTGTCCGGGCGTGTCCTGAGGAAGGGCGCGGAATCGCTCGAGAAGCGATGGACCGTCTCGCAAGCTCCACCGGTCACTCTCGTCGAGGACATATCCGCGGAATCGACGGGGCGCTTTCGCGGCGGCTGCGGCTGCGGCCGAGGCTCGCCGCACCGCCGAGAGGAATCGAGCAGAAAAAACGTCGGGGATTTCATTGCCGGCCGCACCAGGCCACTGCAGCACAACAAGAGGTTCAGGGGCGGGAGTATGGGAATGCGACGCCCCGACACCGAAAACGAGGAGCCAGAGGGCAGCGGCAATCATCGGTAGACCTCACGCAGGCGTGCGCTCAGGCCGGCGGCAAAATGAATCGATGGTCGTCTCGGCTCTGTGGGAGCGGCAAGCACATCGCCCGTCCGCAGGACGCATCCCAGGCAGGGACGTCTGACCCTGACGTTTGCGAGATTCATCAATCCGTGGCCTGGGTGTCGGCCGCGCCGTCAACCTTAATGTGGAAGTAGTGGGCGAACATCTTTTGCGCGATGGGCGCCGCTATCGTGCCGCCGTGGCCGCCCTCCTCCACAAAGACGCAGATCGCAATCCGCGGGTTTTCAGCCGGGGCGTAGCCGACGAACCAGGCGTTGTCGAGATGGTTGTAGCGCTGCGCCGTTCCGGTCTTGCCGGCGATCCGCAGGCCAGGAATCGCCGACGCATGGCCCGTGCCGCCCGGCTCCATTACCGCCTCCATCGCATGCGCCACCGTCTCCAGCGTCTTCTGCGAAACGCCGACCCTGCGCGCGACGATCGGCTTCATCTCGCGCACCACCCTGCCGCCCGCATGCTGATCGACTATCGACTTAACGAGCTGCGGCTGGTAGACCGTGCCGCGGTTCGCGATGCTTGCGATGGCGTTGCACATCTGGAGCGGCGTGCAGCCGAGCGCCGACTGGCCGATGGCCATGTCCACGGTATCGCCGCCGACCCACTCGCGGTGATGCTTCGCGCTCCACTCCGGATCGGGCACGCTGCCGGCCTTGTCCACGAAGGGAAGGTCGATTCCAGACTTGCTGCCGAGGCCGAACTTCTTCGCGAAGGCCGCCATCGTTTCGGGGCCGAGATTCTGGCCGAGGTGGTAGAAGAATACGTCACAAGACTTTGCCACGGCTTCGGTGAAGTCGACGTGGCCGTGACCGCCATGCTTGTGGCAGTGCTTGATCCAGCGTCCGAGACTGATGGCGCCGCTGCAATAGTCGCCGGAGTGCGCGTCGATCTTGCCGGTTTCGAGACCCGCGGTCGCGGTGATAAGCTTGAAGGTCGAGCCGGGAGCGCTGGCGCTGTAGACCGCCCGGTTGATCTGTGGTTTGCGCTTGTCTGCGTTCAGCGCCTTCAGGTCCGCCCGCGATATCCCGCCGACATAGCTGTTCGGGTCGTAGGCCGGGTAGCTCACGAGCGCGAGGACAGCGCCCGTCCGCGGGTCGATGGCAACCGCCGCCCCGTTCCTCTGCTTCGCAGCCAGCTCATCATATGCGATCTTCTGGAGGTCCTTGTCGATGTTGAGCGTGACCGTGTGGCCCGGAATTGGGTCCTTGTTGTCCACTTCGCGCCGCTGGCGGCCCCGCGCGTCCACCTCTATCTCGCGCCCGCCGTTCTCGCCCCGCAGCTCCGCGTCGTACTCCCGCTCCAGCCCCAGCTTGCCGCAGAAATCGCCGGGCCGGTACCCCAGCTCGCGGTCCTTCTTGAGCTCGTCCGGCGTAATCTGCCCCATCTGCCCGAGAACGTGGCCGAAGAGCGGGCCGTCGGGGTACTTGCGCACAGGTTCCGGCCCGATGTAGACGCCGGGCAGGTTCAGCTTCTGCTCCTCGAGCCGCGTCACGGTCGCCAGATCGACGTCCTCATCGAGGACTACCGAATCATAGGCAGCGGTAGCGGCCTGTGCGTTCACGATGTCCGTCAGGTCCTCTTCAGGGCGATTCAGGAGGCTGGCGAGCATCGGGAGGACTTCCGGGTTCTTCCGGATCTCGTGAGGGATGACCGATACGCTGAGCTGCTGCCGATTCGTGGCGATAACGCGCCCCTTGCGGTCCATGATGATGCCGCGCGGAGGCACCCGTCGCACGAGTCGCCGCTGATTCGTGATGGACGCTTCGAGCAGCTCGTCGCCGTGCGCAACCTGAAGATACCAGAGCCTCGACAGAATCGTGACGAGACCGACGGATATAACGAGCATGAAGAGGCGGACGCGCGTGACGTCCGGCAGGCGGTCGGGGAGTTCAATCATCGCCATGGCGGCGGGTCCTAACCTTGCTAACCTTCTCCGGGCGGAGCGTGATGGAGACGGCAGCGGCGCGGTGTATCGCGGCGGCGCATGCGACGCTCGTAGGTGGAGGGGCACCACGGACCGTTCGCCGTCTGCCCGGATTCGGAGCAGATTCGCACCGTAATCATCTCGTCGCCGGGGTCGCTGCGATGCACAGGCGGGGCCGCTACGCGACCGCCACCGTCCGAGGGCGAGATGATTTCGCGCCGCGCAGTCCGCGTTGAGGAAGCCGTGCTGAACGAGGGAGCGGAGATAGGAACGGAGGCGGTCGTCGCGGGACCCGTCGTTACGGGATTCGGCCGCGCCGTGCTGGTCTGGGGCGGGATACCTGCCGTCGGCGGTGGCGCTACAGTGCCAGCGGGAGCGGTTGTGGGCGGAGCGCCATCCGGAGATGCCGCTGGCTGTACCGCGTTCGGGTCGCCGGGCTTCGGGCTATTCGGGTCCTGCGGCAGAACGGTGGTGGGATTCGCCTGATTCAGCGGCTTCTTCTCGTCCAGCTTCTTCTTTTCGTCGAGGCTGGCCGTCTCGGCGGCATGCGTCGGTGCGGGCGCGGGCTGGACGCTCTTCAGAGCAGCCTGCTGTATCGGGACCGCCTTCAGCATGAAGTCTCGCCACGTCGGGGCGCAGAGATGGCCGCCCGTCGCGCCCGGCATCTCCAGGTAGCGCGTGTGGCCCTTCTTGTCCTTCTCCTCGCGGCCGGCCCAGATGATGGTCACCAGCTCCGGGGTGTAGCCGGCAAACCAGGCGTCGCGGTTGTCGCTGGTCGTTCCGGTCTTGCCGTGAGCGTCGGGCACGTCGGCGCAGGCGGTGGCAGTCCCGTGCAGCACCACCTCACGCAGCGCCTCGTTGATCTGGCTGAGCGCCTCGTCCTTGATATGGGCGTCCTCGAGCTGTGGAGAAGCGTCCTTCACGATGTCGCCATTGTCGTCGACGACGCGGGTAATGATCATCGGATCGGCTCGCCTGCCATTGTTCGCGAAGACCGTGTAGGCGGTAGCGAGCTCGATGGGCCGCACGGAGGCAGCGCCGAGCGCGAGCGGCGGGTACTTGTCGCGAGCCGGGTCAATGGTCGTGATGCCCATCCGGCGCGCGTAGTCGATCACGGTTCCGAGGCCGGTCTCGGTCGCCACCTTGACCGCGATGGTATTAATCGACTGCTTCAGCGCCGTCAGAACGGTCACGTCGCCGAAGTGCTTGCCACCGTAGTTCTGCGGATGCCAGGTGTTGCCCTCGCGCTCGCCCTCGAAGTGCGGATCGTCATGGTAGACCTTCTTCAGGTCGCAGACATCGTTATCGAACGCGGCGGTGTAGACAATGGGCTTGAACGACGAGCCCGGCTGCCGCAGCCCCTGCGTGACGATGTTGTACTGGTTCTTTTTGAAATCGAGCCCGCCGACCATCGCGCGAATCGAGCCGGACTTTGGGTCGATGGCGATGAGCGCCGCCTGATTCGCGGTCTCTCCGTAGTGATGGATTCCGTAGCTGAGCGTCTCTTCGGCGGCGCGCTGGATTCCCGGATGGATCGTGGTGTATATCTTCCAGCCGTTGAACACGGCGTCCGAGCCAAACTCCTTTTCCACCTGCTGCATCACGTAATTCACGACGTAGGGCGCGCCATAGATTCGGGTGCCCCTTGCCTCGAACTTCTTCGGCAGCTTCAGCTTCTCCGTCTTTGCCGCGTCGCGCTCGGCCGGCGTAATCTTGCCCGTCTCCACCATCCGCGCGAGGACGATGTCGCGCCGGCGGAGCGCGGCGTCGAGGTCGTTGGAGTAGAGCGACGGGCGCTGGGGAATTCCCGCGAGGTAGGCAGCCTGAGCGAGGTCCAGGTCCTTCGCGCTCTTCTTGAAATAAGTTTTCGCGGCCGCTTCGATTCCGTATGCGCCGTGGCCATAGGGAATCTGATTCAGGTAGAGGTCGAGTATCTCCTCTTTGCTGTAGGACTGCTCGATTCGCATGGCCAGGATCGCCTCCTGGACCTTGCGGCGAATCTTCTTCTCGCGCGTGAGGCCGAGCTCCTCGATATTGCGGGCGAGCTGCTGCGTGATGGTCGAAGCGCCCTGCCGCATCTCCCCGCCGCTCGCGTTGCGGAAGATGGCCCGCGCGACCCCGTGCAGATCGACGCCCCGGTGCTCGTAGAACCGTGAATCCTCGACGGCAATCGTCGCGTCGATAAGCTTTTTGCTGATCTTGTCGAGCGGTTTCGGCTGCCGGTTCTCGCTGGCGAGCACCGCCATCAAGGTACCGTCTGAGAACAATATCTGCGTCCCCTCGCTCGCCTTAATCTCGCCGATGTCGGCCAGCGACGGCATGTCCTTCGAGACCTGCACGAACAGGACCATGAAGTAGATAACGCCGATGGCGATGGGAACGAGAATCAGCAGCGTGAGGAGCGCAATGGCGGTCTTGATCTTCTTTTTGAGGCTGGCGGGCTGACGGCGGGCGCGGCGGGGACGTGATGAATCGCGTGCGCCGGCAGAAGCGGCGGCCCTAGAGGCGCGTGTACTCATGCTGGAATTATAAGCCCGATTCCATCACTCTGTCAATGAAACGAAGCGGATTCATGAAAATAACATCACGGTGGCGAAATCAGTTTCCCGAAAATGCTGGACATGCGTAGATTATACCGCCTATTCTACGCATGGTATGCGTAGAATAGGCGGTATAATCTACGCATGAACGCCGCCTACCCGCCCAGGTACATCCATGAGGTCCCGGATTGGCCCCGCTTCCGCTGGGATATCGGTTCGCTGGCTGCGCCGCTCGCCGAGGTCAGACACCGGCAGGGTCTACTCACGGGCAGGCTGGAGGCGCTCGGGTTCGACAGAAGCATGGGAGTCGTTCTTGAGGCGCTGGCCGACGAGGTGCAGCGGTCCGGCGAGATCGAGGGTGAGCGTCTGGAGAGGGATCAGGTTCGGTCGTCCATCGCGCGACGGCTCGGAATCGAGATTGGCGGCCTTGTGCCGGCCGACCGGAGGGTCGAGGGGATGGTCGAGATGATGCTGGACGCCACGCAGCAGTTCGGCGCCCCCCTCACGGCTGAGCGATTGTTTGGCTGGCACGCGGCGCTCTTTCCCACGGCATGGAGCGGGCTGCGGCGCATTGCTGTTGGCCGCTGGCGCGACGATTCCGGCGGGCCGATGCGCGTCGTTTCCGGGCCAATCGGCCGCGAGCGCGTCCACTACGAAGCGCCGGCTGCCCACCGCGTGGACTCGGAGATGCGCAGGTTCGTCGAATGGTTCAACGGGGAGACGACCATCGATCCCGTCCTGAAGGCCGCGCTCGCGCACCTCTGGTTCGTGACCATCCATCCATTCGATGATGGCAACGGGCGCATCGGGCGTGCAGGCGCGGACGTGGCGCTCGCCCGCGCGGAGCGATCCGGCCGCCGTTTCTACAGCATGTCGGCGCAGATATGCCGGGAGCGGGCCGACTACTATGCGATCCTGGAGCAGACTCAGAAGGGCGGAATGGATGTAACGCCGTGGATGCGGTGGTTCGTGGAGTGCCTCGGCCGCGCCATCGAGGGAGCTGAACTGTCCGTTTCGGAAGCGCTGGAGAGAGCACGGTTCTGGGACCGAATAGAACAGGGCCGCCTCAACGATAGGCAGCGCAAGATGCTGAATCGACTGCTGGATGGGTTCGAGGGCAAGCTGACAACCGCGAAGTGGGCGAAGATCGCGAAGTGCTCGCACGACACTGCGCTCCGCGACGTCCAGGACCTGATTGCGAGAGGGGTTCTGATAAGAGAGGAGGCCGGAGGGCGAAGCACGAGCTACTCCCTCCGGCGCGGTTGATCCTCCGGCACGCGGCCTACCCGCCCGCCGGATACACGGCCGGAGCCGGAAATGGACTTGTCTACGTTCTTTGGGTTGCCGGTGTAGTTCACGCTTCCGCTTCCACTGATGTCGGCCTTTAGTGAGTCTGTTGCGTCCACGCGCGCGCTGCCGGAGCCGCTGATGGTTACCCCCGCGTCGCGAGACTTCAGACTGGCGAGGTCCGCCTCGCCGGAGCCGCTGATGTCCAGATGAACGCGCTCGACGGTTCCGCTGGCGTCAATCTTCCCCGACCCGCTCAGCGCGGCGTCCAGTTTGCCGCCGTGGAGTCCCGCGATTCGCGCCGACCCGCTGCCGCTCATGTCTATCGAATCGAGGGAGGGGACCTGAATCGTAACGCGCAGCCCCTTGTCCGACAGGTAGCTGCCCTTCGTCCCGATGTGGAGGACGCCGCCTTCCACCGTGGTCGTGACCCGGCTCAGCAGATTGTCGTCGATCTCTACCGTGACTTTCTGCGGGCCGCCGACCGCGACGTTCACCGACCCCGATCCGCCGAACTCCACGCCATGAAAGGCAGGGACCGGCCGGTCTTCCGATACCCGCTTGCCCGATCCTGTCACTGCGTTCCCTCCGAGACGCACTGGTGTGCCCGCGTCGATGTGGATACTGCACGCCGCCAGCGCAACGGGAATCAACCCGGCCAACCCGATCCCCAGGAATCTCATTTTGCCCCTCCCGCGTCTACGGCAATCCGTCACCACCCCGCACTACTCCTGACCGACCAGGCGGGTTTCAGGTAAAATAGAGCGTTCGTCGCATTCAGCGATTGCGCCAGCGCCAATGACAAGTGAGCCTCGTAATGGATTCGTCGCTTCCGAAGTCCCTCCTCTGCCTGCGAAACTACAACCTCCATAAGTTCACCGCCGACCTCATCGCAGGAATCACCGTCGGACTCGTCGCGCTTCCCCTCGCGATGGCGTTCGCCATATCGAGCGGCGTGCCGCCGCAGTCGGGCATCTACTGCGCCATCATCACGGGGTTCCTCATCTCCGCGCTCGGCGGCTCCCGATTCCAGATTGGCGGGCCAACCGGGGCGTTCGTGGTCGTGGTGAGCGGAATCGTCACGAAGTATGGCGTCGACGGCCTCCACCTCTGCACGCTGATGGCCGGAATCATGATCGCGCTGCTGGGGATTACCGGTCTCGGCACGGCGGTCAAGTTCATACCGCGCCCTGTCGTGATCGGGTTCACCAATGGGATCGCGGTCCTCATTGCATCCACGCAGGTCAAGGACTTCTTCGGCTTGCGAATCGACAAGGCGCCGGGCGAATTCGCGGGCCGCGCGGCGGCGATTGTCGCCAACTGGCACACGCTCAGTCTCACGGCTACCGTGCTTGGCGCCGTGACGCTGGCGGTTGTTCTCATCACGCCGAGGCTCACGAAAAGGGTGCCGGGCTACATCGCAGGGCTGGGCGGAGCGACGGCCGCGGCCATTCTGCTCCACCTGTCCGTAGAGACGATCGGCTCGCGATTCGGCGGAATCCCGGCCGGCCTGCCGCACTTTGCACTGCCGGTGTTCCGGAGCGACCTCATCGGCACGCTCTTTGCGCCTGCGCTCACCGTGGCGATGCTCGGCGCCATCGAATCGCTTATGTCGGCCGTCGTAGCCGACCAGATGACCGGGGACCAGCACAACCCGAACGTGGAGCTGGTCGCGCAGGGCGCGGCGAACATCGTCTCTCCGCTGTTCGGCGGCCTGCCGGCCACCGGGGCCATTGCCCGCACCGCGACCAACATTCGGTCCGGCGCGCAGACGCCGGTCGCCGGTATGGTGCATGCGCTCACCCTGCTCGCCATTCTCCTCTTCGCCGCGCCGCTCGCCCGATTCATTCCCCTTGCCGCCCTGGCCGCCATCCTCTTCGTCGTCGCGTGGAACATGGGCGAATGGCGCGAGATTCCGGAACTGCTCCGCCTCAGCGTGGCCGACCGCGCCGTCTGGGTGGTCACCTTCGGGCTCACGGTCTTCGCCGACCTGACGCTCGCAGTGGAGGTCGGAATGATTCTGGCGGCGCTCCTCTACATCCGCAAGGTGACCGCCACCACGACGGTTACGGAGGTGACGGCGGAGGACCTCGACGACGGCCGCGTTCACATCCTGCAGGACAAGACGATCCCGGACTATGTCGCCATCTTCCGGATTCACGGCCCGTTTCTCTTCGGGGCCACGGATAAGATCGGGGACATCGGCGAGCGGATTGACGACCTCCCGCCCATCATCCTGCTCCGACTCCGCAACATGACCGCCATCGACGCCACCGGCCTCCACGCAATCGAGCGGCTGGCCGACAAGCTGCACGATTCGGGCCGCGCACTCATCCTCTGCGGCGCGCGCCAGCAGCCCGCGAAGCTGATGCGCAAGGCGGATTTCGAGCGGCACGTTGGTGCAAACAACATCTGCGCCAACGTTCAGGAAGCGCTGGACCGGGCGAGAGTCGTATACGAAGAGATGAAGGAAGCGCGGACCCCGGCCATCGCGTGATGTCACAGAGGATTGGG
>Ga0068855_100009273_pt1 | contig 11889 bp, 7 predicted proteins | sample KBSCornC52_FD_66592 | JGI IMG/M metagenome (GOLD analysis project Ga0068855, IMG submission 66592) | Corn rhizosphere microbial communities from Kellogg Biological Station, Michigan, USA - KBS Corn C5-2 | ecosystem: Host-associated > Plants > Roots > Rhizosphere > Soil ...
GATTTCGCTGTCATTTGCGCGCAGATTACCCCTGTCTCAAGATAGTGATTTCGCTTACGAACAATGACAGCACAAGCCCCTCGAAGTTGCGCAGCCTCGACGTAAAACCGTCGATCCAGCTACATCCCGCCGACGATCAAATCATAAGAGTGCGCGACAGCCGGACCGATGAGGTAGCCGAAAGCGCCCGTAAAGAACATGATCATCAGGAGCAACATGCCGTACTGTCCCATAAAGCGCTCGTACTTTGACGCGAGATCGATCGGAAGTAGTCCATACAGAATTTTGGAGCCGTCAAGCGGCGGGACCGGGATCAGATTGAAGAACATCAGACTGAGATTGATCCAGACGAACGCACGAAAGAACTCGAGCACGAGTGAATCCGGGGAGAACTGCCCGTGGTCCAGCATGACGCGCAGTGGCAGGCCGAACAGCAGCGCGAGCAGCAGGTTCATCAGCGGCCCACACGCCGTAACGATCATCATGTCCCGGTTAGGATGCTTGAAATAACGTGGATTGACCGTGACCGGCTTGCCCCACGCGATGCCGAATCCAGTGATGGACGTCACGATGAGCATCGTAAATCCGAGAGGATCGAAGTGCTTGTCTGGCCACAGCGTGATGCGCCCATCGCGACGAGGGCCCGGGTCGCCTAGATAGTCTGCGGAGTAGGCATGGCCGAATTCATGGAGCGCGATGCTGCAGACCAGCACCACAATCGAAATAATAAATTGGTGGGGATCGAAGTGGAAATTTCCAAACATGTGAAGCCCCCGCTGCCTTTCTGAACCCAATCTTATTCAACCCTGCAATGCTCGCCCCGGCTCCCGATTCTAGGGGTGCAAAACACCAATCAGGCTCGCCGATGACCCGAGCGCATGCGGTCTATCCCGCAGTTGCCAGAGCCGGCGCGAGCCGCGCGGGAATTCGCTGCCGCCGGACGAGATCTTCGAGGCTTTCACGCTCGACGATCAGGTCCGCGTCGCCTTCGTTCACCAGGACGACTGCGGGGCGCAGGAAGCAGTTGTAATTGCTCGCCATGGCAAAGTTGTAGGCGCCCGTCGTCTGAACGGCCAGGATATCGCCCGTTTCCGGCTGCGCGATGTGCGTGTCCCAGATCAGGATGTCTGTCTCGCAATGCTTACCGGCGATGCTCACTAGCGCGTCGGCCGGTCGATCGGCTTTGTTCGCGACCAGGCACTCGTACACGGCCTCATAAAGCTGCGGGCGAGGGTTGTCGGACATTCCCCCGTCAATAGATACATACGTGCGTTTACGGCCGTTTTCACCCATTGCGGCATCGAGCGGCACTGTCTTTATTGCGCCGATCGTGTATAGCGTCGTTCCGGCCTCTCCGACGAGCGCGCGCCCGGGCTCCTGCGCGAGCGTGGGATATGGCAGTCCTGCTTGGTCGAGCGCCCGCTTGAGAGGCGTCGTCACCGCTTCGGCGAACGCGTCGTACGATGGCGGCTGGTGCGACGACAGGTATCGCACCCCCAGCCCGCCGCCGATATTCAGCTCGGCGGTTACGACACCGGTCTCCTCGGCGATCTGCTGCATCAGCCGCGCCATGATCTCGGCGGAGAGCGCATGCGTCTCAGAATCCAGCAACTGCGAGCCGATGTGGCAATGGATGCCTCGATAGCGAAGGCCGGGAAGCGCCAGCACCCGCTTGACGGCGCGCAGCGCGGAGCCGTCGGCGATGTTCAGGCCGAACTTGGTGTCCGCCTGGCCCGTGCGGATCAATCTGTGTGTCTGCGGATCGACGCCGGGAGCGGTTCGCACCAGGACCTCTTGCTCGACGCCCTTCGCCCGAACGATCTCCGCCAGCATCTCGATCTCGTTGAAGTTGTCCAGCACGATGTGGCCGATCCGCGCGTCCACAGCCATTCGAAGCTCGTCCGCCGACTTGTTGTTGCCATGCAGCGCGAGCTTCACTGGAGGAAATCCGGCATGGAGGGCGACGTAAAGCTCTCCCAGCGACGCCACATCCATCGAAAGTCCCTCTTCGGCAACGATCGTGGCCATCGCAGAGGTCAGGAACGCTTTGCTCGCATAATAAATCTCGTTTTTGGGATAGCGCTTCTCGAAGGCCGCCTTATACTGCCGGCAGCTGGCCCGGATCGCCGCCTCGTCGATCACGTAGAGCGGCGTGCCAAACTCCGCCGCAAGACGGACCGTATCGCACCCGCCGATTTCGAGATTCCCTGTCGCGCCAACGCGCTGCGTCCCCAATAACATAATGCGAATGAGCTCCCTTTCGATTGTCTTGCCGCTGAACTTGAATTGCGTGCGGAAGCATTCAGAACAAAGCAGACCGGCCATTTCGGGCCGGTCCGCCACGTGCGAAGTGCGCGAAGTGTAGCCTAAAGCAGCCCGCATTGTCAAGAACAATCGCGCGACTCAAGCGTTCAGTCCTGCAGGACGGTTCTTGTGCGAGCGGACCGACTCATTTGCAGTCGGCAGCGATGGCAACTCCTGGCGCGGCAACTAAGTATTTGGTACTTGAGAGAACGTTCGAATCGATCGAGCGCACGGGAGATGCGAATGCGTTCCGCGATAATGTCGATGCGCCACGCAGCCGACAATGACCACGGCGAAGGTTCTCTCTGAAAGCATGCCCTATGATGCTGATCGAACATTTCGGGCCGCACGACAGTTAATGATAGTAGATGAGTTGGTTGGAAACACTGTTGGATGCGTTCAGCTCGTCGTTATTAGGTTTTTGTAAACAATACCGGGCCGCTGGCCCGCAGGTGCTAAGGATATGTCTATAATACAAATCAGTCATTCGACCGAACGGGCCGACGACTATATCAGCATTCTCTGGAAAATGATGACGCTCGTGCGCCGATTGCCGGACACTCCCGAAGTCTGGAAGCTCACGGATCCCTTCCTGGACGCGATCGGCGAGTTCCTCGGTCTGGAGCAGCGCGGGGATGTCCTGCTCGTGTCCTTCCTGGACACGGTTGTGGACGCGACGACAACGCACCCGGCCATTGTCTGCAAGACCGCCGTCTATCCGATCTACGAATCGCTGGGCATCTCCCACTGACCGAATGGCCCTCAGGCCTCGGGTCATAGGCAAAGCAGCCTGTCAGTTCAGAGTACGGGCAGGAACCGATCGATGATGCTATTGGAGCCGAGAGCGAATCAATAGCGGCGGGGAGTGGGCACGGAGGAAGGGTCCGGAGGGCAAATCGCACTTAGCGCTGCGGGCGAAGAGTGGCTTGCCCGGGTTCAAGAAAGAGATTTGCGCCGTTTCGGAACACACCGAGCCGCCTGTCGATTTCTGCGGCGACAGGATCGGTGCCACCTTGCCCCATGCGCTTCCGAAACTGCTGGCGAAGCCACCAGTAGCCGCTGTTCCACGAATAATTCTGATGGCCGTGAGGCATCCCGTTCAACGTGCTGATCGATTCGTTGAACGCAGGAGCAAACGCGAGCTCAGCCTCTATGCGCTTGATCAAAGCGGCATCCGCCTCGCCGGCAGGCAGACCATGGAGCTCGGCCATCAAATGGTTCGCAGCATCGTTCAAAAACCATGAGCCCCCGTACTGATACACGCCGCTGTGCCCGGGAAGCAGCGATCCATCCGCCATAGAAATCACTCGCAGCCCGTATGGAGTTCCGATCCTCTGAGAATAGCGCCAGTGAGCGAGCACTTCCTCATCGGAGAGCAGCTTCCGCCCAAACACCGCATAGGTCAGAGCCGCTCCATAAAGAGCATCCTGTCCCACGTGGTTGTGCTGCATTATGCTCGTTGGAAAATACCCGCCCTGCGCATAGAACATACCCCGGTAAGCCGAGATCGCCCGCTCGATCTCGGCGTCCTTAATCGGCAGGCCCAGCTCCTTCGCGGCCAGAAGAGCTCCGCAGTGAAAGCCCTGATTACACACCGGCGCATCACCGTCATCGTACTCCAGCAGATCGTGGTAACTCTTGAAATTCTTTTTGTTCGTGGCGCCAGCAATCGATGGAGGATAATAGATCCCGTCCCTCTCATGGGATCTAAGATACTTGTAAGCTTTGCGCAACAGCTCCGAGTCAGGCTTTCCTCCAGCTCGTTTCGCGAGAGCCGCCCAAATCAGAAAGTACTGCGCGTTGTCTTCGTAGGTGATGCGGCTCAAAAAGATGCTGCGCTGAGCCTCTGCCAGCTTCTCCGAATCCTCGAGAGCGGCAGCCTGCCAGAACGCGTCGCTCACCCACTGTTTCCAACCGTACCCAATCCCGGAAATAAAGATGTAGCGTCCTTCAGGCGAAGCGCCGCGCAGCAGATTGCGCCGAACATTCAAATACGCCGTATTGCGCAGAATCGCCTCAAGCGCCGATCCGTTCCAGCCCTTCGCATTTGCAAGTGCCAGGTGGGCCGTCAGCTGCGCGTCATAATGAGAAAGAGCCGGACCGCCAAATACCCACGTATCGTATCTCCGAGTCTCCCCTGCAGAGAGTGACTGCCAGCCATCGATCATCCCGCGGTAGGCGTTAGGCGCATCATACCGAATCTTCACTTCACGAGGGGCGTGCCCGTCGCCGCTCATCACTGCCAGCCGCCTGAGAGCCGGATCTACCGCAACAAGGCACCGGTTCTCCCAGTTTCCCGGGGAATCCGCCAGCACCCCCACGACATAGTTTGAACCACGCGCCATCGCAGCCGGAAACGCCTCGCCCCGCATCATGGGGTATTCCGGACCACCCCCAAGCGTGTCACAGGTCACTGCCGATTTTTCTTCGTGAGAAAATGTCGAGAACGAAGCATTGGGTACAACAAGCAGGCTCCAACGCGCCGCAAACTTCGCTGGTTTGTGAGCCGTCACGATCAGCGTGCGACGCAGCAACCCCTCGCTCTCCCTGGCAAACTCCAGCCGGACCGACAATGGACCGACCTCGCACGGGCCCAGCGACATTCGCCGTCCGGATCGCTGCTTCTGAGCGAATCTTACGCCGCGGAACCTATCCTCGCCTCTCACCATCATCTCGAGGCCCGCGGGCGCATTAGGATCGATGCCGCCCACGACCCGGTCCCCATACATCAGCTTGGTCGTCCAGGACCCATCCGACTTTCCTAACACAAAACGCAACAGCTGTTGAGAAGCGCCCTCTCTCATCGGCACCGACGAGAGCAGCAAGACACCATAAATCAGCGCCACCAGGACCAATTTGCCCGGACGCTGAATTCTCCCACCCATCGATGCGATCAATCTATTCAAAAGTCCCGTCCCGGATCCAGGGAAGAGGGATCAGCGAGTGTGGAAGAGTCGACCATCAGCGATATACCCTCAATCCTCAACCGTAAACCCATCGAAATACTCAAAGAACACCGCAGCCAGCCGGGCGCCGTAGGTTTGCCAGTGGGCGCCGGTGGGAAGCTCATTGAGACCCGCGATCCAGTGGCAATTGAATTCGTGAATCAATGCGTCGACTCCGTATCGATCCAGCCAGCCCTCTCCCAGCGTCCCCGAGTTATGAAAACTATCCCCGGTGCTTCCCTCTGTAAACCAGGTATGACGCCGCAGCGCATTCTCGAGGCTCGCCATTCGATCGAGATATGCCTGGAGGCCTGCCGACGGCCCCCGGCTGATGTGCAGCAGGCCTCGCCCATCATTATGCAAATCCAGTGCCAAGTGCGGCTTCCTGTCGTCTTCTATCATTCCTACCAGCCACTGCTCCAGCGCGTGATTCTCGGGCGCGAGCATAGGATCCGCCGGACGATCCCAATTTCGGTTCAGATCCATCCCGTTCACATTGAACCGAGTCCGGCCGCGTACGACGCCGTCCTTATTGGCCATCGGCATAATCCAGACACAATAGCGCTCCCGATAAGCCTGGACCTCGTCGTCGGTTCCCAGCATACGGTTGATTAATCCATGCGCCACCCAATTCGTCCCGGACTCCCACGGATGCGATCTCGCCCGAATGAAAACACGATAAGGCGCCTTCGGGTCGCCCACACGCACGATTTCCAATTCGCGCCCTTCCACTGTCTCACCAATCGGCGTAATCTCTGCCAACGGATGGTCACGGAGAGAGGCGAGCAGCCGATCCAGGTCCGAAAGCCGATACGGCTCCGTCCGCGCGACGTATAGAGAAGGGCCGGGCATGCGGACAGTCAGCCGCACCCGATCCCCTGGGAGGCTGTCCAGCGGCACAGGCGTCCAGTCCAACCCATTCTCGGAAATGACCGCTGCCTTCAGCTCCCGCGCGATGGAGCCGTGCTTTCCATTCCACACATTATCGAGGTTCTTGAACTCAATCTTAATATCAGATCCCGGCGCTGCGTCCAGACGAAAATGAATATGCCCCGCCGCCCGATTCGGCGACTCGCGCTCGTGATCGTAAAGCAGGCGCACATTCACGACGCCGTCGGCATCGATCTCGTACCAAAGGGGAGAGGCATTCTCGAAGCTGGTATTGATGAAGTTAAGGGTCATGTTCGTTGTGTTTTGTGCGGCGCACAAGGCCCGCTGAGCAGACAGCATATTGCATTGCAAGCTGGCTATGTTGCGCAAGGTTGTCAAGGCAAAGTGACTAGGCGGCATCGCGCATACGATGCGCCGCGATCTATGACGTTGTGCCGTGCCGTTATTATACACAGCTAGGATGTGATGCAGTTCACAGCGGAATCTGGGCGGATCCTATACAATGCAATTACGAGAACTCATCGGCAACGTGGCCGACAGGAAGCGAATGAACTTTCACGAAATGGCGCGACGCTTCATTTGTTCAAATCCTCTTCAAATTTGTATGGTCGATAAAACGACGCTAGGAGCCGACTGAGATGCGCAACACATTCTTGCTGTTTACAGTTTTGATCGCAATGTGTGTTTTTATCTTCTGCAATAATGCAGCCCAGAGCAAGAGTCTTGCATTGCAGAAGGCACAGGCCGCCAAAGTCGCAGAGGACCAGGCGAGGCAGGAGCGAGACAGGATTGCCGAGCAGGAGGCCCGAGAACGCCAGAAGCTCGCCGATCAGCAGGCGGAGCAGGAAGCCCAGGAGCGCCGGAAGCTGGCGGAGGAGAGAGCCGAGAAGGCGCAGATCAAGACAAGCATCGAGCGGGTTCTTCAGGAGGATGCAAGGGCGCCGAGAGGAGCTGAAAGCGTTGCGGAGATCGTATCACGGATGCGCGACATCGATACATCTGGCTGCCCCGACGATTTCAGACTAGCCTATATGAATCATATTCACGCCTGGGAATCCATGCGCCAGGTCGAGAGTGACGCGATTGCATTCAAGAAAGCGGCGAACTCCGACGGCGTCGCGGTTGAGGCATTCATTCGTGGAATGCTGGGCGACCCTCTCGGTGAAGCCAACAAGATTGAAGCGGTTCAGACAGAGCTGCAGCGTGAATATCAGGCGGCGCACTCCGAAATCAAAGCGACATTCAACCGTGTCGAGGACATCGCGGTGCAGAATGAGGCAGACCTGCCCAGATAGGGAAAGAGCATCAGGTGCTTACACTCCCGGACCCAATGCGCTCACCCTCAAATATAGATCTTGTACGTCTGTAGCCCTCGCATAGGGCCGTAGATCGCCCACAGCGAGCCCATAACGTAGTCGCCGAGTATGAGGCCGAGGAAGAAGGGGATGGCGGTGTTGTGCGCTTTCATGCCGCCGAATCGGACGATCAGCGCCTTCACCAGCCAGCTGATGAAGAACGCGAACCAGAAGTAGTCCATCGCGTAGCTGGTCGCGAGGGCGTAGCCGACCGGGTGGAACGGCCACCAGAGGAAGGCGCCTCGCATCACTCGCAGCCAGACCACCATAAGCGCCCCACCGACGATGAAGCCGAGCTGGTTGCCGTTGGGTTTCGTCGGTGTGGTGAGCCAACTCTTCAGCTTGTCGAACGATTCATTCCCCACCCACTTCTTGTAGCCGATCGACCGCGCCAGCGCTCCGTCGGTGTAGGTCACCTGCAGGTTGGCCCAGTAGGCGAAGAGCAATCCCACCACGCCGGCGATGATCAACAGCAGAATGATCTGTCTGCGCGGGACCTGCGCGATCTCGCCCATGCGAAACGCCTCCAGCTGGTTCGGCATGGGGTGCGCCCGGTAGCCACGGTTGAACCAGAACAGGACGGAGAGCGCGGTGAGACTCTGCGCGCCGATGGCATTGACGCCGAAAACGGTCACGAGCACCGTGCGCGGACTAACGTAGTAGATCTCGTGCGGCGTGCCCAGCTCCGCCCGAACGCGAGTGAGCGCGATCGCCAGCAGAAAGAAGAGGCTGAAGAACAATAGCCCTACCCACCAGGCAAGCCCGATCCTCGTTGAAAACCACGCAAGGAAGACCGTGCCCACAGCAAGCCCCGCGAACGCGCCCAGGAACTCTCGCCGCTCGCCGGGAGCCCCGGTCGATTTCGCCACGGCGACTCTCCATGCCCTGGCGAGGTGACTCCGCAGCGACCAGACCAATATCAGGCTGAGCATGATCCACGCGCCCGAGGCCTGCTGCTCGAAATAGGGAAACCCGACGTTGGACGCTGAGTCCCATCCGGCGACGGCTCCTGCAACCTGGAACAGCTTGCGCGCCACATAGAAAAACCAGCAGGAGAAGCACAGATCGAGCGGCAGGAAGTACGCCAGCCCGATCGCGAATGGGTACATGGAGATATTCGTGCCGCCGATTGCGCTCCACGGCCTGGTCGTAATGAACTGGCCGATGTCGTACAGCTTTACCTGCTCGATATAGGGCAGCGACGGGTAGAGATAGTGCATCCCGTTCAGCATGTCGAGCGAGGCGGCGAACGCGAATCCGCCCCACATGAGCCGGCTCTTCCAGAACGGCCGCGATGGGTCGTCCGGCATGATCATCGCCATCGGCAGCTGCACGATGGGATAGGCCAGCTTTTCATCCTCCGTCCAGGCTTTGCGAATCAGCAAGTTCAGGCTGAGGCACATGCCGAACAGCACAGCCACGAACAGCCCCCACCAGAACAGCGGGCCAAGGAAGGGCAGCAAATACTCCGGGCGATACCAGGGAACGCCGCCCTGGTACCAGCCCTTCGCTGCGACGGGATCGCCCATCAGCAGAAAACGCGAAGGGAGCAGGTACTTGAAGAACGTCTCTTTGAACTGACTCTCCGGGGTAGCAAAGTAATCGGCATGGGGCAGCACGCCGAACAGGTTCTGGATCATGTCGTGCGCGGCCAGCACCGTGCCGATGACGAGCATGATGTAGATGGTAAGGAGCTCGCCCGTTCGCAGGGCAGAGTTGGGAGAAATGCGCCGCCAGAGCGCGTTTAGCCCGCAGATGCAGAACAGAAAGAAGATCGGGGTGATGAAAAGCGGGAGACTGGTGCCGTCGAGCGTGTACCATCGCACCTCGACCAGGGTCACCCAGTAGGCGTTCAGCGCCACCAGTGGAATCGCGAGCGCAATCGCGCGGGGAGTGATGGACCTGGCTGCCGCGCTCGATTTTGGCTGTGCCGAATTAAGGGGCGCGAGACTCTCACTCGGATGCGTTTTGTCTGCTTCGACGTCCACGCCTAACTTGCGAGCACTCTCGGACGACATGGTCAGCCCTCTCCACGTTAGCATTCAGGCACGGATCAACTGCCGGTCATTTTATTCCGGTAGCGCGTCGGCACAGAATTGGGCGGGATGCAACTGTTGTTCTGCGGGCCGGTGTCCTTCTCCTGCCGTTGGCGCGAGCAGTCCGTTAGCCCGTTAGCACAGTGCAGGAAACACTGGCTACTCTACAGAACTCAGAACCAATTCAGCCACTTGACAGGAAGAAATGATCCCGATGGCCAGCTCCAACCAGGCCCTACAGGCGGAAATAGCGGATCGGCTGCGGGCCGAGCAGGCGCTACGCGATTCCGAGTCTCTATATCACTCCCTCGTTGAAAACCTTCCGTTAAACGTCTTCCGGAAGGACCTCGACGGCCGCTTCACGTTCGCCAACTCTCGCTTTCTTGCAACCATGGGCCGTCCCATGGACGAGATCCTCGGCAAAACGGACTTCGATTTCTTCGACAGCGAGCTAGCTCAAAAATATCGGCAGGACGATCTCCGCGTGATCGAGACGGGCGAGACGTTCGAAGATGTCGAGCAGCACATGGTGGGCGGCGACCGGCACTACGTCGAAGTGCTAAAGACTCCGGTACACGACGCCCGCGGCAACATCGTCGAGACACAGGGGATCTTCTGGGATATTACGGCGCGAAAGCGTGCCGAAGAGGCCCTGCGCGTGAGCGAGGAGCGGTACGAGCTGGCGGTGCGCGGGTCACAGGATGGCCTCTGGGACTGGAATGTGCTTACCAACGAGGTTTACTACTCCCCTCGCATGAAGACGCTGCTCGGCTACGAAGAGGATGAGTTCGAGAATGTCTTCGAATCCTTCGAATCGAGTCTCCATCCGAACGATCACGCTCGAGTACTTCAAGCCCTGACGGACCATCTTGAGGGGCGCGGTCCGTACGACGTGGAGTATCGCATGCGGACCAAACGCGGCGAATACCGCTGGTACCATGCGCGGGGACAGGCCATCTGGAACGAGGATAATCGTCCGATCCGGGTCGCCGGCTCTATTAGCGATGTGACAGACCAGAAGCGCGCGCAATACCGGCTCAACGCCCAGCACGGTGTTACGCGGGTGCTTTCAGAAGCCGCCGCGCTCGTCGATGCAGCCCCACAGATCCTGAAATCGATCTGCGAATCGGCTGGCTGGGAAGTCGGAGTCATGTGGGTCGTCAACCGGAGCGAGAACCTTCTCCGCTGCGTGGACGTCTGGCGCGCGGACTCTGCATCCGCCGCTGAGGCGTTCGACCTTCAGTCGCGTGAAATGTCGTTCGGGCGGGGCGTCGGGCTCCCAGGCAGGGTCTGGGATAGCGGCGAGCCGCTCTGGGTTCCGGACGTCCAAAACAACCCGAATTTCCCGCGCGCCCACCACGCTGCCGAAGCGGGCCTGCACGGCGCATTCGCATTCCCTATCCTATTCAGCGGCGAAGTCACCGGCGTGATCGAGTTCTTCAGCCGGGAGGTGGGAGATCCCGATGGCAATCTCCTCTCGATGATCGGCGCGCTTGGCAGCCAGATCGGCCAGTTCATCGCGCGGCGAAGGGCTGAGCGTGACCTTCAAAACGCTAAGGAAGCGGCGGAGGCTGCCACGCTCGCCAAGAGCGAGTTTCTGGCGAACATGAGCCACGAGATCCGCACGCCGATGAATGGCATCATCGGCATGACGGAGCTAGCGCTGGACACGTCGCTTACCTCGGAGCAGCGCGAATACCTGACCATGGTGAAGTCCTCCGCAGACAACCTCCTGATGCTGCTCAACGACATCCTGGATTTCTCTAAGATCGAGGCGGGCAAGCTCGATCTGGACCTGCACGAGTTCAGCCTCCGAGAAAACCTGGAAGATACGATGAAGACCCTGGCGGTGCGCGCCCACAAGCAGGGCCTGGAGCTCGCCTGCCACATCCCGCCCGACCTCCCCGATGCGCTCGTGGGCGACGCCGGGCGCCTGAGGCAGATTGTAGTCAACCTCGCGGGCAACGCGATCAAGTTCACTGCCCACGGCGAGGTTGTGGTGGACGTATCTTTGGCTGGCGGCGATGGCCCCGATGGGAGGAATGGGAATCCTGGGAGTCAGGCCAACCATGCCTCCCATAACTCTCAATCGCCCCCAATCTACCTCCACTTCGCCGTGCGCGACACCGGCATAGGCATCCCGCCGGAAAAGCAACGACTGATCTTCGAGGCCTTCACGCAGGCGGACAGCTCGATGGCTCGCAAATATGAAGGCACAGGCCTGGGATTGGCGATCTCTTCTGAGCTAGTCGCCATGATGGGCGGAAAGATTTGGGTCGAAAGCGAGCAGGGCAAAGGCAGCACGTTTCACTTTACCGCCCGCTTCCAGCAGCAGACCGATGCGCCCCGCGATCGAGC
>Ga0068855_100009274_pt1 | contig 11887 bp, 16 predicted proteins | sample KBSCornC52_FD_66592 | JGI IMG/M metagenome (GOLD analysis project Ga0068855, IMG submission 66592) | Corn rhizosphere microbial communities from Kellogg Biological Station, Michigan, USA - KBS Corn C5-2 | ecosystem: Host-associated > Plants > Roots > Rhizosphere > Soil ...
GGAATTGCAGTACAATTACCACATCGGTTATAGCTATGCGGACGTTCTGCAGCCTTATGGTTTCTTTGATTTCGGCGATGTCAGCAACCGCAATATCTTGCCGGCTGAGAAAAAATCACAATCCCTGGCATCTACCGGCATCGGCTTGCGCCTGCGCTTTACCAATAATTTGTCCGGACAAGTGGAAATCGCTCAGCCGCTGACCCGCGACGTAGGGACGGAACAAAATAAGGATCCACGCTATTTCTTTGGCATTACTGCGCATTATTGATCCCGCGCGCCATTCGTTTTTCAACGGCTGCTTCGGCAGCCGTTTTTTTATGACATTTTGCTAAAATTTGAGAATTTCCAATTTTAGTGATCGTTCATCAATTATTTTCTTCCTCCAGCTATGATCAAAGGATATTAGCTGGAGTATATTATGTTACGTATTTTATGGATATTTATCTTTATGTTTAATGTCATTTTCCCGCCTGTGGCTCAGGCGGCGCGTGATAATGGCCCCGGGACAACATCATCTCAAGCGAGCGGATTTGTATCTGCAAGCCAATTTCTACCCCATGAAAGCGCGCATGACGGTCAATTAACACCTTGGCAATCCATGACAGACCGCTTAGCGGATGAACGCACACGTTTCCAGGGCCAATGCAAAGAATACGGCGATTTTTGCCTGCCGCTGGCCTGGGAAGAACATATTCAGAAAATGCGCGGCATGCCTCTCACCGCGCGGCTGGACTACGCCAACCGCCTGATCAACCAATATCATTACGCAGTCGATATGCAGGTTTACGGGGTTAAAAATTATTGGTCGACGCCACTGGAACTTGCGACACAAAAACGTGGTGATTGCAAAGATCACGCGATTGCCAAATTCGCTCTTCTGCTGGCATCGGGCGTACCAGAAAAGGCGATGCGCGTTTTAGTGCTGCATAACACTCGCGATCATTACCTGCATGCCATTCTCATGGCTTCCACGGATCGGGGATTGTTTTATCTGGATGATCAGAAAACCAAACTTCTAACGCCGCGCGATGTGCCTTATTACCAGCCCATCTATTCTATCAATTTCGATGGCTGGTGGCTGCATGAAAACCGCATGGCCAGCTTGTAAAAGAGCCGATAACTTACTTTCCGTTTTTTTATATTTTACCGGGTGCCCGCCATGCGGAAACTTGCGCCTATCGGGTTATGATGGATTTGTTATCTTACAAAGGAGCGTAACATGTTAAGTTGGGTCATCACCTTTTTTATCCTTGCGATAGTTGCTGGCTTGTTGGGCTTTGTCGGCCTAGCAGGTACATTTGCTGAAATTGCAAAATTTCTAGCTGTATTATTTGTGGTGCTTTTCGTCGTTAGCCTGGTGTACCATATGGTAACCGGTCGGCGCATTCCACCCCCCGTTATCTAGTCTCAGCGTGAATGAAAGGGGCTGCGGCCCCTTTCATTATTTTAGCCGGGCTAGAGTTTCAGCTGCGGAAATTGTAAAATAAAGACCGCACCGCCATTTAGGGAGTTTTGCGCTGTAATTGTGCCTTCCAAAATATTCATTAAGGCACGTGCTAAAGCCAACCCCAAGCCTGTCCCTGCATTTTGATAATCTGATTGGCTGAAGCGCGTATATTTCGCAAAAATTTCTTCCAACTTATTATCTGGAATACCAGGGCCGTGATCACAAATATGAACGGTATTGTAGTATTCGGTATGATTAACCGTAATTTCGATGACAGGTTCATTCCCGCGATGTCCGTGGCGTAAACTATTTTCAATCACGAGCCCCAACGCACGCCCTAGCAACATTGGATCGGTCACCAATTCTAGGGTCGTAGTAGGAAGAGTAATTTCAATTCTTGCCGCCAACCCTTTGGGACCTAGGCGCGTCAAGGTGTCTTTCATAATCTGCTGAATATCACATACTTCAGGATGCGCGCGCACAGCCCCGGACTCAAGCCGTGTCATATCCAAAATATTGGTTATAAAGTTATCCAACCGATAGGCTTCGGATAATGATGCCTGGATTAAAGCATCGCGTTTTTCGGGCGAAAGTTTATCAAACATCTTCTTATAAATTTCCAACGAGCCTATAATGGTCGCCAGAGGTGTTTTTAAATCATGGGACACTGTCGACAAGATTTTTCGATGCAGATCTTCACGGATCCGATCGGTATGATGTCCATCAGCCTGAAAGCCATCTGGGCTTTTTTTAGCGGTACTCATAGAAAAACTATAACCCATTTATATAATTTTAAAATCGAGAAGCTGATTAATTATATTAAGGAAAGATATATCAATGCCCTTGGATAGCCTTATCGACCTTGTCACCCGCATGTTCGGCAGCATCGCCAATTTTCTGCCCTGGTGTACGGTCTCCTAATTGATCTGCCGCTTTGCCGATTCCGTGCGGCAACGCATCCGCGGCATCGCCAATGCGTTCGCCCGCAGTACGGTGATCGGGCGCATTTAGCAAATAATAGCCGAAAACGGCAATCAGCAGGATTACAACAATCGCAATCAAGGTTTTATTGTTCATTCAATACTCCGGTTAGTTCGTGGTTTGATCATCTGATTTAGGATGCAAAAATGAAGCATCTTGAATCTCATGGGATAACTGTTCAACCCGGCGCATGGCATGGGTTAACTGATCGATTTCTGCTTGCTGATTTTTCGTCGCAGCATTGCCGCCCTCACCTTCATACCGATGTAGCTCCGCAACCGCTTCATGCAAACGTTTGCTCATTTCCTCAAGCATCTCGATGCCATTTTCAGACAACTTGCGCGCAGCTGCTTGGCCCCGCCGATAGGATTCAAGCCAACGCTCAATCGCTAAGGCTTGATCATTTACACCGTGGCTGGTTAATGCGCCTTCATACTTAATATTAAACTTCTTAACGGTTTGCGCCAACTTTTCTGCTTCTTCCATATCAGGATCGATAAATCCCGTTTCCGCCAAACCAGGATGGCGAAGCGGTTGACGCACAGAAAAGTTCATGTTGCTTAGATAGGACAATTTGGTCTCCTAAAATTATACTACTTTAAATAAGGTAATAATTCAGTGCAGAGAGACAGGGGATAAATAAAAATTTGATAAGTGGTATGCAATTTATTTGGTCAGTTTAGACAATTTTTGCGATAGAATATCTGGGTGGATAGGCTTGCTAATATATTCATCCATGCCAGCTGACAAGCAGCGGTCCCGGTCTCCCGCCAAGGCATGGGCCGTTACGCCGATAATAAAGTTTCGTCCTTTTTTCTCCTGTTCAATTTTGCGGATTTTCCGTGTGGTTTCATAACCATCCATGCCTTCCATTTGCACATCCATTAAAATGGCAGAAAAAGAAGTCTTTTGGTCTTGTACAAGTTCAATCGCCCTAACGCCATTTTCAGCTGTCGTGACCTCAAATCCCATATCTTCCAGCATTAAGCGCGCCACAAGCATATTGGGTGCATAATCCTCTACGACTAAGATAGTCTTCGCATCGCTGTTTGATGTCGTTTGATTGGTTAACCCACACACTGTGAAATCTTTTGTTTCTTGTGATAGGGGCAGAGCAATCTTAAACGTAAAAATAGACCCTTGGTCTGGGTGGCTAGCCAATATGATTTTTCCGTTCATTTGTGAGGCCAGGGATTCTGCAATTGCAAGGCCAAGGCCTGAACCTCCGTAACGGCGTGTAATAGTCTCATCTGCCTGCGTAAATTTATTAAATATTAGCCCTTGTTTATCTATTGGAATACCAATTCCAGTATCACTCACAGCAATGGCAATATCTATAGTTTGTGAGTCAGATTTCTGGCCCGTAATAGAGACTTCGACCTTACCACTAGGCGTAAATTTAATGGCATTACCAACCAGATTAACCAAAATTTGGTGAATTCTCATCCGGTCACCCACAACCGCTATTTTCCCAACCTGATTAATAATAATGAATTCCAGATTTTTCTCCTCGGCTTGGGCATGAAACATGGCATGCAAATCCTGCATTAATTGATCTAAATCAAATGGATCAGACTCCAGTTGCAGTTGCTGCGATTCAATGCGGCCGATATCCAGCAAATCATTAATTAAATTCAGCAATAAATCAGCATTCGTGATTAAGGTTTTCAACATTTCATTTTCTTTATCGCTTCGCGGCGTTTTTGCCATTATATGCGCCAGACCAATTACAACATTCAACGGCGTGCGCATTTCATGCGACATCGTTGTTAAAAAGGCGCTTTTGGCTTGGTTGGCAGTTTCAGCTTTTTCCTTGGCTAGCAAAAGCTCTTTGCGTTGTAATTCATTTTCGCGTTGCAAACGATATTTAACAAAAGCCGCCTGCATAATGGCCGGCAATAATTCAAGATAAGTTTGCTCTGTATCCTTTACCGCATAATCCGCTGCCCCTTTTTCCAGGGCTGCAACAGCAACACGCTCATCACCGCCTGCGGTTAAAAGGATCACTGGCGGTGTCTCCTGTACTTTCAATATGACATCCAATAGTTCTAATCCGCTCATACCTGGCAAAATATGGTCTACCAGTAAAATATCATAAATATCGCGCTTTAATTTTTCCAAGGCATCTTCCGCTGTCAGCACCACATCAACCGTTAGGCCGCGGCGCTCCAGGCGCTTTTGCAGCAAACGGCCTAGCGCTTCATCGTCTTCGACATATAAAATTCTTTGAACGCTTGAGTTTGACATCATACGGCTTAGTTGTTGAGCAACGGAAAATTATAATCTACTTATTTTTACAATGTAACTGCTATCTATGACCCGCAGAGATAACCTTATTAAATCCTTATTAGCGCAATAGGCCATTCAGGAAGGCATAAACAAGGGCACTGGCACGATGCGCAATTGGATTTTCTACGGCCAAAGACTCCGCAATTAAAATCTTGATTTTTTTACAGAAGTGCAAAACCGTTATGACTAATAATAATAGAACCACTGCGCAGGTAATCACCAAAATAGTCATTGCGTGACTGTACCCGATGCCGTTAACAATCATCAAGTTATAGGCCAAGCACATCAGACCTGCCAATAAAATACTGGCTAGAAATGCCATAATCAGGGATAAAGACAGAATAGTGCCAAAGCTGGATAGCAAACGCGCAAGCCACGCGCTGCTAACCGGCGATGAGTGCCGCAGAGCAATTAAACCAATCAGTTTTCCTAACATGATAATTACCTGCGGCATTTGGGTTGATTATATGGATTAGATTTAACGGCGAAACAGCTGGCCCAGAACAAAACCGGCAGCCAACGCAACCAGGCTGGATTCAATCGGATTGCGCGTAATACGGCTGCGAATTTCCGCTGCAGTATCACGAATTTCACTGCGCGCTTCATCAAAATATCTGCGAGCTTGGCCGCCAAATTCCTGTGCGGACGCTTCCCAGTCGGAATTCATGCTGTTCGCATGATCGCGGGCATTATTGATGCCCCTGTTAATATCGGACTTGACATTCTGAGCCGCATTGCGGGCTTCGCGTGAGATATTGGAAGCGCCGGTTTTCAGGTCGGTAACAACCTCGTCTTTTGTGCTAGTGAACATGGAAAAACTCCTATGAGTTAGAATGGGTTAGACACATTAAACAATGTGCGATGACTACAATATCTCATGGAATATTAAAAAATACGATGAGATCACAGCCGATAAAAAATAAAAAACTGCTAAATTACATATTTTTCATATTATTTTTATGAAGATTTTATAATTTTCAGGCCTGCGTCTAATTTCTTTATTCATATAAAGCGCTTAAACTGCAACGTTACGGCGAATAACTTGTCGGACCAACTGAACTCAAGGAGCCTTACATGAGAAAATTCATTGCCATCCTGTCCACTGCGACAGCCCTAACCCTACCATTTGCCGTAATAGCAGCGGACAATCCCAGCAGCGATGCGCAGGGCAGCGTTCAATATAAAGACAATGGGGGTTACACTGAAAAATCTTCAGCTACAGAAGTAAATGCAGATGGTTCGAAAGCCAAGGTTGAGAAAAAAACAGATGTCAGCGTTGATGACAATGGCATGAAATCGACGGATAAAAAATCCGAGACGACGACCAAGACCGCCAATGGCCGCACGTTGAAAAGTAAAAAGGAAATGACCGCGAAAGACAAAGCAAATGGCGGATATAAAGCCACCACGGAAACGGCCAAGACCGATTCCAAAGGTACAGACGTGACAACGAAATCCACCACCGATGTTAGCGTGGCTGATGACGGCACGACGACAAAAAAAGTTGAAACCAAAAAGACCGTCGATCCAGAGGGTTTGCTCAACGCAAAAACCACAAAGACCGAAACCAAAACGAAAACGGACGCCAATGGCAATGTAATCGATGAAAGCAGCAAAACTGAATAGTTTTGTTTTTATAACTGCAAATTAAGAAGGCGCGCTGGGTAACCGGCGTGCTTTTTTATTTGTTGTAAAACAGTCAATAAAAAAACCGGCGCCGGGGAGGACGGCGCCGGGATTTATGGCCTAGATAAAGGTTGCTAAATAATTAGCAGTTTCCTTTGTTGAGAGCATTATTTTTTGTTAGCTTCTGCATCCATGTCACCAGGTTTTTTAGATTGCTGGTCTGCTGGCTGTTGAGGTGTTTTGTTAGGGGCATTTTTATCATACTGCTGATTGGGGTTTGGTTTATCGGTTGGTTCAGATTGGTAACCCATGATGGTCTCCTTTGGTTTGTTGTACAACGCAAGTAGTTGCGTGGTATAAAGTTAAAATATGGCGCTCAGGCTTAAATATCGATGCGGCTATGCGCGGCTGAAATAAAAACAAGGTAAACATTTTTGTCACAGTATTTTTCATAAATGTTTTACTATTATTTTATTCTAATTTTCCAAAATAGAAAATTACTCCGCCAATTCTGGCGATGTAATAAAGTCTTTCAATAAAAACAACTATACGCCTATTGCATAAACCAGCCATGACTTACGACCATAGATTGTCCTGTCAGCGCATTGGAATCGAACGAGGCGAAAAATAACGCAACTGCTGCAACATCTTCCACAGTTGTGAATTGCGTATCCACAGTTTCTGCCAGCATCACTTTTTTAATCACATCTTCTTCGCTCATACCCAGCGCCTTGGCCTGTTCCGGAATTTGTTTGTCCACCAAGGGCGTACGGACAAAACCCGGGCAAATGACATTGGCGCGAATATTATTTTCCGCGCCTTCCTTTGCTACGACTTTCGCCAAACCTTCCAATGCATGTTTCGCCGCAACATAGGCGCATTTCAGTTTCGATGCTTCCTTAGAATGGACGGAGCCCATGTAAATAATGCTGCCGCCACGATCCTTGCCCTGTTTCACCATATAGCGCATCGCCGCGCGCGTCGTGAGGAACGCGCCGTCAACATGGATCGCCATCAGTTTTTTCCAGTCATCAAATTTGAAATCCACAATCGGCGCGACGATTTGAATGCCGGCATTGGAAATCAAAATATCAATGCCGCCGAATTTTTGCACGGCCTTGTCGATACCCGCATTCACCTGATCTTCATTGCTCACGTCCATGGCGACACCGATGGCGACTTTGTCGCCGCCCAGTTCCTTAGCCGTGACATCCGCGGCTTCCTGATTCAAATCGGCAATCACGACCTTTGCGCCTTCCTGCACAAATGTGGTGGCGATTTGCTTACCAATACCGCTGGCGGCGCCCGTGATAACGGCGATTTTGTTTTCTAATTTCATGATACGCTCCTATGCGGCTGCGGGTTTCTGGGTTGTGGTTTTGGGTTGATCGTCTTTAATTTTTTGGGGATTTGACGCCGCATGCGGCGGGACAGGCACCACGCCCAGAAATTCCGCTTCGATATCCACCGTGGTTTCGTTACCAATGGCGTTTTTGTGCTTATCCAACCAAGCCTGCGCCGCTGCGCGACCGATACCGTGCAGGAATTCAAAAAACACCCAGTCCGTATTCATCTTGCTGGAGGCATCCAATCCGTACGCAACATCAGGCGCGGGAATCATATGCATCCGCATATCCTTGTATTCGCTATCGGATAATTTTCCTTCACGGATCAGTTTTTTGACGAAATTAATCGCACGCATTTCATCAATCAGGCTAGAATTAAAACTGATCTCATTCAGGCGATTGATAATTTCTTGCGCCGATTTCGGCGTATTGTTACGGTAAATGGGATTAATCTGCACCAGCAGGACATCATGAATATGCGTGTTGTAAACTAGCGGCCAGATGCTGGGGTTGCCCATGTAACCCCCGTCCCAATAGGGCACATCATCGATCATCACAGATTGAAAATAAAAGGGAATGCATGCCGAAGCGAGCAGCGTATCCACTGTGATATCCTCGCACTTAAATACGCGCGGCTGGCCGGAATGCACATTGGTCGCCGTAACAAAAATGGGAATCTGACCGCCCGCATTAATCGCCTTTAGATCCAACACGTTATTCAAAACATTCCGCAGCGGATTGAGGTTAAACGGATTAAACTGGTATGGCGAAAACATCCGCGTCATCATGTCGAACATTTGATAGGAAAGCTCGTTATCCAAATTCCAGTGTTTTTGATATTCTTCCACCGGGTTGCCGCGAATGGGATTAATCCATGCGCCGCTTACACTCACCTGGGACCAGAAATCGCGCAGGGCTTGTTTGGCACCCGCCGCGCCGCCCTTGCGGAAACCGCTGGCCAGCACAGCAGCATTCATCGCGCCTGCGCTGGTGCCAGAAATAGCATGAATTTCCAGCTCTTCTTCATCTAACAGACGGTCCAATACGCCCCAGGTATAGGCGCCATGCGCGCCGCCACCCTGCAGCGCCAGATTCAACGTCTTTTTGCCGTTTGATTTTGCCATATTTTCCTGCTACCGTTTCATGAATGTGAATTGATAAAAAAACCATAAGCTCACCCGGAATAGATTATAGGGATTTCGTATTTTTATGAAATCTTTATTTTTACTTTATGGCTTTCTAACAGAACCCTTGTGCCTATATGTGTCATGAATGAAAGAACCCGCAAAAAACCAAGTCAGGAATTCCCGATCATGAAAGAGAAAAAGAACACCATCCTGGTGGTGGATGACGAAGAGCAAATCCGAAAAATGCTGAACATCTTCCTGGACACGGCGGATTTCAAAGTCGTGGAGAGTGAAAATTGCAAACAAGCGATCCGCATGATTGCTTCGGTGAAACCGGACCTGGTGATTTTAGATTTGGGCCTGCCTGACATGGACGGCAAGGAAGCCATCAAGGCCGTGCGCGAATGGACCCAGGTTCCCATTATCGTCCTAAGCGTCCGCTCGGACGATGACGAAATTGTCATGGCGCTGAATTTGGGTGCCGATGATTATGTGACCAAGCCATTTGGCGCGGAAGTTTTGCTAGCGCGCATTAACGCCAATCTGCGTAAATGGGCGGTTCGCGAAGCGGGCGAACCGATGATCGTCAATGGCCCGATCAAAATGGATTTGGTACGGCACGAAGTTTTCATCAACGATGAAAAGATTTCCTTTACGCCCAAAGAATACGATCTGCTACGTTATTTCATCACCAACCGCGGCCGCATGTTAACGCACAAACAGATCTTGAAACAGGTTTGGGGGCCGGCGCATGTCGAAGATACGCAGTATCTGCGCGTCTATATCGGTCAGGTTCGCGAAAAGCTGGAAAAGGTTCCCGGTTTGGGCAAATTGATCGTGGCGGAATCGGGGATTGGCTACCGCATGGATATCGCCGATGGAAACACAAATATTGAAGCGGCATAATTAGTTTTTTGCTGCTTTTTTATGTAGTTCTTATGCTATCCTCATCGCAAGACGATGTTAATTAGCGGATAATAGTGATTAACCTTAACAGGAGACGAATTATGCTGAAAAACAATAAATTACCTTTGGTTGCTATGGTGCTGACTGTGATTTCGCTTTCTGCCTGCGGCAATAGCACAGGCGAACGTGCCTTATCTGGCGCTGGTATTGGCGCTGGCACAGGCGCAGTTGGTGCCGCCGTTCTGGGGGCCAATCCATGGGCAGGCGCACTGGTTGGGGGGGCGGTGGGTGCCGGTACAGGCGCTCTCACAACAAAACGCCAAATTAATTTAGGTAATTAATGGGTTTTAAATCTCCTTCATTTATCCAATGAAGGAGATTTATTACTAACCTTTAAGGCGCGAGTGTGCAGACCGGAAGCCCCTGATGTTTTATGTTTCCGTGGCATATTTCATGAGAACCGCGATGAAAATTTAAGTATAGGGAAAATCTCGCATCAGCCTGTCCCCATATCCAAACACAACTGGAGGATGACCGGTTTTCCCTAAACATTCCCTGCAATTTTCCAGTATTGCGCGCACGGAACAGCATGGCGGATTCACCTTCATAACCGGGGCGTGCAGGAAAGTCCGCTTTCGGCGCGCGCCAGTTTGTATGACCATAGGTATGAACGTTTTGTGCATCCATTGAAGCGGACATATTCAACGCATCTTGATAACTGATAGGATCGGATAATGGCCCCTCGGGATGCATGATTAAACTCTCGCCGTTATCCTTTTTCCCAACTAGAATTATTCCATTTGGTAATGTTCCACCACAGATATCGCCAGGCCTTAGCCCAAGCTCGCGAATATATTTTTGCAATTCACGATCGCTGTAAGTCTTGATAGATTGACCTTCCTCACGTAATCTCCTGGCTGCAACAACGGCTAATTCGATAGTCAGCGGGCGTGGTCTGGAAACATGCTGTGTGGTGCCTATAGACTCAACAGGGTCTACAATCGTGAGCTGTGTCATAAAATCTCCCTTCACTCTTTAACTTAAGTTGCAGAAAAGTTCATTCTCTATAAGACTATATAAATAATAACGAAAATCAACGCATTTCTTGTTTTGTTTATACAAATAAAAAAGGCGGCGCCGTTGCTGACGCCGCCTTGGAATATACCGGCCAAGGGAGAATGGGCCGGAATGATAAATTTTAATAATCCGCCAATTTCATCAGGATTTCATTGCGGCGGCTATAAGGCGCGACTGAGGGCGAGTCATAAAAGGCATAGGCCGGCACACCCACCGTCGGGATATCATCATTACGCGCGTAATCTTGTAACATAGCCTCATGGTTCATAATATTGGCATCTGTCCAGGGACCGCTATAGCTATAGGAAATAACTCGCATGGGACTGGTTTGCACGATGCGGATAGAGGAATTATTCGGTTGAGGAATCGTATCGGGAGTTAACTCAACCGGCAAAACGAAACGCACTACCCAGGCTTGATTGTCAGCAAATGAGCCTTTAATACCGCTGCCAGCAACCGGGAATTCCACCACAGGCCGCGTCATGGGTATGATTTGTTGACTGTCATTATCGCCACGGAAATAGGCATTTAAATTCTGGAACCCTTTACGCATGGCGGTTTCGCGATCCCCCTGCTCTGCAATTTCCGCTACCCATAATGGCTGATAACTGCGAATTTCAACATTTCCGTCGCTCTCTAGAATAGTATAATTCGGATTGGTATAATGCATTTGGCTATTAAAGGTCGGACTGGGTTCAACGCAGCCGGTTAACGCAGTGACAAGGCTGAGGGCGGCAATGGGATAAGATAGACGCATGAAGAACTCCTGTTCCAAGTTTAATCAAGGATCAGATTAACATTCAGCTTATCAAGTTTCGGTGACGCAATTCAGCATTAATGATAAAAAAGATATAAAAATTAGACCAAAAAATAATCCGTTTAAATGGTGCGGTTGGGAATTTTAACCATCGATAGCATGAGGCCCAATTTCCGGATCGCTTCGGAGAATGCATCATATTCAACCGGTTTGGTCACATAAACATTACAACCCAAATCATAGCAGCGTTCAATTTCTTTCGGATTATCTGTGGTGGTCAGCATGATAATGGGGATGGTATGCGTACGTTTATCCCCTTTCACGCGTT
>Ga0068855_100009283_pt1 | contig 11881 bp, 11 predicted proteins | sample KBSCornC52_FD_66592 | JGI IMG/M metagenome (GOLD analysis project Ga0068855, IMG submission 66592) | Corn rhizosphere microbial communities from Kellogg Biological Station, Michigan, USA - KBS Corn C5-2 | ecosystem: Host-associated > Plants > Roots > Rhizosphere > Soil ...
GGCCCTTGCGGCGTCCGCCTGGGGATTGCTTTGCAGCATGGAGTTCAGGCCAAGGCCCAATAATCCCATGCCGATCATCTGGCCATTTCCATAGACCATTCCCTTTGCCAGGGCATTGGCCGATTCTGTCTGCAAATCGCCGCCGGTGTTGGACGCTGATGCCGTCCCCGCGCTGCAGGTAACTTGGCCCGACGCGACGCCCCCGCATTGGCAGCCATTCTGGGCAACCCAGTCGTTATAGGTCGCGGCATGGGTACCGCCGGATCTTTCGCACGCATCGAACATCTGACGCACCTCCGCCGCCTGCGCCCAGGCCGACCGCGGTAACGCTAAGGCTATGCACGCTAGAACTACGATCAGCGTCCTCATCGACGCCCCCACAGTGGCGATGCCGAGCGTCCGGACAGGCTTAGCTGTTGAGAGCCGCCACGCGCGACACCTGCCAACAGCGAATATCCGCTTCCAGGAAGATCGCTCTGGAATTGACCAAACGTAAAACTATACTACTGTTGGATGACGGAGGCGATATGGCAGATATTAGATTGCTGCGCGGGTTGATCCTGATTTCGACCGCGATCTTGCTGGTGGGATGTGCGGGGGGTGATGCTACTAACCCCGGATCGCCCGACAGGATGTCACTCGCACGCACGGGGAATGCTTTTCCGTCGAACGAGACCCTCACTAACCAGTCCCTCTCTTATGACGAAGCGATTGATGTCGTTAAGACTCACGTCGGCGCGGTCGCTAAGGGGTTCTTCGCGATGTCCACCGAAGTCGATGGACTGGAGCTGGAAGGCGATACGCTCGTCTACGTCAAAAAGGATGGGTCGCACGTCAAAATGTTGCTCCGGCAAGATCTGGTTCCCGCTGCCCAGGAAGGCGCTGCATGGTTGTTCATAGATGCCGAAAAGAGTTGGAGAGTTGCATCCGACACTCCCGTGCGAACCGGTGCTGCCCTGATGGCCCTCAAACGCGCCCCGGCTTATCAGCTAGGGCTCGCCGACTTCGATGAGATCGCGCGCCCGTATCGTGACGCTGCGGTAAAGCCCGTGCCGGGCGAAGACGTCCGCCGCTACCAGGTTCAAGCGGAGGACGCGGTCAATGAGAAGCGGTTTACAGATGCGGCGAGAGCTTACGGTGCCGCGCTGGAGATCGCGCCGTGGTGGCCGGCCGGTCATTTTGACCGCGCGATTGTGTTGGGTGAACTCGGCCGCTATCCCCAAGCTGTGAGAGAGATGAAGATGTACTTGATGCTGGTGCCGAATACGCCCGATGCCCGTAAGGCTCAAGACACGATCTATAGATGGGAGGCCAAGGCGCCCGAAGCAAATAGACTTGGCGAGGCGCCTCCCATGCAAACCGAGCGTCTACCTTCAAAGTAATGGCGGTTGCGCGGTTGGATCTCCAGGTCGGAATGGTCCCGTCTATGCACTTTGATGCTCACACGCGGGATGGTTGCTCAGGCGATGATATTGATCAAACGATCTCTCGGCTACATCATGGCGATCGCATTGGTGATCACCTTGGCGGTGGTCCACGACGCCGGCGCTTCCGAGGCACAGCCGAATAGCGCGGCCGCGTTTAATTGGCCAGCTTACTTTGGCGAATTCCAGTGGGTAGCGAATACTTACCGTGCACGCGAGGTAAAACCCGAGCTCCCGGAAGGGGCGCGGCGTTTCAAAGTACAGGCCGAGGGAGCGGTGCACGACGGGGATTTTGCCGGCGCTGCTCGATATTATGCGCAGGCAATTCGCGTCGCGCCATGGTGGCCAGAAGGGCATTTTAATGCGGCGCTTGTTTCAGCAGAAGCCAAGCATTTCGCGAACGCCATGGCTTTCATGAAGGTTTATCTCATGCTTGCGCCCGATGCGCCCGACGCGCGCGCGGCGCAGGATAAGATTTACGATTGGGAACGGAAAGCCGATCCAAAAGCAGTTGATGCGATATATGCGGCGAGCACGGCGCTGATGCCGGCGGAAACAATGGCGCCGGGTTCGCGAGACAAGCCGCGTCTGGGCGTGGGTATTATGGATGTGCCCCAGGAGGCGGCCGCGGCGCTGGGCCAATCCGATCTGAAAGGCGCGATCGTCATTTCCGTCATTCAGGGGTCGCTCGCGCAAGCCGCCGGAATAACGAAAGCCGATGTGATCGTGGCGTACAACGGCGATCCGATCAGCAGGGCCGCCGACTTGCTGGAGAAAATAAAAGCTACCGTCCAGGGACGCCTGGTTCCGATCAAAATCATTCGAGGATCGCAGGAACTTTCACTCAATCTGCAATTCTAGTTGTGCGCGTTGAGGTCCAGTGGGCCTGGGACGTTACGTTGGTGAAATTACTGAGCGGGAGTGAGCAGAATATTGTAACGATGTGATGCGGGGGGCAAAGAAAGTCGGAGGACCTGATGCTGACGGATCGCTATGGCCTGGCTTTAACCACGACCTCCGCCGCCGCGCGGGATGCCTATGTGGCGGCCAGCGATCTGATGCTGACCCTCTTTCCAGGCGAAGCCGAGGCTTACGATCGCGCCATTGCTGCCGACCCTGATTTTGCCTTGCCCTATGTCGGCAAGGCGCTTGTCCTCATAAGACTGGGCCAAGTGGCGGAAGCGATGGCGGCTCTGGCGGCCGCGAAGGAACGCGCCACGGGTGTGTCGGAGCGCGAGGCCAGTCACATCCACATTTTCGATCTCGTCTTCACCGGCCAGACGGACGCGGCCATCGCCGCCGTGCACGCGCATCTCGCCACTTGGCCGCGCGACGCCTTCATTGTCGACATTGCCGCAAGTCCTGCCGGCGTGATTGGCAACTCCGGCCGCATCGGCCAAAAGCACCAGATCGCGGCGCTGATGGATAACATCGCGCCGCACTATGGTGACGATTTCTGGTTTCTCTCCTATCACGCCATGGCGCTGGCGGAGGATGGGCAGCTGCGCGCCGCGCGCGCGAAGGCCGAGCAATCCTTGGCCACCAATCCCAACAACGGTCATGGCGCGCACGGCTTCGCGCATGTTTGTTACGAGAGCGGTGATGTGGAGGCGGGCCGCCGTTTTCTCTCCTCGTGGCTGCCGACCTATCCGCGCGCGGGCTTTTTCCATGGCCATCTGAAATGGCATCAGGCGTTGTTCGCGATCCAGGCCGGTGATTGGGCGCAAGCGAGGCGTCTGTATGAAGACGACATCGCGCTCGACCGGCACATGGGCGTGCCGCAACTCAAGGTCATGGATGGGGCTTCGTTCTTGTGGCGCTCCGAACTCGCTGGCTGTCCGCGCGACTCAGCGCGCTGGCGCGAACTGCACGCGTATGTGAACAGCATGCTGCCCAAGCCAAGCAGCGGGCTTGCCGATCTGCATGCCTTGCTGACGCAGGCTGCGATGCGCGATGACACGGGCCTCGACGTCCGTTCCCGCCAGATGAATGAATTGGCAGGGCAGGGGCACTATCCGTCCGGCGCCTATCTTCCGACGGTAGCGCGCGGCTTGGCGGCGTTCGAACAAGGCGATTTCGCCGATGCGATCGCGGCGCTGGCGCCGGTCGTCGGAGACAGCGAGCGCATCGGCGGCAGCCGCGCCCAGCTCGATGTGGTCGAACTCACCTTGTTGCGGGCCTATATCAACGCCAATCGTCCGGAAGACGCGCGGCGCCTGCGCGAGGCCCGCAGGCCGGGGGCGGCGGGCGTTGCGGTTCAGGGGCTTGCGTCGGCGCATTGAGCGGGCGTCGCATGCTCCGTTGCGTGAAGTGCGGCGGTAGTGGTATCCAGCGCGCCGCTCCCATCCTTCTCGCTCCGGCACTGCCCCCATGATCCGCCTCGATTCCATCTCCAAGCAACACGGCCACCAGATCCTGTTCATCGATGCGTCGATGGCGATTCAGAAGGGCGAGAAGGTGGGGCTGGTCGGTCCCAACGGCGCGGGCAAGTCGACCATCTTCCGCATGATCGCCGGGCAGGAGCAGCCCGACGACGGCCGCGTGCTGGTGGATAGCGGCATGACCATCGGCTATTTCAGCCAGGACGTGGGCGAGATGGCGGGGCAAAGCGCGGTTTCCGCCGTGATGGACGGCGCGGGTCCCGTGAGCGCGCTGGCGACCGAGATGCACGCGCTCGAGGCGGCCATGGTCGATCCCGCGCAAGCCGACACCATGGACGATCTGGTCACGCGCTACGGCGAGGTGCAGGCGCGCTTCCAGGAACTGGACGGCTATGCGCTGGAGGATCGCGCGCGCGAGGTGCTGGCGGGCCTGAGTTTCAGCACGGAGCGGATGGACGGCGACGTCGGCCTGCTCTCGGGCGGCTGGAAGATGCGGGTCGCGCTCGCGCGTATCCTGCTCATGCAACCCGACGCCATGTTGTTGGACGAGCCCAGCAACCACCTCGACCTGGAAAGCCTGATCTGGCTCGAGGACTTTCTGAAACGTTACGACGGCGCGTTGCTCATGACCTCGCATGATCGCGAGTTCATGAACCGCATCGTGAATAAGATCGTCGAGATCGACGGTGGGTCGCTCACGACCTATGCCGGCAATTACGATTTCTATGAGCAGCAACGCGCGCTCACCGAGAAGCAGCGCCAGGCCCAGTTCGAGCGCCAGCAGGCCATGCTGGCCAAGGAGATCAAGTTCATCGAGCGCTTCAAGGCGCGCGCGTCGCACGCCGCCCAGGTGCAAAGCCGGGTGAAGAAGCTGGACAAGATCGAGCGGGTAGAGCCGCCCAAGCGCCGCCAATCGGTGCGGTTCGAATTCCGCAGTCCGCCCCGGTCGGGCGATGACGTGGTCAGTTTCAAGAATGTCCATAAGGCCTATGGCCGCCACACCATTTATGCCGGCCTCGATTTCCAGCTGAAGCGCAAGGAACGCTGGTGCGTGCTGGGCGTCAACGGCGCCGGGAAATCGACGCTGCTGAAACTGGTGGCGGGCGCGGTGGAGCCGGAGGTGGGCACCGCGCCTGACACGGGCACGGTGAAATTGGGTGCATCCGTGAAGATGGGCTACTTCGCCCAGCACTCCATGGATCTGCTGGACGGCGACGACACGGTGTTCGAATCCCTCGATGGCTCATTCCCCCAGGCGGGGCAGGGGGCGTTGCGCGCGCTGGCCGGATGCTTCGGCTTTTCCGGCGACGATGTGGAGAAGCCGTGCCGCGTGCTGTCGGGCGGCGAGAAGGCGCGCCTGGTCATGGCTAAGATGCTGTTCGATCCACCAAATTTTTTGGTATTGGACGAGCCCACCAACCACCTGGACATGGCGACCAAGGAAATGCTGGTGGCGGCGCTGGCGGAATTCGAAGGCACGATGTTGTTCGTGTCCCACGACCGCCACTTTCTCAGCCACCTCTCCAACCGGGTGCTGGAACTCACGCCCGAGGGCCTGCACCAATACGGCGGCGGCTACACCGAATATGTGGCGCGCACAGGCCACGAGGCGCCGGGGCTGCATCCGGCTTAAATATTTAAGCCTCAGGCACGAAGCGGCGGTTAAGCCGCCGCGCTGCCGGCGGAACGGTTGAGCACCGGATCGCGCAGGCTTTCCAGCGCCCCGCCCACTTCAGCGATCAATGCTTCCGATACCTTGAACTCCTTCAAGGTCGCGACCAGGTGGCCGGCGACGGTATTGAAGTGTTCGTCGCCAAGGCCCATTTCGTCCACGTATTTGAGGTGGGCGTTGCGCATGTAGGTCGCGGGGTCTTTCATTTCCCCCGCCATGAGCTGAATGAGGAAACGTTTTTGCCGCTGACGCTGCTGGGTGAAGTCCGTGTTGGCGAAAAAGCGCGCCAGGGTGCTGTCGGAAAAGACCTTGTCATAGAATTTATCGACAACGGCGTTCACGGCGGCTTCACCGCCAAGGCGTTCCAGCAAGGTCGTCATTTTTCACTCCATTATTGCAGATGGCCCTGACGATAGACTGTCGGGCGGAGTGGGAACCTTGATCCCTATCAATGTGGGGCACACGCGATTTGCCGATCCCCGCCGGAGGACGCGGGCACCGGCATATGGCGCCGATTGGCTATCGGGCGAATAGATCAGATCTTGTTGGCGGTATTGACCAGGAAGTCGCGGGTTGACTCCCGCAGCGAGTCGACCTCCGCGTTGACCGTCTTGCGGCCCAGCGCCATCACATCCTCGCCCAGGGTGGAGAGGTCGTCGCCCACCTGTTTCAGATCCGCCACCAAGGTTTCCGTTTTGCTGGGGCGGCTTGGTTTCAGCGCGCGCACGGTTTTCTTCACGGTCTTTTTCATGCCGGCCGCCGCGGTCTTCATCTGCCGCGCAACCTTGCTCTCGCGCCGCACGACCTTCGCCTTCGCCTTGCGCGCGGCGGCGGCGGTCTGTTTGGCGGCTTTGGTGACCTTGGACTTTACGGATTTCACCTTGGCCTTGACCCGGGCTTTCACCTTTTGCGCCGCCCGAGCCTTGGGCTTCGCGGTCCGGGCCACTTTGGATTTTGCTTTCCGCGCCGCGGTGGATACGCGTCTGCGGGCCGCAGCGACGCCGGCTTTGGCCTTGCGCGTGGCTCTGCGGGCCGTGCGTTTCACCGTTTGTGATGTGGAAGAGCGAGCCATGTGGCCTCCTATGCCCCTGTCGCGTGGCGTCATAACGCCGCGGCACGAAAGGTTCTCGTGCCTTTGCATGCGTTTGGTTCGTTCTCCCAGAACGCGAATTTTGAGAAAAGGTTCCTTGGAGAAAGTCCCGCGCGTCATGTCCGGGTGGCCGTTGTCCCGACCCCGGCCGGCGCGATTTGGCCGCTTATAGAGAGCCACATTCTCCGGGACGCCCGGAGGGTCCATGAAATCGCATTCCCCAATATCCGTCTAAGCCAGAGGTTTAATATTCCCTCTCGAACCAACACTCAGAGCCCCAAGACCTCGGAGCCGCATGCGCAATATTTAGTACAAATACCGAAAGTGTTCCAAAAAATGGCCGTGAGTGTTCCAAAAATAGCACGCCGATTAGCTCGCGTGATTGGAACGTATGTTAGAAAACGGATGATGGCGAATGCGTGTTAGACTGAGCGGTACGGCAGGGGTTTGAGCGATCCTGCGGCAACCGCGCGAGGCGGATGTTCGACAGGCTCGAGAGAGCGCTTGCTAGTTTGACGACATGATCGGGACGGCGCGTAAGTGCATTAGGGCGCGCCGGTCGGTGAGGGCGTTGCGCGGTATGGAAACCAAACCCGCAACGAAAATACGCCTGCAATTTGCTACTGGAATATAAGCAGCGGCTTTTGACCGGCGTTTAGTGACGACATGATTCGAAGCAAAATGGGGGAATCCATGACTATTGTGAGAACACTTACGTTACGTCGCGCGCTGCTGTTGTCCGCGAGCGTGATTTGCGGCGCGGGCGCGGGTTTGACCGCGCAGCCGGCCGCTGCGCAAGAAACAGTCGGCTCCGGAAAACTTGAAGAAATCGTCATCACAGCGCGCAAGCGCACTGAGTCGATCATGTCCGCGCCGGTCGCCGTCAGCGCGATCAACAGCACTGAGATGAACCATCGTGGCCTTGTGACCGTCGACGCCATCGCGCGCAGCACGCCCGCGGTCATGACTGGTGACAGCGGCTCGGGCTTCCAGGGCGGCAACGTCGTTATTCGCGGTCTTAGCGGCGCCGACGCCAACGCGCTCGGCGACCAAGCGGTGTCGTTTGTCATCGACGGCGTGCAGGTTGCCAAGGGCAACGTGCGGCGCCTGACTCAGATGGATATGGAACAGATCGAAATCCTGAAGGGTCCGCAGACGCTCTTCTACGGCAAGAACAGCCCCGCCGGCGTCATCAACATGCGCACGGCTGATCCGACCTCGAATTTCCAGGCGGGCTTCACGACCGGTTACGAATTCAATGCCCGCGAAGAGCGCAACACGGCGTTCGTGTCGGCACCGATCACCGACACATTGGGAATTCGCGTTGCGGGCTTATTCTCGGACATGCAGGGCTACCTCAAGCGCTATCAGCCATTGCCGGCTGCGAACGTTTTTGGGCCCGATACGGGACGGGCGCCGCAGAAGACCGAATATGCCGGCCGCGTCACCCTGAAATGGGAGCCGACGGACAAATTCAGCGCCAAGTATAAGTTGAACTACCAACGGCAAAGCGGCGATTCGTCCGAAGCGGCGGTCGAGATCGTTCATTGCGGTCTTGGGACGATCCCGCAGACAATCCCGGCCAATACGCCGGGCGCCTGCGCGGCGGGCAGCATAGCGCCGGGCGGCGAACTCGGGCCGAATTTCTCTCTCGTCGACCCGCATATGTATCCAGGTAACGGCGGCAAAACGTTCATGACCGCCCATCAGATTCTCAGCGGCCTGGAACTCAACTACGATCTCACCGATACCCTGCGGCTGACGTCGCAGACCGGCTACTATCTCGTCAACCAGCGGATCGTCGGCAATTTCACGAATAACTATCTCGAGTTGGGCCTGACGCCGGCCTACATTCCGGGAAGCACCACCGCCAGCCCGCAGCAGCTTCTGGCCAGCAGTTCCATCTACAAAGATATCGAAACGACCGAGGAAGTGCGCCTCAGCAGCAGCTTCCCTGGCTGGTTGAACTTCATGGCCGGTGGTCTGTACAGCGGCAGCCATACAAGTCTTGAAGTCGCCACATGGCGTAACGCACTCACCCCGCTCTACGTCAATAACTACTATTATGTCCAAAGCGGCAAAGCCTATTCGTTCTTCGGCCAATTGCAGGCCAAGTACGCGGGCTTTGAACTGTCGGGTGGCGGGCGTTATTCCCACGAAAACAAGAAACTTCTGCATGCGCAGAACGAACCGCCGGCGCCGCTTCCCCGCGTGAGAACGGAGCTGACGGGGCCGAATTTCCTCCGCGACTTGTCGTGGAATGACTTTTCGCCCGACGTCACCTTGACTTATCACCTCACGCCGGACGCCATTCTGTACGGGTCCTATCGGCAAGGGTTCCTTTCGGGTGGCTACAACGCCAACCAAAACAACCAGCCCAACGTCGGCGGCGCGCCGGGTCCCGTCACGTCCCGGTCCTACTATAATCCGCAGAAGACCAAAGGCTTCGAAGTCGGCGTGAAGGCAACGCTGTTGGACGAAACCTTGCGCGTGAATGCCGCAGCTTTTACCTACAAGACCACGGGCCTGCAGGTGGCGGTTACCACCAACGGCACACAGGTCGAACTGCGGAACGCCGGTGCTTCCCTCAATCGCGGTTTCGAAGCCGGCGTCGAGTGGCAGACTCCGAAGGAAGGGTTGGTCCTGAACGCCGCGGGTGCATACACCGACGCTAAATACACCGACTATCAGGCAAGCTGTTATCGCGGCCAGTCGTCGGCTACCTGCTTCAATCAGGTCAGCCGTATTACGGGACAGACCGCTTTGCTGCAGGATCTCAGCAACACCCGCATGGTGCGTGCGCCGAAGTTCCAGGGCACCGCCGGGTTCAGCTATAGCGTTCCGCTCACGTCCGACCTGAAATTCGGTTTGACGGGCGACATGACCCACAGCGATTCCTATATCACCGACGCGGCGAGCAGCCCTGGCGCCAAGGAACCGTCATACGAGATGTTCAACGCCAGTGTGCGGGTTGCGGAAGCCAAGGACCTTTGGGAAGTGGCCTTCATCGGCCGCAACCTGACGGACAAGCATATCTTCACCCGCACTTCCGACACTCCCTTCACGGGCACAGGGCCGGGTGCGTCAACGACCGGTGTGCTGGGTGATTCCAGCGGCTATGTCGACCGCGGCCGTGAATTGATGCTGCAGCTGACCGTCAAGTTCGGCGGCAGCTGATCAATGCTACGCGAGGCCGGCCACCCATGATCATGGGTGGCCGGCGGCCTACTGCAGACCGGCGGACGCCGGCGAATTTGAAATCGATATCAGCGGCATGGCGTCGTGTACACACGGCGCCATTTCGCGTCACTATTAGTTAGCTATTGAGCTAAGTATCTTATCATGATACTTAGCCTCATGGATCAATATCAGCAGCGATTGGACGGCATCTTCCAGGCCTTAGCGGACCCCACGCGCCGGGCGGTGCTGGGGCGATTGGGCCGCGGCCCCGCCAGCATCATGGAATTGGCGCAACCTTTCGACATGGCGCTGCCGTCGTTCATGAAGCACATCCGTTTCCTGGAAGACAGCGGCTGGATTCGCACCCGCAAGGATGGGCGTGTGCGCACCTGCACCCTCGAGAAGAAGACCTTCACGGCGGCGAATGCATGGCTGGCGCAGCAGCGCGCGGTGTGGGAAGGCCGCGCCGACCGGCTTGAACATTTCGTGGCCCGTGGCGTCAAAAAGGAAACTGCGCGATGACACCGCCGATGAATGGCAAAGTGAATGCCGACCTTGACCTGACCATGTCGCGCATTATCAAAGCGCCGCGCGCGGCGGTGTGGCAGGCGTGGAGCGATCCCGCCCGCTTCGCCCAGTGGTGGCTGCCGGCGCCTTATAAATGCCGGGTGGTGGAGATGACGCTCAGTCCCGGCGGCGCGTTCGTCACGGAGATGAGCGAAGACGGCCGCACGTTCACACCGCATCTGAACGCGTGCTTCCTCGCCGTGGACGAGGGCGCCCGCATTGTGTTCACCAATCTCATGAGCGGCGGTTGGCGACCCACGGAGAATACCTATCCTGCTGCGCTCACGGCGACGATCACCTTGCGCGACCACGGCAAGGACACGGAATACGCCGCTCATGTCATGCATAAGAACGGCGCGGATCGCACTATACATGAAGAGCTTGGCTTCCATGACGGGTGGGGCACCGTTGCCGCGCAGCTTGCGCGTTTGGTGGAGTAATACACTCAACGCCCAAAAGCGGTCCTCAGCACCGGTCACGACGCGCTAAACAAGATCGGCATCGGCGCATCGTTGAGCGCCGCACTTATTCCCGCCCGGACATGTGGCCACGAAAAAGCCCGCTCCTTTCGGGGCGGGCTTTTTCTCACGCATGATGTCCGTTCAGCGGTCGTGCCAGCCGTGATTATGATCGCGCGTGTGTTTCCAGTCATGATAACGGTCGTGGTAATGGTCTTTGAACATCCGTGCTTCATGGCGGCTATGCCATTTATGCCAGTGATGATCGTTATCCCACCAGCCGTCGTTATAGGCGAACGCTACGTTGCCCACATCGAAAGAGAAACGCATGTCATCGGCTCGCGCATGGGATGAAACGCCGAGAGTCGCGGCGGCCATGAGTCCGGTGATCACGGCGGCGAAGCCAAGGGTTCTCATTGATCCATTCCTCCAGGAAAATAGAACTGCCCCCTAACAACGCATGTTAAGACGGGAAGTTGCTGGAGACGAAAACCGCTCCTGTACGCGCCTAGCGTGTGGAGCGGTTCTCGGTTCAGGAATGGCACCGAGGACGAGACGCCGACTTATTTGTCCTTGTCGGCTTCCTCTTTCGCCTTTTCCGCGGCGCGGATGAGATCGGTGAATTTACGCACGATCTTCTTCTGGTCGGCTTTGGTCTGCACGTTGTCCAGGTCTTGCTGGCACTGATACCGCTGACGATAGGTAAGCAGCTGGTTTTTGCAGGTCTCCGACGGATCCGCCGTCTTGGCCGCTGCGCCGGTACCCACTGCCATCAGCGCACCCGCCAGTACGAAACTCAGAAGCCCCGCATTCTTCGATGTCTTCGTCATGATCAACCCCGTTTTTTCCCCGAGCCAGGGTACTATCTTTCCGTGCAGGGTGAAGAATAAATCCTCGCGGTGGTACGGTCGGCGCGCCAATATGCGCGGTTACAATCGGCAGCGAGGCGCGTGATGACTGTCACCGTTTACGGCATCAAGAATTGCGATACCGTCAAGAAGGCGCGCGCGTGGCTCGATGCTCACGGCGTGGCCTATGATTTTCACGACTACAAGATCGCTGGATTGATGCGTAGCCGCCTCGAAAAATGGTGCGATGAACGGGGTTGG
>Ga0068855_100009284_pt1 | contig 11880 bp, 9 predicted proteins | sample KBSCornC52_FD_66592 | JGI IMG/M metagenome (GOLD analysis project Ga0068855, IMG submission 66592) | Corn rhizosphere microbial communities from Kellogg Biological Station, Michigan, USA - KBS Corn C5-2 | ecosystem: Host-associated > Plants > Roots > Rhizosphere > Soil ...
CGGGGGAACAGCGGGGGAAGCAGCGGGGGAACTGTGGGGGGCAGATCACGGGGGCGCACGACAACGGGGGCGCACGACAACGGGGGCCGGCAAAAACGGCAATCAGCACCGAGCCGTCGACGCAGGTCGACACCGGGCGAAGGTGGCTGCCGGATTGCCGGAGACGTGTCGGGAGCGATCGGTTTCGGGGGCCCGATCGCGCCCGCACGTGCCATCATCCGAGACAATCCTCGGTTCGGCCGATCGACTTCCCGCAACTCCCGCGGCTGATAGACGAAAGAGTTGAGTCCGCATGCGCCTCGACCACGCAGCACGCCTCGAGCGAATGCTCGCCCGCCACGACGACATCCAGGTTGTTGACGGCGCCTCCGGCAACGGGACGCTGATTCGCCGAGACCAGCTACTCGTCGTAGGCCGCGACGCCGATGCGGTGCAGAGCCGCACCTCGCGATGGGTCGAAAGACGCGATGACGACGACGCCGGGTTCACCGTGCTGCACCTTCGTCCGAGCGCCAAGGTCGACGTGTGCGAGCTGACCACGACGCTGTCCGGCGACTCGCGCCACAAGCGGGTCAATGCCGGGCCGAACCATATCCTGATGGCTGCGCCGACCTGGGGGCCTGGGCCATTCGACGACCCCGCGCCGATCCGTGACATGCCAAGCCCGCCGCCTTCGACCGGCCCATCGCGCCGAGACGTCGTTGTCGGGGTACTCGATACCGGAATCGCCGAGCACCCGTGGTTCATGGACCGTAAATGGTTCGGCGAGTGCGGTGCTGACGTTCGAGAAGTGCCCGACGCGGACAGCGACAGCCGTCTTGATTCCGTAGCCGGCCACGGCACGTTTATTGCCGGCGTGGTGCTTCAGCACGCGCCCGAAGCGAACATCCGGGTTGGCCGCATCATCACGGGCGACGGATCGACCGACGAGCGCGAGTTATTGCGCGGGTTAGCCCGACTGCGCACGAGTTCCAAAGACTCGGCTGCGCCGGTCGACATCATCAGCCTGTCGCTCGGATGCTTCACCCATGACGACAGGCCATCGCCAGTGGTCGAGCATGCCTTCAACAGCCTCGATCCCGACACCGTCGTGGTGTGCTGTGCCGGCAACGCCGCGACGGATCGGCCGTTCTGGCCGGCGGCACTGAAGCGGGTCATCGCCGTCGGATCGCTCGACGCAACTGGCGAAGACCGGGCCTCATTCAGCAACTACGGCTGGTGGGTCGACGCGTGCACCATCGGCGACCGGGTCGTGAGCAGTTTCTTCACCTACGACGGCAACGGCCCGGCCGGCCATGAGAGCTTCAATGGCTTTGCTACCTGGAGCGGCACGTCCTTTGCCGCACCCCGGGTAGCCGGCGCTATTGCAGCTATCGCCGGATCGGACGACGTCCCTGCGCCGCGGGCGGCGGCTCGTCTGTTGAATGCGGCCGCCAATCCCTCGATGCCCGATCTTGGGGTTCTGGTCGACGTGCCTACGGGCGGGACATCGGGGTGAGCGATATCGTCAGTGCCTTCGCGGGCCCGTATCCGGCGGGCGGTGAGTCATGCACCTGGAGGCCGTTGTCGTGCTCGAAAAGACGACCGCCGAGCTGTTGGGGGCGGCCGGAGCGGGCGACGGCGAGGCGTGGAACGCGCTGGTCGAGCGTTATGCCCGATTGGTGTGGTCTGTCGCGCGCGGATTCGCACTATCCGCTGCCGATGCGGCTGATGTCAGCCAGACCACGTGGCTTCGACTCGTCGAGCATCTCGGCCGGCTCCGCGAGCCCGAAGCACTCGGCGGATGGCTGGCGTCGACCGCACGCCACGAATGCCTGCGCGTCCTTCGCAAGAGCGGACGCGAGATCGTCGGTTTCGACGCCGACATCGACATCGAGTCGGGCGAGCCGACCCCCGAAGCCGTTGTGCTCGATAGCGAGCGTGACCGGCTGCTGTGGCAATCGCTCGGCGAGATTTCGCAACGCTGCCAGGTACTCTTGCGCGCCTTGGCAACCACACCCGCACCCAGCTACCAGGACGTCTCTGCTGCCCTCGGCATGCCGGTCGGCAGCATCGGCCCCACCCGGGCCCGCTGTCTTGACCATCTCAAGAAGCGCCTCGACGCACACGAATCCCGTCAACGGCCCGCCGGAGGAGGTGCGTGATGGCCGAGCAGTCTCTCGAACCGTTGCTCGCGGAGCTTCGTAGCATGCTCGACGGAGCCGACCCATTACCCGACCCTGTGCTCGCTGCGGCGAAGGCGTCGTTCGTCTGGCGCACGATCGACGCCGAGCTCGCCGAACTCTCGGCCGACTCACTCGATGCCCTGACTGGCGCTGCCGGCACTCGCGCGGCCGGCGGGGCGGCTCGATTGCTGACATTTCAAGCACCGGGCGTCGAGATCGAGGTCGAGGTGGCGGAAACCGGCTCGACTCGCCGACTGACGGGACAGCTGATCCCTCCCGCCCCGGCAGAAGTCACCGTCCGCTGGTCATCGGGTTCGATCGAGACCCCGGCCGACGAGCTCGGCCGTTTCACCGTCGAAAGCGTCCCGGCCGCGACTGTGAGTCTGTCGATCGTGCAGCCCGACGCGGCGCACCCGGTAGTGACGAGTTGGATCGCCATCTGACACGCTGCGGGTCATGTCCGGCGCAACAACTGATCGAGCCCGCGTAGCGACCAGTACCGAGCTTCAGCGCAAAGCCGAGGCCGCGTACGCGCTTCGCACGGTTGCTCCGGCACAGGCCCACCTGCAGGCGCTTGCGGTGATTGCCGCAGGTGGCGCCGAGCCCGTCGCCACCGTTATGGCACAGCGCACGGTAAGCCTGGTTTTGCGCCACACAGTCGGACCCACCGCCGCTATTCAAGCAGTGCGCGCTGCGCTCAAAATCGCGCAACAACATAACCTCGTCAAACCACTCGCCGAGGCACGTGTCACGCATGCCGCGATACTTGCCGATCTCGGTCGAATAGAAGCGGCACTCGCCGAATGCGATCGCGCGGCGGCTTCCTTGCGGGGAATCGACGCCGGCCCCTTACTTGCACAGCGTGCGCTCATCTTGAGTCGAGCGGGGCGCAACGAAGAAGCCTTGGCCGACTATGCGCGAGCACTTCCGTTGCTACGAGCGGGTCGCGACATTCCGTTTCAGGCCCTCCTTCATTTGAACCGGGCGAACGTTCTGGCGTACCTCGGCCGGGTGCGCGCCGCCGAGCGCGACCTTCATACCGGTATCGCGCTGGCAGAAGCGCATGGCATGCACGAACTGCTGGCGATGCTTCGGGGCAATCTCGGCTTCGTGATGATGCGTACGGGCAACGTCCCAGTGGCATTGCGGCATTTCGGTGATGCCCTGCAGCAATCCACCGACTACATCAAGTTCGGCGCCGTGTACGACCGCGCTGAAGCGCTACTTTCCGTCGGTCTCGCCAATGAAGCAAGAGAATCACTCGAGGCGTTGATCGGGCAGGTGACCGATGCAGGGTTCGCCGTCGACATCGCCGAATGGCGATTGATGCTGGCCCATGCGGCCCTCGCGGAAGGCGATGCCGACTCCGCATTGTCCTTCGCACGAAAGGCTTTTGGTGAGTTCACCAAGCAAAGCCGACCACGCTGGGCACTACTCGCTCGTCAGCTCGAAATCCGCGCCCGCTGGGCAGCCGGCGAACGTAACGCGAAACTCGCGACGGCCGCTCGTGACGCGCACGCCAAGCTCGCAGCCGCGGGCTGGCAGGTCGCCGCACTGCATTGCCTGCTCGTGGCCGGTCGGGTCGAGCTCGACCGCGGCCGATTGCAGATGGCGCGCGGCGACCTCGCGCAAGCGGCCCAGGCCCGACGTCGCGGACCGGCCGATCTGCGCGCCGCCGCCTGGTACGCCGAAGCACTGCTTCGCCTGGCCAGCAATGACAGTCGGGGTGCGGCGGTCGCCTTGAAAGCGGGCCTCAAAGTCGTCGACGAACACGCGGCCACCCTCGGCGCCACCGACCTTCGGGTGCACGCGAGCGGCCTCGGTGCCGATCTCGCGGGCGAAGGTGTGCGGTTGGCTATCGCGTCGGGTAAGCCGGTCGCCGTCCTCGAATGGATCGAGCGATTTCGCGCGGGTGCGTTGCGTCGGCGACCGGTTCGCCCGCCGTCCGACTCGAAACTCGCCTCCGACCTTGCCGAGCTGCGCCGCGTCACAGCAGAGCTGACGGAGGCAACCGCCGCGGGCAAGGACTCCCGAGCACTGCGGGCTGCGCAGGTGCAGCTCGAAGAGGCGGTTCGCGCGCGGTCACGCCATGCGAGTGGGCGGCGGGCGCCTGCGGGTGAGCTCAATATCGCTGAGCTTGTCGAGATGCTGGGCGAACGTGCGCTGGTCGAGATCTTGCGGGTCGACGACGCGATGTTCGCCGTCACTGCGGTTGACGGCAAGCTGCGTTTCAGTTCGCTCGGCGAGTATCCAGAAGCGCTGAAAGAGCAGGAATCACTGCGTTTTTCGCTGCATCGCATGGCTCGCCGGCACGGCTCGAAAGCGTCACTCGTGGCAGCCGAGACAACCGTTTCGCATGCCGCCGCCAACCTCGAACAGCTGCTGCTGAAACCGGTGCTCGATGTGGTCGGTGACCGCGAACTCGTCATCGTGCCCACCGGCGATCTGCACGCACTCCCCTGGCCGACGCTTCCGTCGCTGCGCGGCCGTGCCGTCTCGGTAGCGCCCTCGGCGACGACCTGGCTCGCGGCGATGAAGGCGAACGCGAAAGCGGCAAGACGAACCGACAGTCGCGTCGTGCTGGTGGCCGGCCCGCGGCTAGAACACGCTGCTGCCGAAGTTAAATCGCTGGCGAAGCTGTATTCGAAGCCGCAGCTGATGGCCGGTGCCAAAGCCGCGGCCGACGACGTCAGGGCGGCGCTAGACGGCGCCGAACTGGTGCACATCGCGGCGCATGGCAAGTTCAGGGCCGACAACCCGCAGTTCTCGGCGATCGAGCTGGCCGACGGGCCGCTCACCGTCTACGACCTCGAACGCATCCGCCGTGCGCCCCGCCGAATCGTGCTCTCCGCTTGCGACTCCGGATTGTCGGCGGTGCATCCCGGCGACGAGCTGATGGGACTCGCCGGAGCCGTCTTTTCGCTCGGTACCAGCACGTTGATCGCATCGGTCGTACCAGTGGCCGACGACGTCACGAAGGCGCTGATGCTGGAGTTGCATCGAAAACTGTGCGACGGCGCGTCACCAGCACAGGCGCTCGCGACGGCACAACAACGCGTACGCGCTGACGGATTCGTCTGCTTCGGCGCCGCCTGACGCCGGTCGAGGAGCGTCAGGCCAGGCCGGTGGCGATCGGGCGCGAGGGGTCGGTGATCCAGTGCGACCACGAGCCGACGAACAGCGCCGGTGTCGGCAACCCGGCCAGTGTCATGGCAAATACGGTGTGCGCCGCATTCACCCCTGAGCCGCAGTAGGCGCCGACCGCGCTATCGCGCAGCGATTCGAAGCGCGCCCGAAGTGTCTCGACATCGAGAAACCTGCCGTCTGGGCCGACGTTGGCGGCGGTCGGCAGGTTAACCGAACCCGGCACTCGCCCGGCCACTGGATCGACCGGCTCGACTTCCCCCCGAAAACGCTCAGGGGCCCGGACGTCGAGAAGCACGCCATTTGCGGCAACCGTCGCCGCGTCGTCAGCCGTCAGGATCGGCAGCTGGCCGGGTCGAGCAACGAAATCACCGGGCCGCATGGATGGAGTTTCTCGAGTCACAGGCAGCTTTGCACTGACCCAGGCCGCGTAGCCGCCGTCGAGCACCCGCACGTCATCGTGACCGAAGTATCGAAGGTCCCACCATGCCCGGGCGGCCGGTACCGAGTCGGCGGCGTCGTAGACGACCACCGGACTGGTGTTGTCGACCCCGAGTCGCCGCATTGCGGCTTCGAAGTCGGCTGTATCTGGCAACGGGTGCCGCCCTGCCGCTCCCCGTCGTCCGGAAAGATCTGTGTCGAGGTCGGCGAATACCGCTCCTGGCAGATGGCCATCGTCATAGGCGAGCCGCCCGGGCGGGCCGGTCAGGCTCCAGCGCACGTCGATGACCAGGGGCGGCCAGGGTGAGGCGAGTTCGGTGGCAAGCGCGGGGGCGTCGACGAGAAGATCGGTCACCCGGGCAGTCTGGCAGGTGGCGCTAACGCCCGAAAACGGCCAGTGGCACCAGTTGTTCGGCTGGGGTCAACGACCCGTGGTGGCCGACCATCTTGCCCTCGTGCGGCTGGTGATGCGTGGCCACCATCGCAAGGTCTGTCATCGAGGCCACGATAACGTCGCCGATCCGCGGCCGCACCCGATCGGCAACCGTGCCGAACCAACCGGCGTCGATCGCTTCGTCGCGTTCGCAGATGACGGCGTCGGCGCCGAAGCGGCCACGCCAGGTGTCAAGGACGTCGGGCAGCGCGCCGTCGAGCACGTACAGATACCGCGCGCGGGCCTCGCCGCCAAGTAGGGCCAGACCCGATCGCAACTCCTCGTCGAGGTCGACGTCGACGCGCCGCTGTACCGGAATGTCGACCATGCCGTGGTCGGCCGTGACGTAAAACCGCGTACCAGCAGGCAATCGAGCGACGATCTGTTCGACCAGACGGTCGATGAGCTGGAGTTGAAGTTGCCAGGCTTGCGACCCGACACCGTGACCATGCCCGGTCCAGTCGAGGTCGGCAACATAGGCGTAGACGAGGCCCGGGCGGTGTTCGGCGACGAGCGTCGACAGACCCGCGAGCGCGCCCGCGGCCACCTCACCGAGCGTGTCGGCGCCGACGAACTGCGCGCCACGCAAGACCGCACGGTCGAGCCCGCCACCCTTGAACATCCGCTTGCCGACCTGCTGCACCTCGACGCCCGCAGCCGCCGCGGCCTCGAACGCGGTCGTCTCCGGTTGCCAAACCGCTGGGTCGACAGCGGGATCCCAGCGCAGCGAGTTCATCAGCTTGCCCGCGCCCGGAATCGCCACCGTGTAGCCGACGATGCCGTGCGAACCTGGCGTGAGACCGGTACCGATCGAGGCGATGCTTGCGGCGGTGGTAGAAGGAAAACCGGCGGTGAGGTCACGCCCGGTGCTCAATGCATCGAACAGCACCGGCGCATCGGCGGCGTGCGAGCGGATCAGCTCGGAACCCAGACCGTCGACGAGCAGCACGCACGTCGCCGACGCCGGCTCGAGGCCGAGCACATTGGGAAAACCGTCGACGCCCATCGACGCCAGAACCGAGGGGATCAGGTCGGATAGCGCGCCGGAACCGTACCGCGGCAGCGGTACCGAATACGGGTCGATGCCCCCACTCACTCCTGCGGCCGGTAGCCGGCTGGTCGACCATCCGACAGCCGGGCGGTGGCCTCCGACAGCGCGGCTGCGAAGCGCACGGCCTGTGCCACGACCGGCGCACCGTCGCCGTCCTGACTCACGCGAAGTGACAGGTCGTCGGCAGTCAAGGTTCCGGAGTAACCGTGGTCAGCCTCGCAGGTTTCGTCGCCGCACGACGCGGGCTCCATGTCGACGTGGCTGATCGCGCCCCAGCCGACCACCAGCGTGGCCTCCCGATACGACGATCCCGGCGCGTACTCGGCCGGATTCGCGACGGTGGTGGTGAGAGCGACCGATGCGACCCGCCACAGCGGTACCGCTTCGGTGGTGGTCGTCGCGTGCGGGTACGGCGCGAGTTCGCCCGCAGGATGCTCGTCGGTGTGGCACACCACCAACCGGTTCGCCGTCGTGACCAGCACGGTGACGTGGCGGCGAATGCCCATCGTGTCGTCGAGCGTCGTCTCCTGGTGCACGACGTGGGCAAGCGGCACTTCCGAGCCCAGCGATGCACGCAGCGCGTCGGACATCAGCTCTGGGTAGTAGCCGCTGCGCTCGACATCGGCCCACAGATCATCAACCGCCGTTTGAGCATTGCTGTCGGGAGCGGCGCCGGTACGGGCACCGATGTGGTCGGCCATGCGTCCATCCTCCACCACATTGGCCTGCAAGCGAGAGTGGCCACCCACAGCGCCCAGCCGCACCATGAGTGGCGGGCGCGGCAGGCTCAGTGGCGCGGGAACGTCTTGACGATCGACTCGACCGGCATCGGCCGATGCAGCAGGTAACCCTGGCCGAGGCGGCAGCCGAGCTGGCGCAACAGATCGAGCTGCTCGATCGTCTCGATGCCCTCTGCGACCAGTTCGAGGTCGAGGTGGCTCGCCAGGTCAATCACGGCTCGGGTGATCGCCCGGTCTTGGGAGCTACCGAGCAGCCCGGAGACAAACGACCGGTCGAGTTTCAACACGTCGATCTTGAACCGGCGCAGGTACGACAGCGACGAGTAGCCGGTGCCGAAGTCGTCGAGGGCGATCCGGACGCCGATCTCGCGCAACGCTTCGAGCGCGCGCATGTTCAGGTGGCTGTCGTCCATGAAGACGCTCTCGGTCATCTCCAAGGTGACGGCCGACGCCGGCAGCCCGCTACGGGCGATCGTGGCCTCGACGAAGTCCACGAATCCCGGGTCGGTGAGCTGGCGCACCGACACGTTGATAGCGACCCCGAACGCGGTCTGGTCTTTGACCAAAGCACTCCAAGAAGCCCTGTGCTCCAAGGCTTTTTGCAGCACCCACTTACCGAGCGGGACGACGAGTCCGGTGTCTTCGGCGAGCGGGATGAAGTCGAGCGGCGGCACCATGCCACGCGTCGGATGTGGCCACCGCAGCAGCGCTTCGGTGCCCGCCCACCGGTCGGTAACCAGGTCGACCACCGGCTGGAAGTGCAGTGCGAACGCGCCTTCGGTCACCGCCGACCGCAGGTCTTCTTCGAGCGCCAACCTCCCGGCCGCGGCCTTGCGGAACGTCGGCGCGAACACCACGTAGCGGCCCTTGCCCGAGGTCTTTGCCTCATACATCGCAAGGTCGGCGTCCGCGAGCAGGTTAGCGACGGTCACCGATCGGCTGCGAGCGGGCGCAACACCCATGCTGGCGCTCAAATGCACGGCACGGCCGGACGTCGAGAACGGCGCCTTCAGCGCATCAAGCAATCGCTGGGCGACCATTTCTGCCTCGTCCGGCCCAGTCAGGCCGGCCAGCAGCACCGCGAACTCGTCACCACCGAGGCGCGCAATGGTGTCAGCGGGTCGCACCGCGCCCATCAGGCGCTGAGCGACGTCGCGCAGCAGCGCGTCACCGCGGGCATGCCCCAGGCTGTCGTTGACCCGCTTGAAGCCGTCGAGATCAAGCATCAATACGCAGATGTATTCACGGCCGGGGAGCAACTCGCCCAGCGCCTCATCGACCTTTTCTGACAGCAGCGCGCGGTTCGGCAGCCCGGTCAAGGTGTCGTGCATGGCCATTCGGCGGCTCTCGCCTTCGGCACGCGAGCGGGCGTGTGCAGCATCGAGCACGTTGCTCACGCTGCGTACGAAGCTTTGGTCGTTGACCGGCAGCATCGCGAGGACGTCGCGACCCGAGTCGAGTGCGGCGGCGGCATCTTCGTCGGTGATGCCGACCGTTTCGCGCACGAGGCGGCGCGCCTCGGTGAGCAGCTGGTCGCCGCCGCTGTCGAGCGCGCGCTGACCGAGATCGGCCAGGCCGGCGAACCGTGCGTTGCGCTCGGTCACGTCGATGTATTGGGCGAACATGAACTGCGGGTTACCGTCGTCGTCGCGGACCACCTTGGTGATCCGGATTGCCTGCACCACGGTGCCGTCGGGCCGTAGGAACCGTTTCTCGAGTCGGCTCGAATCCTTGCCGCTCGAGCTGAGTTCGGGGTAGGTCCAGCTCGACAGGTGCCGGTCGTCGGGGTGGGTGATCTCGATCGTCGTCCGACCGACGAGGTCATCGGCGGTCCGGCCGAGCATCACGCACAGCCGTTCGTTCACCTCGAGGTAGCGCCCGTCGAGTGCCACCAGGGCCATGCCGACGCTGGCATGGCGACCGGCTTCGCAGAACCATGCGGTATCGACACCACGACGGTCGGACGGGACGATCCTGGTCACGCTGGCGCTGCTGCCGCCGCCGTAGGTGGTGCTTTCCTCAGGGGTCAGGCCGGTCAGGCCCCTGGACGTGCCGCTACTCATGCACTCCCCATCGACCAGACGGCGCCGCGCCGTAGGAATCTGCCTTAGCGTTTGACGGTCGTTATCATGACACCCAGCCCGGTCGAGCCAGCCCGCTTTCGTAGGCTGCCACCACGAGCTGCGCCCTATCGCGGGTACCGAGCTTGGCCATCGCGCGAGCGACATGGGTCTTCACCGTGGCCGGGCTCACGACGAGGCTGCCGGCGATCTCGTCGTTGGTCGCGCCGGACGCTACGAGGACGACGATCTCCCGCTCGCGATCGGTCAACGCCTCGATGTCACGGTTGACCTTGGCCGGACGGTGGTAAGCGGCGAACTCAGCGATCAGCCGCTTCGTGACCGTCGGGGAGAGCAGGGCCTCACCCGCAGCCACCACGCGGATGGCATGCAGCAGTTGCGCAGGCTCGGTGTCCTTCACGAGAAATCCGCTCGCACCGTCACGCAAGGCACCGAACACGAACTCGTCGAGGTCGAACGTCGTGAGCATGACGATCTTGACCTCGCTCAGCGATGTATCGGCAACGATCAGGCGGGTAGCTTCGAGCCCGTCGACGCCGGGCATCCGGATGTCCATCAACACGACGTCGGGACGCAGATCGCGAGTCAGCCGCACCGCTTCCTCGCCGTCCGCCGCCTCTGCCACGACCTCGATGCCTTCCTCGGCATCGAGCAGCGCCCGAAAACCCGCCCGCACCAGGGCCTGGTCGTCGGCGAGCAGCACGCTGATCATGCGGCGCTTCCCATCTCCGGCTAGCCGGAGATCGCCGCGAGCGGCGATCTCGTCGGAAACTCGGCCAGCACGCTGAATCCGCCTAGCCCGCCCGGGCCGCCCGAGCCGTCAGGGCCGTCAGGGCCGCCGGAGCCGCCGGAGCAGCTCGGGCCGGCGAAAACGTGGCCGCCGAGCGCTGCGGCTCTCTCGCGCATGCCGAGCAGTCCTGAGCCTCCGACTGCTGGCCCAACCGTCTCCTTGAGTCCTTGACCGTCGTCGTCGATGCGGATCGCCAGCTTCGACGGCGTTACCTCGATCCTGACGCGCGCGACGGTCGCCCCGGCATGGCGGACGACGTTGGTGATGGCCTCCTGAATGACCCGAAAGGCGGCAATGCTGATGACATCGGGGACGGCGTCGACGTCACCGCGGGTCGTGACCTCGACTCGCAGACCCGCGACGCTCGCGCCGTCGACGAGGTCGGCGACCCGGTGCAAGTCCGGCGCGGGCTGGCGGGCAGACGCCTCGCCCGCCCGGAGCAGATCGAGTGCGCCGCGCAACTCGCGCAAGACCTCGGAGCTGGCCTGACGGATCGCGGTCAGTGCGGGCCGAGCTTGTTCGGGATGGTCGTCGAGCAGGTGCAGTGCGACGCCCGACTGCACGCTGATCAAGGCCACGTGATGGGCAAGCACGTCATGGAGATCGCGCGCGATGGCGAGCCGCTCTTCGCTTGCCTTGCGCCGGGCGTGCTCTTCGCGGGCGCGCGCCCGCTCAAGGTGGTGGTCGCGCCCGCTGCGGGCGGCCTCGGCTCCCGCGCCGAGCAACAGGATCCAAGCCGACAGGCCGACGATCTCGATCACGGACGGATGAGCGCCCGCGGCGTGACCGGGTCCGAGAAAGGTCGCGTAACCGACCACCAAGACCGACCATGCGACCAGCCGACGGCCGGCCATCATGGCCGTGACGAAGGCGATGCTGAGCGCCAGCCAGATCGGTCCGCGCGGTTGATCGGTGAGGTCGTAGGCCAGCGTCAAGGAAAACACCGCGAGCAGCACGGCGACCGGGAATCGGCGGCGCCACCACAAGACGAGCGGTGCGGCGCCGATCAACACCAGACCCCACGGGTCGAGCGTG
>Ga0068855_100009285_pt1 | contig 11879 bp, 9 predicted proteins | sample KBSCornC52_FD_66592 | JGI IMG/M metagenome (GOLD analysis project Ga0068855, IMG submission 66592) | Corn rhizosphere microbial communities from Kellogg Biological Station, Michigan, USA - KBS Corn C5-2 | ecosystem: Host-associated > Plants > Roots > Rhizosphere > Soil ...
ACTACTCGGAGCAGCGCTTCGACGAGATCCGCGAGGAGTTCCGGCGCTTCGCGATGAAGCTGGAGGTCAACGACCTGCAGTTCATCCCGATCTCGGCGCTCACCGGTGACAACGTCGTCCAGCGCAGCCAGGCGATGCCGTGGTACGAGGGGACGTCCCTGCTGCACCACCTCGAGGACATCCACGTCGCCAGCGACCGCAACCTCATCGACGTCCGGTTCCCGGTGCAGTACGTCATCCGTCCGCACCAGTCGTCGCACGCGGAGCTGCACGACTTCCGCGGCTACGGCGGGACGATCGCCAGCGGCGTCATGCGCGTCCGCGACGAGGTCACCGTCCTGCCCTCGGGCTTCACCACGCACGTCGCCAAGATCTGGGCGCCGGGCGGCAAGGCGCTGGACGAGGCGTTCGCCGGCCAGGCGGTCACCATCGAGCTCACCGACGACATCGACATCAGCCGCGGCGACCTCATCTGCCGCCCGCACAACCGCCCGCACGTCGGGCAGGACATCGACGCGATGGTCTGCTGGCTCACGACCGACACGTCCCTGACCGCCGGTGGCCGGTACACGATCCAGCACACGACGCGCTCGACCCGCGCGGTGGTGCGCGAACTCGACTACCGCCTGGACGTCAACACCCTGCACCGGGACGAGTCGGCCACCGGGCTCGGGCTCAACGAGATCGGCCGCATCCAGCTGCGCACCCAGCAGCCGTTGCAGTTCGACGCCTACCGGCGCAGCCGCGAGATGGGCAGCTTCATCCTGGTCGACGAGGCGACGAACAACACCGTCGCCGCCGGCATGGTCACCGGCCCGACGCAGCACGAGGCCAAGGTCGTCTGGCACAGCGGATCGGTGCAGCGCGCCGAGCGCGCGACGCAGGGCATGACGGTCTGGCTGACCGGCCTCTCCGGTTCGGGCAAGTCGACCGTGGCCGCCGAGCTCGAGCGGCGCCTGGTCGCCTCGGGGCGTCCCGCCTACCTGCTCGACGGCGACAACCTGCGGCACGGCCTCAACACCGACCTCGGCTTCTCGGCCGAGGACCGCGCCGAGAACGTCCGCCGGGTCGGCGAGGTCGCCAAGCTGCTGGCCGACGCCGGCGTGGTCGCCATCGTGTCGCTGGTCAGCCCGTACGCGGCCGACCGGGCCAAGGTGCGCGACTCGCACGCCGCGGGTTCCCTGCCGTTCCTCGAGATCTTCGTCGACACCCCGCTGGAGATCTGCGAGGCCCGCGACCCGAAGGGCATGTACGCCAAGGCTCGAGCCGGCGAGATCCAGCACTTCACCGGGATCGACGACCCGTACGAGGCTCCGGACGCCCCCCACCTGCGGCTGCGCCCCGAGGACGGCGACGCGGCGGCGCAGGCCCGCCTCGTCCTGGACCTCATCGAGCGGATCAGTCCGTGACGGACGACTCGGCGCTGGCGGCCGCACTGGCCGAGGACGCCGGGCACCTGTTGCTGCGACTGCGTGGCGAGAGCGGCCTGTCGGGCAAGGAGCTCGGCCAGCGCGGCGACGCCGACTCGAACGCGCTGCTGCTGGACGAACTCGCCGAGGCGCGGCCGCAGGACGCCGTGCTGTCGGAGGAGTCGGTCGACTCCCCCGAGCGGCTCGCCGCCGACCGGGTGTGGATCATCGACCCGCTCGACGGCACCCGCGAGTACGGGATGCCGGGACGGGACGACTGGGCCGTGCACGTCGCGCTGTGGGAGCGCGGCGCCGGGATCACCGCCGCCGCCGTCGCCCAGCCGTCCCTGGACGTCGTGTACGCGAGCAACACCGTGCGTCCGCAGCGGCGCCCCCGTCCCCGGCTGCGCTTCCTGGTCAGCGACTCGCGCCCGCCGGCCTTCGCCGCGCCGGTCGCCGAGCAGCTCGGCGCCGACCTGGCGCCGATGGGCTCGGCCGGGGCCAAGGCGATGGCCGTGGTGCGCGGCGACGCCGACGCCTACCTGCACGCCGGCGGCCAGTGGGAGTGGGACTCCGCGGCACCGGTCGGGGTCGTGCTCGCGGCCGGGCTGCACGCCTCGCGGATCGACGGCTCGCCACTGGTCTACAACAGCCCGCACCCGTACCTGCCCGACCTGCTGATCTGCCGCCCGGAGCTGGCCGAGCAGCTGCTGGCGGCCATCGCGGAGCACACCGCACCGCAGGACTAGGCCGGGATTAGGCTCGGTCGCATGAGCAAGCCGATCGACCCCGAGGACGTGACCCAGCTCCACCCGGCCGATCTCGCCGAGGTCGCGGTGGACGAGCTCCCGGCCGACCAACGGCCGCAGCCGATCGAGGCGGATCCGGCCGACGCCGCCGAGCAGCGGATCGAGGTCGAGCTCGACGACGACGACGATGCGGGCGAATTCTGACGACTACGCACGGTAGTTCCGCCGTCCAGGTCCGGCGGATCATGGTCGGTCCTGTCCGGTTTTGAGCGGTCACGGTCTGCAAACGCTTACTTAACACGGATGTTGCATCGGGCGGCCTAGCCTGAGGGCGCTCGGACCACCCGACGTCCCCCTTCGTCGGGAAACCCCCGGGCGCCGGAGGCCGTGCGTGACTGCGCTTCCCCGAACCCGAACCGACCTCTTCGCCGCCGCGAATCGCCTCGCGGACGACTTCTCCGCCGCCGGTAACACCCCGGCCGCGCCCAGCACCACCAGCTGCCCCGGCGAGCCGCGAATCAGCGTCGAGACGGCGCGCTGCGACCGGCTGCGCGCCTTGATCAAGGTCACCGGCGAGCTCGACCTGCGCACCGCCGCGCCGCTGTGGGCCGTCCTGCAGGGACACGTGAACTCGGGGCGGCGCTTCCTGCGTCTGGACGTCTCGGGCGTCACCTTCCTGGACGCCACCGCGCTCACCGGCATCACGTCGATCCACCGTGAGCTGCTCCACCGGCGCGGCACCCTGGTGATCACCGGCGTGCGCTCGCTCGTCGCCCGCGTCCTGCGCGTCACCGGACTGGACACCGTCCTGTTCGTCAGCGGGCCCCGCGCGGACGACGACCTGCCCGTGCCCTTCTCGACCGTCGACCCCCCACGCGCCAGCACGGCCTGACGCGACGATTCTGACGACGTTCGTTGTCAGAAATGCTGGCCTCGGCCGAGCCGCGGCGGCAGGATGCCGCTATGTCTTCGCTGCCTTCGTTGCCGGCCACGCTGCCCGCCGCGTTCCAGAGCACCGTCACGGCCCACCCGCACCGCATTGCGCTGGCCAGCGCGGACGGGCAGGTGCGACTGACGTGGCGCCAGTACGGCGAGCGGGTCGAACGGCTGGCCGGTGGCCTGGCGGCGCTCGGCGTCCGGCGCGGCGACACCGTCGGGCTGATGCTGACCAACCGGCCCGAGTTCCACCTGCTCGACACCGCGGCCCTGCACGTGGGCGCCACACCGTTCTCGATCTACAACACGCTGGCCCCGGAACAGATGGCGCACCTGTTCGGCAACGCCGGTAACCGGGTCGTCGCCTGCGAATCGCAGTTCCTCGACCGGGTGCGGGCCGCGAGCGCCGGCACGGCCGTCGACACGATCGTCTGCGTCGACGCCGATGAGGACGGGACGATCCCGCTGGCCGAGCTCGAGCAGCGGACGGCCGAAGGCTTCGACTTCGCCCGCGCCTGGGCGGCCGCCACGGCCGAGGACGTCGCGACGATCATCTACACCTCGGGGACGACCGGCCCGCCGAAAGGCGTCGAGCTGACCCACGCGAACCTGCTCGCCGAGATCGCCGCGACCAGCCAGCTCGTCCCGGTCTCGCCGGACGACTCGGTCATCTCCTACCTGCCGGACGCGCACATCGCGAACCGCTGGGGCGCCCACTACACGAGCGTGGTCACCGGCATGCAGATCGTGACGCTGCCCGACCTCAAGCAGCTGATCACGGTGCTGCCGGCCGTGCGTCCCACGTTCTTCGGCGCCGTCCCGCAGGTCTGGTACAAGCTCAAGGCCGGCATCGAAGCCCAACTGGCCGCCGAGCCGTCGCCGGTCAGGAAACGCCTCGCCGGCTGGGCGATCGACGTGGGCAAGCGCCGCGCGCGCTCGCAGTCCGATCAGCGGCCGATCCCGCGCAGCCTGGCGGTACAGCACGCGCTGGCCGATCGGCTCGTCCTGGGCAAGATCCGGCATACGCTCGGCCTCGACCGCGTGCGGTTCGCGGCCACCGGCGCCGCGGCCATCGACCCCGAGGCGCTGGAGTTCGTCCTCGGGCTCGGCGTGCCGGTGTGCGAGCTGTGGGGCATGTCCGAGCTCTCGTGCGCAGCGACGGTCAACCCGCCGGACGCGGTGCGCATCGGCACCGTCGGCAAGGCCTTGCCGAATGCGGAGCTGCGGATCGCCGCGGACGGCGAGCTGCTCGTGCGCGGCCCGCTGGTGATGAAGGGGTACCGCAACGACCCCGAGAAGACGGCCGAGGCGATCGACGCCGACGGCTGGCTGCACACCGGCGACATCGCGACGATCGACGCGGACGGGTACGTCCGCATCGTCGACCGCAAGAAGGAACTGATCATCAACGCGGCCGGCAAGAACATGTCGCCGGCCAACATCGAGGGCATCGTCAAGGTCAGCTGCCCGCTGGCCGGTTCGGTCGTCGCGATCGGGAACGACCGTCCCTACGTCATCGCGCTGATCACCCTCGACCCCGACGCGCTGGCCGCCTTCGCGCAACAGCACGCGCTGTCCGCTGAACCGGCGGCCCTGGCCGCCGACCCGACGGTGCGCGCGGCCATCGCCGCCGGGGTCGAGGTCGCGAACGCCCGCCTCTCCCGCGTCGAGCAGGTCAAGAAGTTCGCGATCCTGCCGGACGTCTGGGAGCCGGGCGGCGACGAGGTCACGCCGACGATGAAGCTCAAGCGCCGCCCGATCGCGGCGAAGTACGCGGCGGAGATCGACCGGCTGTACGCGAGCTGACCGGGCCGCTGCGGCAGACTGGCGCCGTGACCGAATCCGCTCTCGTCGAGGAGGCGGCCGAGCCGGCCGCGCACCCGGCCGTCCACCGCGGCGGTGTCTTCGGCCTGGCGCTGGCTGCGCTCGGCGTCGTGTTCGGCGACATCGGGACGAGCCCGCTCTACGCGCTGCAGACCGTCTTCTCGCTCGACCACCACGCGGTCAAGCCGACGTCCGGCGACGTGTACGGAGTCATCTCGCTCGTGTTCTGGTCGGTCACGATCATCGTGTCGATCAAGTACGTGGCCTTCATCCTGCGAGCCGACAACGACGGCGAGGGCGGCGTGATGGCCCTGGCGGCGCTGGCCCGCCGCTTCAGCGACGGGCCGAGCCGCCTCGTCGCGCTCGCGCTGTTCCTCGGCGTGCTCGGCGCGTCCCTGTTCTACGGGGACAGCGTCATCACTCCGGCGATCTCGGTGCTGTCGGCCGTCGAGGGGCTCGAGGTGGCCTCCCCCAGCCTGGCCGACGCCGTCCTGCCGATCAGCATCGCGATCGTCGCCGGGCTGTTCCTCGTCCAGCGGTTCGGCACGCACGCGGTCGGGCGGTTCTTCGGACCGATCATGGCCCTGTGGTTCGTGATCCTGGCCGTCGCCGGCATTCCCGAGATCGCCCGCGGGCCGAAGATCCTGCGCGCCCTCTCGCCGACCTACATCGCCACGTTCACCTTCGACCACCCGTACCTGACCTTCGTCGCGCTCGGCGCCGTCGTCCTGTCGATCACCGGTGCCGAGGCGCTGTACGCCGACATGGGGCACTTCGGCCGGCCGCCCATCCGCCGCGCATGGTTCTTCCTCGTCTTCCCGTGCCTGACGCTGAACTACCTCGGGCAGGGCGCGCTGATCCTGCGCACCCCGAAGTCGGTCGGCAACCCGTTCTTCCTCCTGTTGCCCCACTGGGCCCGCATCCCGATGGTCATCCTGGCCACGATGGCGACGGTGATCGCGTCGCAGGCCGTCATCTCGGGAGCCTTCTCGGTCTCCCGGCAGGCCAACCGGCTCGGCTTCCTGCCCAATCTCACGGTTCGGCACACCTCGAAGCAGGAAAGCGGGCAGATCTACGTGCCCGCGGTGAACTGGCTGCTGTTCGTGAGCGTGCTGATCCTGATCCTCGCCTTCCGCTCGTCCGAGCGCCTCGCGACGCTGTACGGCTTCGCCGTCACCGGGACGTTCCTGATCGACACCACGCTGTTCCTCATCGTCGCCACGGCAGTGTGGCGCTGGCCGCGGTGGCGACTGATCGCGATCGGGGCGGTGTTCGGCATCGTCGAGGTGTCGTTCTTCGGCGCGAACGTCACGAAGATCATGAAGGGTGGCTGGCTGCCGCTGCTCATCGCGGCCACGCTGTCGACGGTCATGCTCACCTGGCAGCTCGGCCGCCGGATCGTCACCGAGCGGCGGACCAAGCTCGAGGGCCCGCTGCAGGAGTTCGTCGACGACCTGCGGGCCCAGCAGCTGACCCGGGTGCCCGGCACGGCGGTATTCCCGCACCCGACCAAGGAGACGACGCCGCTCGCGCTGCGGGCCAACGTCGAGTACAACCACGTGCTGCACGAGCACGTGATCGTGGTGTCGGTGCACGTCGAGAACGTCCCGTACGTGCCCTTGGAGGAGCGGATCGCCGTCGACGCGCTGCGCTACTCCGACGACGGCGTCGTCCACGTCGACCTGCGCTTCGGGTTCCAGGACGAGCAAGACCTGCCGGCGATGCTGCGCCAGGCCGTCGGGATGACCGAGGAACTCGAGTTCGACCCGGAGACCGCGTACTACTTCCTCTCGCGGCTGACCGTCCAGCTCGGCGACGCGCCCGGCATGGCGACCTGGCGCAAGCGAATGTTCATCGGCCTCACCCACAACGCAGCGAACCCGGCGGACCGCTTCAACCTGCCCACCGACCGCACCGTCGTGCTGGGCGGGCATCTCGAACTCTGACCGATCAGCTCCCCGCGAACGCGGTGTCGATGGCGCGGCGGCCGATCGCCGTCCGCTCGGTGAAGCCGTAGGTACCGGCGTCCAGCAGCTCGCGGCCGGCCTCGACGAGCGCGCCGAGCGCCGCGTACGCGAACGCCCCGCCGACCGACACCCGCGCGACGCCGAGCTCGGCCAGCTCGGCGACCGGCGGTGTGGCGGCGTGGGCCAACACGTTGACCGGGCGGTCGACGGCGGAGACGACCGCGCGGATGTCGGCGGCCGTGGCCAGCCCGGGTGCGTAGAGGACGTGCGCCCCGGCGGCCTGGAACCGCTGGAGCCGGTCGATGGTGTCGGCAAGGTCGGGACGGCCCCACAGCAGGTTCTCGGCGCGGGCGGTGATGACGAACCCGTCCCCCGCGGCCTCGACGGCGGCGGCCACCCGCTCAGCCGCGAGCGCCGCGTCGAAGATCGGGTCGTCCTCGTTGCCGGTGCTGTCCTCGACCGAGCAGCCGGCCAGCCCGGCCGCCTTCGCCCGCACCACCGTGTCGGCCACGCCGGCCGGGTCGTCGGCGAACCCCTTCTCCAGGTCGGCCGAGACGGGGACGTCCACGGCGGCCGCAACGGCAGCGGCGTGGGAGATCGCCTCGTCGCGGGTGACCGACATGTCGGGCCGGCCGAGGGTGGCGGCGAAGCCACTGCTGGTCGTGGCGAGGGCCTGGAAGCCGAGGTCGGCCAGGATGCGGGCCGACCCGGCGTCCCAGGGGTTGGGCATGAGCAGTGGGCGGCCGGGCACGTGGAGGTCGAGGAAGCTCGTCATGCCGTCATCCTCGCGGGCGGGTGGGACGGGTTTAGCGCGGTCAGACCGCCGGTTGCTGCTGGGTGATGCAGTGGACGCCCCCACCGCGCTCGAACAGCGGCCGCGCGTTCACGGTGACGACCTCCCGCCCCGGGTAGGCCTCGCGCAGGATCGCCGCGGCCTCGGCGTCGTGCGGGTCGTCGAAGCCGCACGCGATCACGGCGCCGTTGACGAGCACGTGGTTGACGTAGCTGAAGTCGACGAAGCCGTCGGCGTCCTTGAGCACGGTCGGCGCCGGCAGGTCGACGATCTCGAACGCCTCGCCGCGGGCGTCCCGAGCTTGCGAGAGCACTGCTCTGATTTCCGCCGTGACGGCATGGTCGGGGTGCGCGGCGTCGCGCTGATCGTGCAGCAGCACCCGGCCGGGTGAGCTGATGGTCGCCACGATGTCGACGTGCCCGCGGGTGCCGTAGGTGTCCGAGTCGCGGGTGAGGCCGCGCGGCAGCCAGACGACGGTCGTTGCGCCGATCGTGCGGGCCAGCTCGGCCTCGACGTCGGCCCGGCTCAGACCCGGGTTGCGGCCGGGGTCCAGCTGGACGGTCTCGGTCACCAGGACCGTGCCGAGGCCGTCGACGTGGATGCCGCCCCCCTCGTTGACCAGCGACGAGTCGATGCGCTCGACGCCGGCCCACTCGGCCACCACCGGGCCGAGCTGCGCGTCGAGGTCCCAGGTCGCCCACTCCTGCTGACCCCAGCCGTTGAACACCCAGGTGACCGCGCCGAGCCGGCCATCCTCGCCGCGCACGAAGGTCGGGCCCGAGTCGCGGATCCACGCGTCGTCGATCTCGCGCTCGAACACCTCGATGGCGCCGTCCAGGTAGCGCGGCGCCACGTCGGCGTCCCGCGGGTGGACGACGACTCGGACCGGCTCGAACGCGGCGGCCGCGTTGGCGACCGCGGCCCAGGTGCGGCGCGCGGTCTCGGCGTCCTCGGCGGTGTCCCCCAGCGTGTAGCCCTGGGTGGGCCAGGCGAGCCAGAGGCACTCCTGCCGGTCACCCTCGTGGGGCATCAGCCAGCCGCTCACGCGCGACCGTACGGCTGCTCGGGGTCGACGGGCCGGGTCAGCGCCTCGTACGTGTCCGGACGACGCGTGCGCAGGAACGGGAAGAGGTCGAGCCAGTCGCGCCGCTGCGCCAGGTCGAGGTCCGTGACCAGGACGCACGGTTCGTCCCGTGGCGCCTGGACGAGCACCCGCCCGTACGGGTCGGAGACGAAGGACGAGCCGTAGAAGACGTTGCCCGGCTCGCCGTCGGGCCGCGTCTCGGCGCCGGTGCGGTTGGGGACGACCATGAACAGCCCGTTGGCGATGCCGTTGCCCACGATCACCTGCTGCCACAACGGCTGGGTGTCGAAGTCGGGGTGGTCGGGCTCGGAGCCGATGGCGGTCGGGTACACGACGATGTTCGCGCCGCCGAGGGAGTAGGCGCGGGCGACCTCGGGGAACCACTCGTCCCAGCAGGTCGGCAGGCCGAAGCGGGCGCCGGGCAGGCCGTCCACCACGTGGACGCGGTACGGGTCGTCCGGACCGGCCGGGCCGGCGCGGAAGTACTTGTCCTCGTAGTAGCCGGCGGTTACCGGGATGTGCAGCTTGTTGGTGGCGGCCACGACCTCGCCGGTCGGCGCCACGATGACGGCGGTGTTGAGCCCGAGGCCGTCGTCCTCGGCTTCACCCGGCGCGCGCCGGTACAGCGAGACGTGGACGAACACGTCGTTGCGCTTGGCCGCGGCGCGGGCGAAGGCCAGCGTGGGCCCGGATTCGAGGTCCTCGGCCAGGTCGCTGGGCACGCCGTCGGGCAGGACGTCGGCCGGGTAGCGCAGCAGCGTCACCTCGGGCAGGAACACGATGCGGGCGCCGCGCTCGGCGGCCGCGTCGATGGCGGCGTCCAACCAGTCGACCAGACCGTCCGGCTGCCAGGCGTGCTGGACGACGCCGATCCGCAGCGGCGGCTCGCCGCTCGGCGCGTGGACGCGGGCCAGTGAGGGCGGCGGCGCCGCCGGTCCCTCGATCACTCGAATGCTCGTCACGCGCACATCGTCTCACCGGTCGTTTGACCCGCGCCCGGACCCGGGTACGGGACCAAAGAGACCGACGTAGGGAGTTGCTGTGAACGACGACAGTACGAGCGTTGGCGTCCTCAAGGAGCTGGACGGCCGGGTTCCCACTCGCTTCTACTGGCAGCTCACGCTCTTGGCGACGCTGGGCGGATTCCTGTTCGGCTACGACACGGCCAACATCGGCTCGGCCCTGCCCGTCCTGCCGTACAAGCTTGGGGACTTCGCCTCCGGCTATCTCGTCGCCGGCGCGTCGCTCGGCGCCGCTGCCGGCGCGCTGGCCGCGGGCCCCCTTACCGACCGGTTCGGTCGCAAGTCGCTGCTCATCATCGACGCACTGCTGTACGCGATCGGGGCGCTGTTGTCCGCGTTCACGCCCAACGTCGTCGTGCTGATGATCGCCCGCACGTTCATCGGTCTCGCGATCGGCGCCGACTCGGCGATCGCCACGGCCTACATCGCCGAGTACGCGCCCCGGAACCGGCGCGGCTCGCTCGGCATGTTGCAGCAGTGGATGATCACCGTCGGCATCCTGTTCGCCTATCTCATCGCGCTCGGCATCTTCAAGTTCTGGCCGGGCAGTGCGCAGTCCGTCGACTGGCGGCTCATCTTCGGTCTCGGCGCCGTCCCGGCGGTCATCGGGCTCGTCCTGCGCTTCGAGATGCCGGAGTCGCCGCGCTGGCTGCTGCGCAAGGAGCGCTGGGAGGACGCCCAGAAGGCGTTCGCCAAGCTGGGCACCGAGGTGTCGGTCGAGCAGATCGAGCGGACGGGCCGCGAGCTGGCCGAGGCCGACCGTCGCGAGGAGAGCGGCCGCCGCAGCCCGTGGACCGCGGGCGTGAAGCGAGCCCTCGGCGTCGTCTGTGGCTTCTTCGTGTTCCAGCAGATCACCGGCATCAACGTGCCGCTCTACTACGGCCCGAAGTTGTTGGGCGACCAGTTCCAGTCCGGCAACAGCGTGGTCGACAAGACCATCGCCGGCGTCGAGGTCACCACGATCATGACGATCGTCAACGTGGCGGCCACCTACTTCGCCTTCCGCTGGATCGATCGGCTCGGCCGGCGGAAGCTGGCGATCGGCGGCTTCGGCGGCATGGCCATCGCCGCGGTCGTCTCGGGCATCGGCATCGGGTTGATGTCGGGCGTGCCGCGCATCGTGGTCGCCATGGTTGGGCTCGACCTGTTCATCGCCGCGTTCGCGATCGGCGTCGGCGGCACCGGTTGGCTCATCCAGGGCGAGTACTTCCCGACCGCCGTGCGCGGGCAGGCTGCCGCCATCGGCGCGTCGGTGGACTGGATCGCGAACTACGCACTGATCGAGGCGTTCCCGTCGACCGAGCGGGCGATCGGGCTCGGCTGGGTGATGGTGTGCTTCGCCGCGCTCTGCGTCGTCGCGATCGTCTTCGTGATGCGGTACGTGCCGGAGACCAAGGGCCTGTCGGTCGAGGAGATCACCGAGCTGTTCGAGCAGCAGGCGCGGGAGGCCGGCACCGCCGCCCCGAGCAAGCCCTCCCGGATCGCGCAGCCGCGCACGACCTAGCAGTCGGGTCGGTGGCGGCCTGCGGTCGATGAGCGGCGTACTCGCCGCGGTCGTTCTCTCGACCGGGCGGACTCGTTCGGTGATCCGTCGATGGGCGTTCGTGAACGCCACCGTGAGCGGACCACCTTCGGGGCTCGATGTGTCCTACGCCGGGTAATACCTCGGCGCAATGGAACGACGCGGGCCGTCGAACGCGGGCTGGATGTCGGGGACCGATCGGCGGCGCGGCCCGGGGGCGGGCGCGCCGAACGGGCCGCCGGGGCGGCCTGCGTTCGGTGATGGGTTGCGCCCTATCGGTGTTGGTTAGAAGGGTGGTGGGTCGGGGTCTTGGTCGGTGGGCGGTTGGCGGGAGTAGCTGCGGTTCAGGGCCAGTGCGTAGTTGACCAGCTGCTCGTACTGCTGGCCGGTGCACTGGTCGTCGTCGAAGAACCCTTGATCGAGCAGGTCCTGGGCCAGTAGCTCGGCCTCGTAGTACTCCTCCTCGAGCGACTCGCCGCTGGACGCCTGCTCATCAGACGGCTGATCGTCGGTGGGCTGCGGCTCAACGTCGGTCGGCTCAGGGGCGGTGGGCTGGGCCGGTTGGTCGGCGAG
>Ga0068855_100009288_pt1 | contig 11877 bp, 10 predicted proteins | sample KBSCornC52_FD_66592 | JGI IMG/M metagenome (GOLD analysis project Ga0068855, IMG submission 66592) | Corn rhizosphere microbial communities from Kellogg Biological Station, Michigan, USA - KBS Corn C5-2 | ecosystem: Host-associated > Plants > Roots > Rhizosphere > Soil ...
AACATTTCACATTTCTGGTCACTCTGTGTCGAGGAGCAGTTTTACCTTTTGTGGCCACTTGCCGTCTGGCTGATTCGCGACCGCATTCGCCTCATTCAGGTTGCGGTTGCGCTGTCGGCTATTGCCATCGGGTTGCGCTTTGCGATGCTCTCGCATTTTTCTATTCCGATTGCGTCCACCTGGATCATACGTACGCTGCCGTTCCGCATGGATTCGCTGCTGGTTGGCGCTCTTCTTGCACTGGTTCTGCGCGGTCCAAATGCTGACAGGTGGCAACGCTCGGCGAAATGGTTTTTTGTTGTATTCAGCGCCTGCTGCGTCGTTATCTTTACGCTTCCGGCAGAGCCTCAATGGTACTGGACCAACCTGGCTGGCCTGACCTTCCTGGCGCTGGCCAGCGCCGGACTTATCGGCTGCACACTTCGCACCGCCTCGCCTGTTTTTCAGGTCTTCTACTTCAAGCCTCTCCGCATTCTGGGCAAATACAGTTACGGTTTCTATATCTACCATCTGCTCTTCCGCGAGGCCTGGGTGTACCTGCTTATCTGGCTCACCTCCAGACTGCACTCGCTGGCGCTCGCCGGGCTGATTGCCCTGCCCTGCAATTTTGTGCTGACGTTCCTCGTTTCGAAGTTCAGCTATGACCTGATTGAGGTGAAATTTCTCCGCCTCAAGCGTCATTTTGAATACGATTCCGAGCTTACGCAGCATAAACATGCGTTCACGACCAAATAGATCGGGAAGGACTCCGTTCAACGAGCGATCCCCAGGGGGCTGATGATCTAGTGACCTGCCCCCGGAACTGCTTTGACTTGATGGAGTTGCACGTCTATGCTTCCTTTCGAGTCACCGAATCTTCAGCATTGCTGAAGGCCGGAAACACTGAGCCGAGCGGAGCGAATGGAAAGATTCTGCGACGAACTGCGATGGGAGCGCGAACGGCGCAAGGTCTCAATCGAGACGATCTGTAAAGAGACGAAGGTCTCGGTGCGCCATCTGCTCGCGCTGGAAGCGGGAGAGTACCGCGAGTTGCCCGGCGGGGTGTTTCGCAGGGGCATCGTTCGCAGCTATCTGGGCGCGTTGGGATTAGAGGAGTCTTCGTGGATCGAGCGGTTTGAGAATAGCCTGCGCGAGAGTGGCACAGAAGATCCGGGCGATGAGGGATGGGCAGAGTTCGCGGAAAATGTGCGCAGGAACAGGACCGGCGATGAACATGGGATGGCGTTGCGCTGGAGCGGCGTGTGGGTAATGCTGGCTTCTCTTCTGATCCTGGGCTGGTGCGTCTGGAGATTTGTCCTACGGGACTGATAGAGAACGCTCTTACCGCTTAATGAGAGATATTGCCATTGGGCGTGGACGCAGCGCGGGCAGATGACAGGCTTTGCTGAGAGGCACAGTAGGCGGGTAGAATAGAGGGGTTAGACGCCGGCCGGACGATGCTTCGGCCAGGTACTCTGTGGAGGAGTGATAGTGGCGACACGCGATAAGTTTTTATTCACCAGTGAGTCTGTAACCGAGGGACATCCCGATAAGATTGCCGACCAGATTTCCGATGCAATTCTGGATGCCTGCCTGGAGCAGGACCCCTATAGCCGCGTTGCCTGCGAAACGCTGACCTGCACCGGCCTGGTGGTCGTCGCCGGTGAGATCACGACCAAGGCCTATGTCGATTTTCAAAGCATCGTGCGTGGAACGGTTGCCTCGATCGGCTATGACAACGCGCTGTATGGCTTTGACTCGAATACCTGCTCGGTGATTTCGACAATCAACAAACAGTCGGGCGATATCGCCATGGGCGTCGATACGGGCGGAGCGGGCGACCAGGGCATGATGTTCGGTTATGCAACCAACGAAACCCCGGAGCTGATGCCAACTCCGGTTTCGCTGGCACACAAGCTGGCGCTGAAATTGAGCGAAGTTCGCAAATCGGGGCTGATGGCTTATCTGCGTCCCGATGGCAAGAGCCAGGTGACGGTCGAGTACGACTCGAACAACAAGCCGGTGCGTGTGGATGCGGTCGTCATTTCGACCCAGCACGCGGAGACGATCGGAAACGATGAGCTGCGCGCGGATATTCTGAAGCATGTGATTCAGGCTGTGATCCCGGCAAACCTGCTGGACCAGGACACGAAATACCACATCAATCCGACGGGCCGGTTCGTGGTCGGCGGACCTATGGGCGACACTGGCCTGACGGGCCGCAAGATCATCGTAGATACCTATGGCGGCATGGGCCGGCATGGCGGCGGAGCCTTCAGCGGCAAAGATGCGACCAAGGTGGACCGTTCGGCGGCTTATATGGCGCGGCACGTGGCAAAGAACATCGTTGCGGCTGGACTGGCTGACCGTTGCGAGGTGCAGCTTGCCTATGCAATCGGTGTTGCCGAGCCTGTGAGCGTGTTGGTCGATACCTTCGGTACGGGCAAGGTGGACGAGACCAAGCTGGAAGCGCTGGTACGGAAGAACTTCTCTTTGACTCCGAAGGGAATCATCGAGACTCTGAACCTGCGGCGGCCGATCTACAAGGCGACTGCGGCCTATGGCCACTTCGGACGTAAGGGCGAGGGCTTTACATGGGAAGCGACCGACAAGGCTGCCGCGCTGAAGGAGCAGGCTGGTCTTAAGGATTCGGTTTCCGCTTAATCCGCACCATTTCAACCGTTTGCTTTCGAAACATCTCAAAGGGACTCCACTTCGGAGTCCCTTTTGATTTAGCCGCCGGCGACGGTAAGTTCCGCAGGATGCCTTTGACTCCACCAGCGGAGGATGATGCGACGGCAGGGCCGCTCGACATAGAGATGGAGGACGACCGATAAAGGAATGGTGACGGCAAGCTTCCAGAGGGCATCGAGGATGGTATCGTGAGCGCCGAATGTTTCCGCGGCCCAACCGTTGAAGAGGAAGTGAGTCAGATAGAGCGCGAAGCTCGCCTCTCCCAAGAGGACCAGAACCGAATTGGAGAGGAGGCGGGAGAGCCAGTTCGGTTCACCAAGACCGAGCAGGACCATGCCAAAGAGCGGGATAAACAGGCCGTTGTGGATAAGAACGTACGGAAGATAATTCGAAAGAGAGATGGCAAGTAACAGGGCAGCCGCGCCGGTCGTAGCCAGAAACGATGCCGTTCTGCGGCTGGGGCGGAAGCACAGATAGAGCCATCCGAGTGAGATACCCGCGAGAAACTCCGGTAATGCAAGGATAGGGAGCCGGCGCACGCGGAACACCTGCAACGTTCCGTGAATTGCGGGGTCGATGACCTCATGCCAGGACGCTTGCGGGTACAGCCAGAGGCAGACGAGCGGGGCGGCGAGAGCAAGAAGCCAGGTGCCGGCAAGTAGAAGTATCCCTCGTTTTAATGAAGACGGGCGAAGATACAGGAAGATGAATGGAAAGAGCAGATAGAAGAACGCTTCGCAGGAAAGGCTCCACGCGGGAGCGTTAAAGAAGGCGACCATACGCATGGACCACGACTGGATCATAAACAGATCTGCGATATAGGCCACAATATGGATCTTCTGATGAAATGCCGACCTGCTGACGTAAGCGGCGAGAAGCATGCTGACCAGATAGACGGGATAGATTCTGGCGAAGCGTGCCATCCAGAACTTTGAAGCCAGTCCCCTGCCCTGCTCGTATTCCTGGGAACGGCTGTAGGTGAGGATGAATCCGGAGAGGATGAAGAAGAAGCTGACGCCGACGTACCCGGCGCTCATAAATCCTTCGAAGGGTCCCCACAGTGAAAATGGCCGAACGAAGTGATACAGAGCAACATGCAGTGCGGCAAAAAAACGGATCGAGGTCAGTGCTTTGATATTCGGAAGCCGTTTTACGCCGGGCGTATGGCTGGGGCCGCGAGCGTCTGTAATTTGATTCAAATCCATTGAGAATCCCTGTTCCAGAGAGCTGTCTTGGGGCGGCGCGGCGCCGGATGGAATAGAAAAGGTTCAACCTAAACTATGTATGGTAAATGATGGCCGTGAAATCCAAGGAACGTCCGACAATCGGGATGCCTCTCATGTGGGCAAGTTCTGGTGAACGAAACGGAGTGTCGCGCGGCCGCTGGTGAAGGAAGATACTGGAATGACGATGGCTAAAGAAAATTCCAGAGTGAATGCAGTTCCAAGCGTGTTTGCCGGGAAACAGTGGCAGCAGGTGCTGGCGCGTGACGCCAGCGCTGATGGGCAGTTCTTCTACGCAGTGAAATCGACGAAGATTTACTGCAAGCCGAGCTGTCCCAGCCGCAGGCCTACGCGCAAGCAGGTGACCTTCTTCCCTACTCAGGCCGCGGCGGAAGCTGCGGGATACCGGCCGTGCATGCGATGTAAGCCGGAGCGAACGACGCCGAAGGACGATCCCCAAGCGGGAGCGATCGTGGCCGTGACCGAGTACCTGAAGGAACATGCGGAGGAGCGGACCAAACTAGCCGATGTGGCCAAAGCTACAGGCGTGGGGCGGCTGACGATTCTGCGTGGCTTCAAGCGCGTGCTGGGCGTGAGCCCCGGGCAATATGCGAAGCAGCAGCGGCTGGCGAAGTTCAAGGACAAAGTTCGGGAGCCGAAGGCGCGGATTACCGACGCAATTTATGAGGCAGGGTTTGGGTCGAGCAGCAGATTGTATGAGAAGAGCGAGGCCTCGCTGGGGATGACTCCGCGGACCATGCGAGCAGGTGGAGCAGGACTGGTCATTCGATATTGCACGGCGGGGAGCCCGCTGGGCCGAATGCTGGTGGCGGCCACCGATGTGGGGGTCTGCTCAATCGCGTTTGGAAAGGATGACGCCGAGCTTGTGGATGATCTGCGGAAGCGGTTCAGCAAAGCGCAACTTGTGCAGGCAAAGGGGAATACGGGATGGTTGGCCGATGCGGTCGAGTTTGTCGCGAGCCAGATGAGTGAACATCCGCTGGCGGCTACATTTCCACTCGATGTGAGGGCAACGGCATTTCAGCAACGGGTGTGGAAGGCGCTACAGGCGATTCCGCGCGGAGAGACCCGGAGCTACGGGAGGATTGCGCAGGAGCTTGGAATGCCGACGGCTTCGCGCGCAGTAGGAACGGCCATCGGATCGAATCCTGTGGCCGTGGTGGTGCCGTGCCATCGCGCAATACGCAGCGATGGATCGTTGTCGGGCTATCGGTGGGGTGTGGAAAGAAAGAAGAAGCTGCTGGAGGCGGAATCTGCTTAAGTACATTCAGTTGCGAATTTGGAAGGTCATCTCTTCGATTAGGGAAGGCTTCTGATCGTAGTCACTGAATCTGATCCAGGCGGGGCGAACAACAAAGTAAACGATGCCGGGCCATTTGAGGTGTGTTCTGCATTCAGGCCATACGGCGAAGTACGCGTTTTGATAGCGCTTGAGTTCCTGGCCTTCTGGCAGAATGGCGGTGCCTTCGAATTGCACTGTTTGCTCCGTTCCCCATCCGACGACAAAGGAGCAGCGGGGGCGTTCGATGAGATTCGGATATTTCCTGGACGAGGATACGGTATCGAAGACGATTTCGAGATCTGGAGTAGTGGCGATGCCTACCAGTGCGGACTGTGAGTTGCCGGCGCTGGATGTGCTTGATACGACTCCGTATCGATATTTCGACATAAAGGAATAGAGGGACGCACGATCCATTGCTTGCCTCCACATTCGGGAAATAGGGCCAGCACTGATATTCTAGATGGGTTTGCAGATGAATTTTCGAATCGAGATGAGGTAGCAGATGGCGACAGCAACAATTGATAAATCCGTGGCTTCCGAGTACAAGGTAGCGGACATTTCGCTAGCTGAGTTTGGCCGTAAAGAGATTGACATCGCTGAGCAGGAGATGCCGGGATTGATGTCGATTCGCAACAAGTACGCCGCGGGCAAGCCGCTGGCGGGCGTTCGCGTGACCGGGTCGCTGCATATGACCATCCAGACGGCGGTACTGATTGAGACGATGGTGGCTCTCGGCGCGGACGTTCGCTGGGCAAGCTGCAACATCTTCTCGACGCAGGACCATGCGGCGGCGGCGATTGCGGCGGCAGGCGTTCCGGTGTTTGCGTGGAAGGGCGAGAGCCTTGAAGAGTACTGGTGGTGCACCGATCAGGCGCTGCGGCATAAGGGCGGTCTAGGGCCGCAGATTGTCATCGACGACGGCGGCGATGTGACTTTGCTAATCCACAAGGGCGTGGAGATGGAGCAGGGTGACGGCTGGGTGAATACTCCTTCCGGAAATCAGGAAGAGGGCGTCATTAAGAACCTGCTCAAGAAGATTCATGGCGAAGACGCGACCTATTTTCAGAAGCTAGCGAAGGAGTGGCGCGGCGTTGCCGAGGAGACGACGACCGGTGTTCACCGACTGTACAAGATGATGGAGCAGGGCAAGCTGCTGGTGCCAGCGATCAACGTGAATGACTCCGTAACAAAGTCGAAGTTCGACAATCTATATGGCTGCCGCGAATCGCTGGTGGACGGTATCAAGCGCGCTACCGACGTGATGGTTGCGGGCAAGACGGCTGTGATCTGCGGCTATGGCGATGTGGGCAAGGGCTCTGCCGCTTCACTGCGCGGACTGGGAGCGCGAGTGATTGTGACCGAGATCGATCCGATCAATGCTCTGCAGGCGGCGATGGAAGGCTACGAGGTCACGACGCTTGAAGAGACGCTGGGCCGTGGCGACATCTACGTCACCTGCACCGGCAACGTGGACATCATCACCTTTGAGCACATGCAGCAGATGAAGGACCAGGCGATCGTCTGCAATATTGGCCACTTCGATAACGAGATCCAGATGGACCAGTTGAACAGCGCCAAAGGCGTCACCAAGCTGAACATCAAGCCACAGGTAGACAAGTACACGTTCCCCAGCGGCAACAGCATCTTCGTGCTGGCTGAGGGACGTCTGGTGAACCTGGGTTGCGCGACAGGCCATCCGAGCTTCGTAATGAGCAACAGCTTCTCAAACCAGACGCTGGCCGCGCTCGACCTCTGGAAGAACAAGGACATTTATAAACCGGGCGTCTACATTCTGCCGAAGAAGCTGGATGAAGAAGTAGCGCGGCTGCACCTCGAGAAGATCGGAGTGAAGCTGACTACGCTCTCGCCGAAGCAGGCCGAGTATCTTGGTGTGGCTGTGGACGGTCCATATAAGGCGGAACAGTACCGGTACTAAACTTTCAACGAGCAAAAGCCGCAGAGGAGTTCCCTCTGCGGCTTTTGCTTGCCCACGCGATCGTTTGAAATGTAGCCATCGTGCTGGGAAATGCGTCTCAATATGCAGGCAATGATATGAAACTGACGGACCTGCCCTCGGGCTTGAGACGACCGTGGCATAACAGAGGAAACACGGTACTGCTGCTGACGATGCTCCTGGCAGGGACGACGCTTCGCGGGCAGACGAATCAAACACAACCTGTGGGGCAGACCGTAGCTCCGGCCACGGCGAAAGCGACGGCGGTGCAGCCGATTGTCAGTATGCGCAACCATGCGAATGCAATGGCTGCATCGAAACACAAGCAGAGTTATAGCTTCACGCTGAACGACACGGGATGGATGGACACAGGCGTAGTAGTGGCGGCAGGTGAAATAGCGAGCTTTACGGCGACGGGGAAATTTACGCTGGCGGATGGACGGGTAGCGGAGCCAGACGGGCTTGCGCGAGGATGGAAAGATTTGCTGCGGCAGTTTCCGCTGAATTCCGCGAATGTGGGGGCGCTGGTGGGGCGGGTGAGCGATATCGGAGCGTCGGTTCCCTTCCTGATCGGAACAAAAGATGATGTTGTGATTCCTACGGCTGGGAAGCTGTTTCTTCGTGTCAATGTAAGCGATGATCTGGCCGCGACGGGGAGTTATAAAGTAGCGGTGAAGTTTGAAGCTCCAACAGCGACTGCGGTCGCGCTGGCGCCGGGGGCAGGCGTCGCGGTAGTGAGCGGGTTGGTTTCGCCGGAGACGTTCGCGGATATTCCGCGCCGGGTATCGGACCAGGCAGGAAATGAAGGAGACATGGTGAACTTCGCCCTGCTGGGAACCGAGGCGCAGGTGGAGGCGGCATTCAAGGCGGCGGGGTGGGTTGCAGTGGACAAGACGGTGCAGGATGCCCTGCTGCATGGGATTCTGTCCACGTTGAACCATGAGGCTTATACCGAGATGCCTATGAGCACGCTATATCTGTTTGGGCGTCCGCAGGACCTGTCGTTTGCGCGCGGCGATCCGCTGAAGGTGGCGGCCGAGAGGCATCATCTGCGAGTCTGGAAGACCACAAAGACGATTGCCGGGACGCCGCTGTGGGTGGGGTCGGCGACGCATGATATCGGATTCGAAGAGGACCAGCGCAACGGGGACGTTACCCATAAGATCGATCCGAAGATCGATGACGAGCGGGATTTCCTGCTGCATAGCTTCGACGCGGCCGGAGTGTTCTCGAGCGCAGCTTATGTGCTTCCGGTTGATCCGATGCTGAAGGCTCGGACGGCTACCGGCGGGAATTTTTATTCCGACGGACGGATCGTCGTGATGGACCTTAAATAATCTCATTGTACGTTTGGACGTTATGCCTGGAACTGATGAACTACATTGCTCCGAGCGAGTGAACGCCTTTGATGCGGAGACCGTAGGGCTGAGACGATGCCGATGCGGGAGGCATGGCGACGACGAGCGCGTCAGGGTTTGATGGAATTTCAGGGGAGTGGCAAAGAGGATTGGGTGAGGAAGGTGCGGCGGGTAAACGGCATGGAGAAGCGTAGCTGTTTTTTAGAAACTATTTCAACGATGGATGATCGCGGGAGAAAAGGCTGGCCATCTGAGATCCCTCAGATAGCCAGCCTTGATTGCGAAAAATTGTGCGCTATTTCTTGGAGTGACTGGCGATGATCTGGTCTTTGATCTTGTTGTAAGTGGCCGCAGGCAGAATGCCGCGGGTGGTGAGCTGATTTTTAGCAGTGTAAGGGCGGCCATCGATAATGCGCTTCGCGTAGGCATCGCCGATGCCGGGAATGGCTTTGAGCTGGTCGGCGGAGGCGGTGTTGATGTCGAGCTTGCCAGCTGTAGCGGCCGAGGCGGATGCAGTCTTCGCGATTGCCTTGGCAGGCCGAGAGGTCTGAGCTGCGGAAAAGAGCGGCACCGAGGCGAAGAGAAGAGCGGCGGCGAGAAGCTTATGGCGAAAATTGCGCATGGATAGAGTCTCCGTTCTACGGCAAACTGCGTTCATGCGAAAGACTACGAGAGTGGACGGAGCGCGTCAATGAGGAAACGTCCGCCCACCTGTCGTCATTCAGAAGCGTGTGAACTTAACCTCGACCTTAAGGCTAACCGGAACGGGTTTTCCTTTGAACATGGCGGGTTTGAACTTGTACTGCTGGACGGCATGCAACGCGCTCTGATCAAAATCCGGGCCTAGTGGCCTGACGATCTTTACCTGCTGAGATGAACCGGAGGCGTTCACCACAAGAGAGACGAGGCAGCTGCCGGAGAAATTTTTCTCCTGGTGCCCCGAAGGGAATTCCGGCTCAACAGAGGAGATCAGCACTGGCGCAGAGACGCCTCCGCCTATGTGATACACCGAACCGCTGTTGAGCGCGGGAGTGGAGGATGCCTTTTCGGCGGCGCGTTCGGCGATCCAGGGCTTGAGGTTCTTTGGCCGACTTGGATCTGCGGTGTCGAACTGCGCCTTGTCCGGGCCGAGGAGTGCCATCGTCCATTCGCTGAGGCTTTTGTCCCTGTCATCCTGCACTATGATGTGGAGCACTTTGCCGGCGAAAAAGCTGCGCAGGACGAGAGACGTTCCCGGTTCGCTGCCCGCGTCTGTCATGTTTCCGCTCGCATCGTCGGTGAAGAAGCCGTTGGTCATGCTGCCGGTGAAGTGGTCGCCCGCGGGAACGAGCGTCATTGCAATAAACGGCTTACCTTTGAACATCCAGTTCCAGGTGCCTGCGAACGGTTGCAGCTCTGAAGAGACGATAGCTGCCGGTTGGAAGTTGAAAGCCGATGCGGCGAGGCAGCAGGAACCGAAGATGACCGAGCAGAAGACTACCGCGATGGCGGTGGCGTTGCGGCTAAGGCGCGGGGTGCGGTTGAGTAGGCTCATAACGCGTTGCTCCAGATTTCTTCCTTCAAAGATGCCAAGTGCGTGGATGGGAGCGGGAATCGAGTTCGAGATGGACTCCGCTATATGGACTAAAGAACGGGCGTAGCCTGCTGAATTTCCGAGCGATTCCGCGGCTAATTGATCGCAGATCAGCTCACGCGAATTTGCAATTCGCGAACGCAGCAGAAAGGTGGCAGGGTTGTACGCGACCGGTATGGCCAGGAGTTCATAGAGAAGATTCAGGAGGAAATCTCGCCTGTGAATATGGGCCGATTCGTGAGCAAAGATGGCCGCCCACTCCGTCTCGGATGCTTGCGAGAACAGAGATGCGGGCAGAAGCATCACCGGATTTCGAACGCCGAGCACGGCAGGTGTGGGGATTTGATCTGAATGCAAGATGAGAGTGGCCGGCAAGCGAAAGTAAGATTCCGCAGCCTTCCATTGCCGATCGAGCGGGAGAGCAAGAACCGTTACCTTGCTGCTGCGAACCAGCGATTGGGTGCGATACCAGCTCCAAACGATGCTGCTTAGGCGATAGAGAACAAACCCCAGCCACACGAGCAGCAACAGGTTCGCCGGATTGGCAGCAGCGAGGAGCGGGTTTGGATGCGCCTGAAGAGCGCCAGCCTGTGGTTCACCATTCAGGAGCAATGTGATGGTCGAAGTGGTCTTCGCGTGCATCCGGCCCGCAGGTGAGCCAAAAAGAGAGATGAACCAGCCGCTGGTGCTGGCAACCGGCAGCAGAATCGAGAGCGCAAGTGTCGCTACCCAGAGACGATGCTGAATAGAGACGCTGGTTTTCCGGAGAATGAAGGCGCAGAGGAAGGCGATAAGGACAAGCAGAGGCACTTGCCAGATGGAGTTAAGAAGATAAGTAAGCAACAGGCGATGGAGCTCAATCATGGTTCTCCTCCTTTTGCTGCTGGATCTCTTCACGCGCAATCAACTCGTTGAGCCGGGCGATCTTCTCCGGATCGAGTTGGCGGGTCTTGACCAGGTTCATCAACAGGCCCTCGACGGAGCCGCCGAACATGCGGTCAAGCATGTCTTTGACCGCATAGCCGCTGGCTGTCTCCTGCGTAACGGCAGCTTTGTACTGATAGGACCTGCCGCGAAGAGTTCGCCGCACTTTTTTCTTGCGGTGCAGCACGTTCAGCATGGTTTGAATCGTCGTGTAAGCCAGCGCCGGTTCAGTCTGGAGATGTTCCTGCACCGCCTGAACATTGGAAGGGCCATGTGCCCACAGCACCTGCATGATCTGCAGTTCGAGTGGGGTCAGGGCATCGGAGGGTTTCTTTCGTTCCGCCATGGATTCTCCTAATAAATTAGGAATCTAGGCCACGCTTTCGCATTTGTCAACTAAATAATTAGGAGATTTTTAGGGACTGGAAGATGACGAGCTTCTGCGCCACAAGCGGATATTGCTCCTGATCTTGCCGGGAGGTCTGAGTCAGTTTAACTGAACTGGTAAGGCGCGCGCTGCGGTCGAGATAGCATCTTCTTGGCCGCATCGTCTCCCAGGAAGCGCTCCTTCACCGGATCCCAGTGCATCCTTCGTTTGGTCTTCATGGCGATGTGGTGAAGGAGGCAGGTGGAGCAGGCGCGGTGTCCTTTCTCCACCGGCGAAATCGGTTCCTGCCGCGAACGTATGCAGTCGAGCCAGTTTCCATGCTGGTCGGAGCTTCGGTAGAGATGGATGTCATCGGAGCCGAAATCGGATTGGAGGATCTTTGGGTCGCTCACCGTCAGACCCGCGACGGCCAGCGGGCCGGAACCGGAGCTGGCGATCTTCGGTTTGCCTCCGGGATCAGTCGGAGTCACCTGCTCGGTGC
>Ga0068855_100009289_pt1 | contig 11876 bp, 11 predicted proteins | sample KBSCornC52_FD_66592 | JGI IMG/M metagenome (GOLD analysis project Ga0068855, IMG submission 66592) | Corn rhizosphere microbial communities from Kellogg Biological Station, Michigan, USA - KBS Corn C5-2 | ecosystem: Host-associated > Plants > Roots > Rhizosphere > Soil ...
TGCGGCGCGTGGATGCGCGGAAGCAGTTCGCGGACGCACTTGCGAGTTGCCGGCGTGAGGCAGCGGCATCGTTCGGAGACGACTCGGTCCTGCTGGAGAAATGCCTGGTCGAGCCGCGGCATGTGGAAGTGCAGGTTTTCGGCGATACGCATGGCAACGTGGTGAGCATCTTCGAGCGCGACTGCAGCGTGCAGCGACGGCACCAGAAGGTGATTGAGGAAGCGGCTGCGCCGCAGCTCTCGCCCGAGTTGCGAGAGGCCCTGGGTAAGGCTGGACGCAGCGCAGCACGGGCTGTGAACTATGTAGGCGCCGGGACGGTGGAGTTTCTTGTGGATCGCGATGGCGGATTCCACTTCATGGAGATGAACACGCGGCTGCAGGTGGAGCACCCAGTGACGGAGATGATCACCGGGCTGGACTTGGTGGAGTGGCAGATCCGCGTGGCAGCGGGCGAGGCTCTGCCGCTCAAGCAGGGTCAGATTGAGATGCGCGGGCATGCGATTGAGGCGCGTATCTATGCCGAGGATCCAGAGCACGAGTTCCGGCCTTCGACAGGGAGGATTGTTCACCTGCGCCCGCCGCTGGGATCGGAGCACGTACGCATTGACACGGGCATTGAACAGGGTGACGCGATCACGCCGTTCTACGATCCGATGATCGCGAAGCTGATTGTCTGGGATGAGACGCGGGAACTGGCGGTGCGGCGCATGGCTCAGGCGCTGGGCGAGTATCAGATTGTCGGCGTGGCGAATAACGTGGAATTCCTGCGGCGGCTGATCACCAGCCCTTCTTTTGCGCAGGGGCGACTGGACACGAGCCTAATCGAGCGCGAGCAGGAGTGGATTCATGCACGGGATTCCCGCTTGCGGCAGGATGCGCTCCTTGTCGCGGCGCTGGGAATTGTATTGCGCGATCGAATGCAATCGGACGCGGGGGCGGGTTCGCCGTGGTCTGCGCGGGATGGATGGCGAATGAACAGCGCGTTGCGGCGCAGCGTTGTGTTCACGCAGGGCGAGGAACGCGTTGCGATCACGGTGGAGTATGGCGCAAACAGCTACACGATGACGGCTGGAGGGCGCTCGGAGACGGTAAGCGGCGCGATGCTGGACGGGCGCGATGTGGATGCAGTGATCGGCGGACGGAATGTGCGCGCAACGGTGGTGGCAAATGGGGCCCGGCACGATGTGTTCCTTGCCGGCGAGCACTTTGGATTCGATTATCACGATCCGCAGGACGTAGAAGCTCAGCATCATGCGGGCGAGGGCAGCCTGCTGGCGCCCATGCCGGGCAGGGTTGTTGCGCTGGTGGCTGAGCTTGGGCGGCCTGTGGAGAAGGGCGCACCGCTCATGATTCTGGAAGCGATGAAGATGGAGTGCACGGTGCATGCACCGGTGGCCGGACGTGTGGAACGGTTCCACTTTGCGGCGGGCGACCAAGTGAGCGAAGGCGCGGAACTGCTCGAGTTTACACGCGATGACGAGAATGGGAACGGCAATGGCTGAGCGCGTGCGCATCGTGGAAGTAGGTCCGCGCGACGGGCTGCAGAATGAGCCGCAGACCGTGCCCACCGTGGTCAAACTGAAATTTATCGGTCTGCTCGCAGATGCGGGATTGAAGACAATAGAGGCGACTGCGTTCGTCTCCCCTAAGTGGGTGCCGCAGATGGCGGACCACGCCGAGCTGATGCGTGCGCTCGAGCGTCGTGATGGAGTCAATTATCCCGTGCTGGTGCCGAATCTGCGCGGGTTCGAAGCGGCGCTGGCTGCGGGTGCAACTGAAGTTGCAGTTTTTGCGGCATCATCGGAGACGTTTTCGCAGCGCAATATCAACTGTTCGATCGCGGAGAGCCTGGAGCGTTTCGCGCCGGTGTTTCGAGCCGCAAACGTCGCAGGCGTGCGCGTGCGCGGATATGTATCCTGCGTGCTGGGCTGTCCGTATGAAGGCGCTGTCGAGCCGGCGAGAGTGGCCGATGTGGCGGGGCGGCTGTTCGAGGCGGGGTGCTATGAGATTTCGCTGGGCGATACGATTGGCGTGGGCACGCCGAGCCGGACGAAGGCGATGATCGCCGCGGTGGCGGAGCGCGTTGCGGTGGAACACCTAGCGGGACATTTTCACGATACGTATGGGCAGGCGCTGGCGAATATCTATGCGGCGATGGAGGCGGGCGTGCGGGTGTTTGACTCGTCGGTGAGCGGGCTGGGCGGGTGCCCTTATGCACCGGGGGCGGCGGGGAATGTGGCAACGGAAGATCTCGTCTATATGCTGGAGGGCATGGGCGTGGAGACCGGGATTGTTCTCGATCGCCTCGTTGCTGCCGGTGCGTTCGTTTGCGGAAAGCTTGGGCGCGAGACGCAGTCGAGGGTGGCGAAGGCGCGCGGGAAGGCGAGCTGAGGTTCAGCACCGCGGAGTGGATTGGGGTCTCTGAGTAAGGAACGCAGCAGGAGCTGAAGCACTCCTGTGCGGGTGTGGACACCCGCACTCCAGATGGTCAGGAGATCGGTGCTGCATTATGGCGGATTCGCGGGCCGCTTTTATGTGAGGAGCAACGGCTCGGTTTTGGATTGGACTTCTTCGCGGGAGACACCGGGGGCGAGTTCGCGCAATTGCAGGCCGGCGTCGGTTACGTCGAGCACGCACAGGTCTGTGATGATCCGGCTGACCACGCCCGCGCCGGTGAGGGGAAGCGAACACGTATGCAGAATTTTCTTCTCGCCGTCCTTCGCCGTGTGCTCCATGATCACCACGACCCGGCGCACGCCGGCGACGAGGTCCATGGCGCCGCCCATGCCCTTGATCATCTTGCCTGGAATCATCCAGTTGGCCAGGTCGCCGGATTTCGAGACCTGCATGGCCCCGAGGATCGCGAGGTTGATGTGTCCGCCGCGGATCATGGCAAAGGAGTCATAGCTCGAAAAATAGCTCGCTCCGGGCAGGGCCGTGACGGTCTGTTTTCCCGCGTTAATCAGATCGCAATCAATTTCGGCCTCAGTAGGAAATGGGCCTATGCCGAGCAGCCCGTTTTCCGAGTGCAGGGTGACGTGGATGTCGCGGGGAATGTAGTTGGCGACCAACGTGGGGATGCCTATACCGAGATTGACGTAGAAGCCGTCTTCAAGCTCCTGGGCGGCGCGCTGCGCCATTTGTTCACGAGACCATGCCATGGGTTATGCCTCTCGCGTGGTGCGCTTTTCAATGCGCCGTGAAGGATTGGGATTGTGCACGATGCGCTGCACGAAGATGCCGGGAGTGTGAACCTGGTCGGGATCGAGCTCGCCGGGCTGGACGAGTATCTCCACCTCTGCAACGGTAACGCGGCCAGACATGGCCGCGCCCGGATTGAAGTTACGCGCGGTTTTTCTATAGATCAGGTTGCCGAGGGTGTCGCCCTTCCACGCTTTGACGAGCGCGAGGTCGGCGCGGATGCCGCGTTCCAGAATGTAGGTGTGGCCGTCGAATTCGCGATGTTCCTTGCCCTCGCCTATCGTAGTTCCCACGCCCGTGCGGGTATAGAAACCGGGTATTCCAGCGCCGCCGGCGCGCATGCGCTCGGCCAGCGTGCCCTGTGGGCTGAATTCCACTTCGAGCGTGCCGGAGAGGAACTGCCGCTCGAACTCGCGGTTTTCGCCAACGTAGCTGGAGATCATCTTGCGAATCTGGCGGGTCTCGAGCAGTTCGCCCAGTCCCCAGGCATCGACGCCGGCATTGTTGCTGGCCACAGTAAAATTCTTCTTACCGGTGGCGCGCAGGGCAGCGATGAGCGCCTCTGGAATGCCGCAGAGGCCGAAGCCGCCGACGGCGATGATCATGCCATCCTCTACAATCCCTTCCAGCGCGGAGCGCGCGTCAGGATACAGTTTTGATTTGGCCAAAGGGAAGACCTTTCCGGCGAACCGATGGTGCAGTTCCAACCCGCAGAGTAGTATGCGAGGCCGGCCGTTGCTCGTGCAATAGGCGGCCGTCGCATGCCATGCCGCCGGCCTGGACATGTCCCGCACCGGGAAGCACCCACGGGTGCTACGCAATGAGCGGGAGCATCTTCAATTGTCCGCAGATGCTCGGAGGAGCGCGATGACGGACGGGCGCTCTTCGGCATCCGAATCCGCAGGAGATCTCCCCGCGCTTCGCCTGCGGCACGTTCCAAATGCGGTTTCTGCGGTGGTGCTGTTTACCGTGCGCTTGCTTGCGTCAGTGCTGCAACTGCGCATTGTGGACCGACACTGGGGCGGCGGCTATACCGGCCTGAATGCCCTGGGAAACCAGGTTCTGCTGTTTGTCACGCTGCTGGAACTGGGGCTTTCGCAGTCGGCGATTACGCTGCTCTACGAACCGCTGCTGAAGCACAATCATCCGCGTGTCTCCGCGATGATCTCCGCGCTGCGCCATGATGTTCGTCTGCTGGCCGGAACAGGCGCGGTGGTGATCTTTCCAGCCATTGCGCTTTATGCGCGCTCAATTCGCGGCGGGTTGCCGTACTCACTCGTGGTCGGGACGTTGGCGTGTATCGCCCTTTCTGGCCTCGTGCAACTCATGGCGATTCACTTCCAGGCCTATCTGAACTCGGCCGAGCAGATGGACAAGGTGAATTACACTTTCGCCGCCGGGTATCTTCTGAAGACGGCAATTGGACTTCCGCTCGCGCTCTACTGGAACGAATACCTGCTGCTGCCTGCCACCATCGCGGTGCTCACGGCGGGCGAGTACGTGTCGCTGCGCACGGCCTTCCACCGCGGATTTCCGCATTTCCATTCGGGCGACTGGAGAGACGCTGCCCGCGAGATCCGCGGGCGCGCGCGTTTTGTCCTGATCCAAAAGATCGCAGGGCTGGCCTACTACCAATCCGATTTCGTAATCCTGTCGGTGACCACGTCGCTGTTGACGGTGCGGAACTACGCTAAATTCCAGTATGTTTCGGCGGCGTTGCTCAGCGTGGTTGGACTGGTTGCGGCCTCGCTCACCACGTCCCTGGCGCGCCGGCAGTTGCATCAGCGTGTGGAAAGCGGCAGGAAGCAATACGTGACCGCACAATTCGCCATCAGCATTGCGGGCGCGGTGCTCATGGTGGCTTTTTGGTTCACGGCTCGCACCATCGTGGAGATTGCCTTCGGGCCCGACCTCGAGGTGAGTTCGACCGCAGTGATACTGTTCGGAATCGCACTGTTCCTCAATATCGTGAAGGCCGTGGACGACGTGTTCATCGTGGTGAAGGGGGCGTTTCACATCGGCTGGTGGATTCCCGTCGTGGAGGTTCCGGTTTATGTGATCAGTGGAGCAGTGCTGTCGCGGCGCATAGGGATTCCCGGCATCCTTGCTGCATCCATTGCAACCAACGTTCTTATCTCGATCCTGTTGAAGGGGACGGTGCTTCCTGCTCCCGTGTTCGACAGCACACGTTCCCAGTGGTACTCCTGTCGCGCTGAGAACATGGCCAAGGCCATGGCCACGGCGGCGCCGCTAGCCGTTTTTTATGCGCTCGCGCCGCGCGTACTGCACCCGGACTGGCTGCGGTTTGGCGTGACAAACCTGGTGGCACTTGCGTACATGTTTGCAGCCATTCGATGGGTGGCTCTGCGAAGGCCGGTGGGAGGTGGGATGGTGAGCAGGACCTGAATTCCGGGTTCTGGTCCGGACCTGTTTCGTCGATCGAGGGCCGGGACAAAGACGGCTCCGCAGCGCGTTGGACAGCCTCGTGCTAAAACAGCAATAGAAGCATGTGTGGCCGCTATTACAGACGTTCCGACAAGCAGCAGATTGCCGAGGCCTTTCGCCTGGGGTTGCCAACGACGTTCGAGATTCTGCCGTCGTTCAACGTATGCCCGCAGAGCTTTCAGCCGATCGTGCGGCTCGATAAAGACTCGGGTGAGCGCGAGCTGACGCAGGCGCGCTGGGGGCTGGTGCCGTTCTGGGCCAAAGACCCAAAGATCGCATACAACACGATTAACGCAAAGGGGGAAACGCTCGCCAACAGCCCGACGTTTCGCGAGGCGTTGAAGCGCCGCCGCTGCCTCGTGCCTCTCGATGGCTTTTACGAGTGGGAGCCTCGCGGCTCGAAGACCAAACAGCCGTATGCGGTGGGCCTGGCGTCTGGAGGGCCGTTCGCCGTTGCGGGCCTTTGGGACCGCTGGAAAGACATGGCGAGCGGCGAATGGCTGGACACGTTCACCGTAATCACCATCGATCCCAACGAATTGATGGAGCCGTTCCATAACCGCATGCCGGTAATCCTGCGGCCGGGAGACTTCGAGCGCTGGATGGAGCCGGGTGATCCTGCGCGCCTGCCGCTGGACCTGCTCCGCCCGTACCCGGCGGACGAAATGAAGGCGTGGAAGATCGGTTCAGGGGTCGGCAACGTGCGCAATGACCACGAGGGCCTGATTGCGCCGGTCGATGAGCCTGCACAGGCATCGCTGTTTTGAGCCAACTCCCTTGCCAGCCACGCGGCGGAGCATGAAATACTGCCTAGTGCCTTCTCCGGCATAAATCTCAGCCTGGTGGTATCAGCCTTGGAACGCAAGCTCTATACGGCCCTTCTGGAACGCAAGGACTGCATCTCCGAATCCGCCCAGTGCTTTCACTTTGAGTTCGCGGTGCAAGATGTCGATGAATTTCCATTCACCTCCGGACAGTTCGTTTCGACCGTAGCGAGCGACGCAAACGGAAAGCAACAGACGCGGGCGTATTCCATCGCTTCGGCGGCACGCGGCACCCGCTTCGACTTGTGCGTGAACCGCGTCGAAGGCGGATTCTTCTCCAACCACCTTGCGGATCTGACCGACCTGCCTCCTGGCGGCACGGTGAAAATGCATGGGCCGCATGGGCATTTTGTGCTGCACACGCCTGTGACCGACTGCATCTTCATCGCGACGGGCACGGGCATTGCGCCCATGCGTGGGTTTGCCCAGTGGCTCTTTCCGGAAGGGGGCCCGGACCGCAGCGAAGGCAAGGACATCTGGCTGGTCTACGGCACGCGTTATGAAAGCGAGCTCTATTATCGCGATGAGTTTGAGGCGCTGACAGCCAGGCACCCGAACTTTCATTACGTGACCACGCTGAGCCGTGCCGACGAGAGCTGGTCCGGCCTGCGCGGATACGTACAGGACCACGTGGCGCGGATTGTGGAAGAGCGCGCCGCGCGCCTGGGACAGACGCTGCCACTCCCGGCCATTGATCCAGCCACCCCTGCGAGCGAGCTGAAGTTTGACATCTACGCGTATATCTGCGGTCTGAATAACATGGTGAGCGGCGTGCGCGACAAGCTGGCGGGATTCGGCTGGCACCGCAAGCAGATCATCTTCGAGCGCTACGACTAGAGATTGAATAGCTCGCGCAGGCGGCGTGTCTGTGACCGGCTCACAGGGATTTCGGTCTGCTTTTTGTCGTTCATGCGAAGCTGATAGCTGGACTTGAACCATGGCACAACTTCGCGGATGTGGTTGATGTTCACGACAAAGCCGCGGTGGGCACGCCAGAACAGCGCCGGGTCGAGCAGGTCGAGCAGTTCCTCGAGGGTACGGCACTTCGATTGGCCTTCGAAGCTCTGCGTGATCACGCGAATGACGCCTTCATCGATGGCGGCATAACAGATTTCAGCCTGGTTGACCAGCAGCAGCCGGCTCTGCGCCTGCACGATGAGCTTGGCGGGCTGGTGCGCGGGTTGTGGCCGATTGAGCAGCCGGAGCAGGGTGTCAATCTGGCTGGCCGGCGCCGCCGATGCAGGGCCGCCGGCGATTCGGGTTTTCACTCGCTCGACCGCTTGTTCTACGCGCTCGCGGTCAAAGGGCTTCAGCAGGTAGTCCACCGCGTTCACATCGAAAGCCCGAACCGCGTACTGGTCGTATGCGGTGGCAAAGACGATGTGCGGCAGCGGTTCCTCTTCCGTATCGGGATGCTGGCGCAGGCGCGCTTCGCTTAGCTCTTTCAGGCGTTTGATGACGGCGAATCCATCTAGGCCGGGCATTTGCACGTCGAGGAAGACCAGGTCAGGCCGATGTTCCTCGATCAGATTCACGGCTTCGATGCCGTTCGTGCCCTGAGCGAGCACCTCCACCCCTCCCACGGAGTCGAGCAGGTACTTTAGCTCGTCGCGGGCCAACTGCTCGTCGTCAATGATGAGGGCGGAGAGAGTCATACCGAAGGTTCATTGTAGGAAGGGCGAGTGCACACTGTCACTACGCTGCAGCCGTGAGCCTGATGACTGATGCCTGTTCCCTGCGTTAAGAGTCCTTCATCATGTGCAGGCGCGACGGCATTTGGTCTGCTGCCAGCTCATGGCCGCACCGGGTGCAGAACTGGTCCGTGGCGCGCACGGTGCGGAAACAGGTCCCGCAGCTTGCGGTGAGCTGGTAGTCGCATTGGGGGCAGAAGTGGAAGTCGCTCTGCACCATCGTGCCGCAGGCGGCGCAGCGGGAGACCAGGGGCTGGCGCAGAAGGAAGTACAGCACCGCTCCGATGCCTCCCGGCATGACGAAGCAGATCAGCATCCAGAACCGCGCGCTCATCGACCGGCGGGGCGCGTCCTTGCTGACGTAGCCGATCATCAGGAAGTAAAGCGCAGCCAACACCCCCCAGGACAGGTTGAAGTAAATTCGGAACCCGATGGGTGGCCGCGTGTGATGATGCTGCTGAGGGAGCACCAGCCAGAAGTAATATTCCACGGCCACAAAGGCCGCGATGGCGATGAGAATCGACCAGAGCGGGATCAGCCGCGCATCGTCTTCTCCGCCAATTTTGTCTAATTTGTCTAGTTCCCTCATGTTCAACCAGTTAGCCCCAGAATATCCCGAGCATCAGCGCTAAAAACAACTTCCGTATAGAAATGGACGGGGACTGAGGCGGGGAAGTTGCGCTACCCCCTGCCCACCCCGTCCCCTCGCGGTTTGCTCCCCTGTCCCATTGCGCCGGAATGCCGCGGGACAAGTCCTTATCTGCTGAACTTCACGTAACGCCGCCCGGCATAAAGGCGGAATCCGCCGCCTGGGTCCGCAGTGACCTGGAGCGGCCGCGGACGCTTCATCTCCGCATCGTCGGAGGTATCCACCGTGAGCACCTCATGCGCCCCGACGTCCGTCACCACGAACTTGTTGCCGCTGATGAAACCGATCCCGTAAATCCCAGCTGGAAGCTCCTTCCCTTCGATCTTTAGCGGTGCTTCGGTGATGAAGTACGCCTGGTACTTGGACTGAACGTCGCTCGAGTAGCCGCTTGTATCCACAAGCGTGGCAAGCACATACGAGCCGTCTGAAAACTTCACGCCGCCCGAGTTCCGCTTCTGCGCCGGTGCGGCCTGGCCCTTGTACCAAAGGGTATCGGGCAGCAGTTTCTGCGTGTCTGCCGGCGCAAGCACCTTATCGCTTGCCTGCGCTGTTGCGCGTCCCGGAATCGCCATGAATACCGCTGCCAGTCCTGCCAGGGCCAGAATCTTCCCCACGCTTTTCAAACCCATGTCCTGCCTCCTGATGTATTGCAGATTGCGACCGGAGTATACCGCATTCCGCGGACGGATTCGCATCCATCGGGCGCATGAGGCTCGTCACGCTGTCCGGCCGGTCTCAGGAATATACAGGTCCACGTAGTTGTTCACGGGCATGGCGTCGAGCCGCGCCGGGTCGAGGGAGGCGTCGAGAATGCGCTGCTGCTGGGCCTTTGGGAAGCGCCGCGCGAGGTTGGTGCGGAATTTCTCGACCAGCAGCGGTAGGCCTTCCTGGCGCCGGCGGCGGTGGCCAATGGGGTACTCGACCGTCTGCTCAAGAATCGTGCCGTCGTTGAGTTCCATTCTTAGCGAATTGGCAATGGAGCGCTTCTCTGGATCGTGATAGTCGCGGGTGAATTGCGGTTCCTCGACGCAGGTGGTCCGGTCGCGTATGGCGTCGATGCGCGGTCCCCATGTGGGGTCTCTGGCAATGGTGTCCTCGTAATCCGCAGCGGTAAGGCGGCCGAAGAGCAGCGGCACGGCGATCATGTATTGCACGCAGTGGTCACGGTCAGCGGGGTTGGCGAGGGGGCCTTTCTTGTCGATAATGCGCAGGCAGGCCTCGTGCGTGCGGATGGTGATCTTCTCAATAGACGAGGCGTTGAGGCCGCGCCGGGCGAGTTCCTGGTGCAGCTTCATGGCGCATTCGACCGCAGTCTGGGCGTGGAACTCCGCGGGATAGCTGATTTTGAACAGCACGTTTTCCATGACGTAGGAGCCATAGGGGCGCTGGAATTTGAAGGGCTGCCCACGGAATGAGACGTCGTAGAAGCCCCACGTCTTCGCGGTCAGCACGGAGGGGTAGCCCATCTCACCGGCTTTCGCCATCAGCGCCAGCCGCACCGCGCGGCTTGTAGCGTCGCCCGCCGCCCAGCTCTTGCGCGAGCCAGTATTGGGCGCGTGACGATACGTGCGGAGGCTCTGGCCATCGACCCAGGCGAGCGAGAGCGCGTTGATGGTTTGCTCACGCGTAAGGCCGAGCAACTGGCAGACGACCGCGGTGGAGGCGACCTTGACCAGCACCACGTGATCGAGGCCCACCTTGTTGAATGAGTTTTCGAGCGCGATGCAGCCTTGGATCTCGTGCGCTTTGATCATGCCGGTGAGCACGTCGCGCATGGTTTTCGGCGAGCCGTTGCGGGAGAGCCAGTCGGCTACGGCGAGAATGCCCCCGAGATTGTCGGAAGGGTGGCCCCACTCGGCGGCCAGCCAGGTGTCGTTGAAGTCGAGCCAGCGAATGATGGCGCCGATGTTGAATGCGGCCTGCACGGGATCGAGTTGGTACGTGGTGCCGGGCACGCGCGCGCCGTTGGGAACGATGGTGCCGGGCACGATGGGACCGAGCAGCTTGGTGCAGGCTGGGTATTCGAGGGCTTCGAGACCGCAGCCGAGCGTGTCGATGAGGCAGGCGCGGGCCGTGGTGTAGGCGAGGTCGCTTTCGATCGTGTAGTTCAGGACGTAGTCGGCGATGTCGGTCAGAACCTGGTCAGGCTGCGGGCGTTCGTTGGAAATATGGGACGACAAAGTTTCTCCTTCGTGCGTGGTCACGATCGTGCGTGCTCTGTGCTTCTTAGTTGGGAGAGCAGTTCATTCGGGAGTTGAATGTTGCTTCGTCTGCTTTGAGCATCTCTGCCACAGGAATGGTGTAAACACCTCCACAGGCTTCTCTCCAGTTGTTGTAGCCTTCCTCGAAATCCGGTAATGTATGTCCTTGCTCAACTAATTTAGTAACGCTTCGGTCCAGGGCATCCCTAGTGAACGGCGCGTGACCGATCGTGGTTGGGCTCGGACCGCCCGAACAGTTCTTCAGCCGGATTCCTTCCACGCGCACGTGAACGATGACTCCGATTTTCGGAAGGCTCTCGACGCGGAGAACGGTGATTGTCGACAATTCTTCACCCTCGCGCGTCCGATAATTCCAGACCTGACCTGGACTGTACTTAGCGTCCGTAACAACTTGCGGCTCGGCACATTTTTTCCTATGGGAGTCCGCTGTTTGCTGCGCGGCGGCCACGCCGCAGACTACAAGCAGCAGGAATAAAGCGCGCCAAATGCGATGTCCGTCCATAACACCCTCGTTTACATCCGTCGAGTAACTAAAGCTTGTCTAATCCCGCGCTTCAATCGGCACAAACGCCCGCGGCTCGGGGCCGGTGTAGTTCGCCGAAGGCCGGATGATCTTGCCGTCGCGGCGCTGCTCCATTACGTGCGCGCACCAGCCGGCGGTTCGGGCCATTACAAACAGCGGCGTGAACAGGTCGATGGGGATGCCCATCATGTGGTAGGCCACGGCGCTGAACCAGTCGAGATTGGGGAACATGCGTTTGGCGTCGCGCATCACGGTCTCAATGCGGTCGGCGACTTCGAAGTGCCACATGTGGCCGGAGGATTGCGCCAGGCGTCGCGCGAC
>Ga0068855_100009291_pt1 | contig 11874 bp, 8 predicted proteins | sample KBSCornC52_FD_66592 | JGI IMG/M metagenome (GOLD analysis project Ga0068855, IMG submission 66592) | Corn rhizosphere microbial communities from Kellogg Biological Station, Michigan, USA - KBS Corn C5-2 | ecosystem: Host-associated > Plants > Roots > Rhizosphere > Soil ...
TCGGCGATCTGTCCGGCGCTTTGACGCTCGACCGCGCGTCCGCAGTTCGGGCAATGCGGCGTGCCTGCCCGGGCATAAAGTAGACGGAGGTAGTCGTAGATTTCGGTGACCGTGCCGACCGTCGACCTGGGGTTATGGCCGGCCGACTTCTGCTCAATCGAGATCGCGGGTGAAAGTCCCTCGATGGAGTCGACGTCCGGCTTTTCCATGAGCCCGAGGAATTGGCGCGCATACGCCGAGAGTGACTCCACGTATCGACGCTGGCCCTCGGCGTATATGGTATCGAACGCAAGCGAGGACTTCCCCGATCCCGACAGCCCGGTGATGACGGTCAGGCGGTCGCGAGGGATCGTGACATCGATGTTTCTGAGGTTGTGCTCGCGGGCGCCGCGGACGATCAGGGATTCTTCAGGCATAGCCTTGTAAAATCGCGGGTTACATCGCCAGACTCAAGCGGGCCCCATTTCGGCCTAACAGCCTAGGTACCGCCAAAAGAGACAGCTCAGGCGTCCAACTTGCATTTGGAGGGCCTCATGCCCGTGTTAAAAGGAATGATCGACGTCATTACGATGAAGTCGGACCGCCCGGTTCGTCGTCTATTGGCGTACTACGCGATCGTGGCGGTGGTGGTCGCCATACTCGCGTACCTCTTTCCCGGTGAGATCGCACGAATCGCCGCGAAGGGTCTCGGGGATGTCCCGGAAGGCCCGACCGTACTAACGGACGCCCTGGCCGCGTCGCCCACCGCATCGGTGAGCTTCGGCCCGGGGACGCTCCTCGATGTCTCGTTGACGACGGCGCTGATTCTCATCGGCGCTCTGGTCCTGATTCTCCCAGTGACGTGGGTGTACATGTCCGCTCGGCCGTCAGGGGGGCAACACAATCAGAACGTAGTCCAGACGCTGGTCATCCTCCCGTTAGTGGTGGCAGGCATCGTTTTCATAGTGCAGAACAGCCTGGCCTTGGCATTCAGCCTTGCTGGTGTGGTCGGCGCGGTGCGATTCAGGACCACACTCCGCGACTCTAGGGACCTCGTTTACATCTTCCTGAGCATCGTGATAGGGTTCGCGGCGGGGGTCCAGTCGCTCGCCGTAGGCGCGGTCATTTCGGTCGTCTTCAACTTCGTGATAATCATCACGTGGCACTACGACTACGGGCGGAACATGCTGATGCCGACGGCGGCGGCGCAGTGGTCACGTCCGTTGCAGGCGCTCGCGAGTCCGACGGGCGACCATCAGATCCCCGATCGCGACCTCATCCTCTCGCTGACACCGGAAAACGCCGGAGCGCTCGCAGATCGGTTCAAGCGGGTCAAGAAAGCGGTGGGAAACAAGAACAGGAAACCGCGCTTCGACTCGATCCTGACGGTCACGACCGACAACGTTGGGGAAGCGCAGACGCAGATCGAAGAGGTCCTCGAGAGGATGACCAAGCGCTGGTCGCTCGACGAGGTCGTGACCAATATCGGGAAGCCGAGCGAGATCTACTACCTCACGCGCCTCAAGAAATCGATGCCGCGCGATGTGCTCCTCACCGCCATTCACGAGAACGCGGGTGGACTCATCGCATCGGCCGATATCGAGACGGGCGCGGCCGATGAGAAGCTGAATGAAAAGAAGGAGAAGAAGGAAAAGAATGACGGCGTGAAAGCATGACCAGCAGGCGCGGACTCGTATTGCTGCTGTGTGCAATGCCGTGCCTGGCCGCGTGCCGCGATACCCCCAAGGCGAGGGCGGCCGAGCTCCAAAAAATAGCGGCAACGCGCAAGCAGGCGCTCGCTGTCCGGATGGCGGCATTAAGTGCGAACGACGCCGAGCCGGTGGCGATGTGGATCATGCCCCCGCTGTTGCGCGAGATATCCGGCCTCACGCTCACGTCCCGCGGCACGGTGTTCACGCACGACGACAATACAGGACGCGTCTCCGAGATCGATCCAAAAACCGGAATTCTGAAGAAGAGCTTTTCACTTCTTGGAAATCAGAAGGAGGATTTCGAGGCGATCACCATCGCGGGAAACGACATCTATCTGATGGCGAGCGATGGCAAGCTGTTCAGATTCAGAGAAGGCGCGGACGGCCAACAGGTCAATTTCCAGATGTTCGACACTGGCCTGGGCAAGCTGTGCGAGTTCGAGAGTCTCGCCTACGAGTCCGACAGCACCCGACTGATAATGGTGTGCAAGCGAGTACTCGACAAACAGGCACCGAAAGACCTCGTGATCTACCGAATGCCGCTGCCGCTCAATCGCGCGACGTTTTCGATTGTCCAGGTGCCGATCAAGCAGGTCATCGGATCGAACAAGTGGAAGGGCTTCAGGCCTTCCGACATTACCATCGATCCATTCACGCGCAACTACGTGATCATCGCATCCCACGAGAAGGGGCTTCTCGTCCTCACACCCGATGGTGATGTGGTGCGCTCAGGACCGCTCCCGGGCAACCACCGACAGCCGGAAGGGGTGGCGATCACCAGCGACAGCCTTCTGGTGATAAGTGACGAAGCGAACGTAAATCCCGCCGCGATCACGCTGTACAAATGGCAGCCACAATAAAACCGAGTCCGCAGTGATTAGACGCAATTCCATAACATCGCTGAATGTTCTGGCACTGGCGGCAGCGCTGGTGACTGCCGCGATCTCGAGCGCAGGTGCACAGAATTCCCAGGGAAGCGCTGGCGATACCGTTGTCGTTGCCGGTGAGATCTACAAGGCAGGAAGTTTCCATCGGGCCCTGCTGGGTAATAACTATCGCGACGAGTGGACGACGCCGATCAAGGTCCCCGTGCTCGATCTGCGCACCTTTCATGGCGGCCTCACGCCAACGAAGGAAGGCGGTGGAAAGCAGGCCAAATCGCTCCGCTTCGTCGCGCCGGACAGCTCCGAGTACGTTTTCCGCCAGGTGCGAAAGACGGATCTCATTCTCACCGATCAGTACAAGCACACCATCATCTGGTACATCGTGAAGGACGAGGGCAGCGCATCGCATCCCACGGGCGCGCTCGCGGCACCTCCGATCCTCGCGACGGCGGGGGTGCTTCATGTTACTCCGAAGCTCTATTTCATGCCCGACGATCCGCTTCTTGGTGAGTTCAGGAAAACTTTTGCCGGCGTTCTGGGAGAGGTCGAAGAGTATCCGAGCGTGCCCAAAAAGGGTCGAGCGTTCGCCGACGCCGACAAGATCATCGACAGTGACAAGCTGCTCGAGGACATCAACAAGGATCCAAAGAATCAGGTCGACGCCCGCGCGTTTCTAACGGCGGTGCTCGTCGATATGCTCCTCGGTGACAACGACCGCCACCCCGACCAGTGGAAGTGGGCGCAGTTCGGCAAGAAAGACGCACCGCTCGAACCGCTTCCACGCGACCGCGACAAAGTGTTCGTGTCTTACGAGGGAATGGTGCTGAGCATTGCGCGCCTGTTTCAGCCGAGTCTGGTCACGTTCACGGGAACGTACCCGAACCCGACGCATCTATTCGCGAACGCAGGTGAGTTCGATCGCCGGCTGCTCATGGGTCTCGACAAATCCGTGTGGGACTCTACGGCTGACGCTCTGACTCGGAAAATCACCGACCAGGTCATCGACTCCGCGATGCGAGCCATGCCGCCCGAGTACGCCCCCTTCTTGCGGGAAATAGCCGCCAAGCTGAAGGCGCGGCGCAATGGCCTGCGTTCAGTATCCGATCGCTATTACCACGAGCTGTTCCGCCACGCCGACATTCACGCCACTGACGCCGACGACAAGGCGACCGTGATCAGAGCTGGCGACGGGATCGTGGATGTGCGGCTGCAGTCTGGAAACGACGCTCCGTATTTCTCGCGTCGGTTCAATTTCTCCGAGACGAAGGAGATCCGCATCTATCTGCACGAAGGCGATGATCAGGCGACTGTCGAGGGAAATGTGCGGAGCAGCATTCCCGTGAGGATCATCGGAGGCAACGGCACCAACACTTTCGTCGATAATTCGACCGTCGGGGGCAAGCGAAACCCGACGCGGTTCTACGACGCCGGCAGCGTACACGACGTGAAGTACGCGAAGGACACAGTCGACGAGCTGATCAATCTCGATGACGCGTTCAACCACTCCTTCAATCGCCGGCCCTGGCTGCACGCTTACGGTAAGCTGATTCCACCACAGACGGATCGAGGGTCCACCATTCGTCCCGTTGGCGGCGTCCATTCACAGCGCGGCCTCGGCATCTATCCCGATGTAGGGCTGATTCGCTACGGCTATGGATTCCGCGACGTTCCGTACTCGACGATGTCGGAAGCGGATGTCGCATTTTCAACCGCGAGTGCTCGCCTCCGAATCCGAAGCGCGTTCGACAAGCGCCTCGAGGAGTCCGATGTGCACTTCCCGGTGACAGCGCACATGTCCCAGTTCGGGGTAGTGTACTTCAAGGGGTTCGGCAACGATCTGCCGGATTTGCGGGGACGTCTCTACGACGTCAGGCAGCGCCAGTGGGAAATCAATCCGGGAATCGGCAAAGCGTTCAGCCCGATCAGCGATATCTCGATCGGGCCGATCGTCCGTTACACGACAACCGACAGTCTCGCCAATCGCTTCATCGAGCAGCTGCACCCGTACGGCTTCGCGAAATTCGGTCAGGCCGGCCTGCGGCTGAAGGCGCACCTCGATAGTAAGGACGTCAGTAAATACCTCCCGGACACACTGAAGCCGCGATTCGTCCTCGACGTCGCTGGTGCAGGATATCCTGCAATCTGGGACGTCGTGAACCACTACGAGTCGGTCGACGGGTTTGCAGCAGCCTATTTCACCTTGCCGGTTGCCAGGAAGCCCGTGCTCGCGTTTCGCGGCGGGGGAAAGAAGCTATGGGGCGCATTTCCCTATTTCGACGCGGCATTTCTCGGCGGATCGGAGTCGTTCAGGGCGGAAGAGCGTCAGCGGTGGGCTGGCGACGCGTCCGTGTATGGAACCGCCGAGCTGCGTGTGCCGATCGCAAAATTCCCGTTCATCCTCCCGTTGGATGTGGGAGCGCTCGCGTTCGATGATGTGGGGCGAGTTTACGTAAATGGCGATTCGCCCAGCGGCTGGCACAATGCCGCCGGTGGAGGACTGTGGTTTGGGTATCTCAACCCCGGGCTGAACTTCAACATCCTCTACTCGAATTACAGCACGCCCACCTCCGGCCACATCAAGACCAGTATCGGATTTGCGTTCTGATGTGAGGACGCTGATTGGGCGCGTTACCGTGTGCGCTTTGATGCTGGGTTGCTCCACCGACGAGCGGGCGACAGCGATTCCACCCCGCGCCCCCGACGAGCTGGCGATTTCCGGCACTGCGGTGGTGATCATCGGCGCGGGTGACATCGCGGTGTGTGGAACGCGCGGCGACGAAGAGACCGGCAAACTCGTCGACAGCGTTATCGTTGCGGACAGCATTGCCGGAATCGAGACCGCGGTGTTCACCCTCGGCGACAACGCCTATCCCTCGGGTTCCAGCGGAGTGGACAACGATTTCCCGCGCTGCTTCTCTCCGTCGTGGGGATCGAAGCGCATCATGAACGTCATTCACACCGCTCCGGGGAATCACGACTACGACAGCGGGAGCGGCACGCCCTATTTCGAGTATTTCGGCACGCGGGCGGGCCCGCCGGGCAAAGGCTACTACAGCTACGATTTCGGCGGCTGGCATCTCATTTCGCTCAACAGCGAGCTGTATTTTGGAGCGGGCACTCAGGCGGACGTGACCGCGCAGGAAGAATGGCTACGCCACGATCTCGCGGATCATCCTAGCCTGTGTACGATCGCGTACTGGCATCGGCCGCTCTACAGCTCCGGGACTTACGGACCGACTCCGCAGGTTCAGCGACTGTGGCGAATTCTCTATGACGGCGGCACCGATCTGATTCTCAACGGACACGAGCACGACTACGAGAGATTTCTTCCGCAGACAGCCGATGGCGCCGTCGACTCGGTGAAGGGCATCACGCAGATCGTCGCCGGAACAGGCGGAGGAGTGCTCCGCAAAATGACCCCACCGTTCGAACACAATTCGGTTTTTCAGATTCACGGACGATTCGGAGTTCTCAAGCTGACGCTCGGCGCGGGGGAATATCGGCACGCCTTCATCGACGTCCACGGAAGAGTCTGGGATGCGGGCGCCGGAAAATGCCATTGAGCCAAGGGTACCATTTCGAATGACAATGCGCCTTCTTTGAAGCATGGCCAGCGCCCCAAATCCTCACTTGACACTTAGCACCAGCGCTCCCGCAGCGGGAGCCGGTGGGGACATCCGCATCTCTGCTATCGACATCGGATCAAATTCAATTCGACAGACGATTGCCGACGTCTCGCCGACGGGCGTCATCCGCGTCGTAGACGAAATGAAGGCGGCCCCTCGACTGGGGGCGGGGCTCTACAAAAAGGGCGCGTTAAGTGAAGTCGCCATTCAGAACGCGCTCACCACGCTCACCAGAATGGCCACGCTCGCGAATCAGCTCGGCGTGAAGCGTACGGAAGTGGTCGCTACGAGTGCGGTGCGCGACGCTTCCAATCGCGAGGAATTCATCAAGCTCGTGCGGGCGGAGACCGGTCTCAAGGTCAGGGTCCTGCGCGGCGAGGACGAAGCCCGCCTCGCCTTCCGCAGCGCGCTCGCGCATTTCGACCTCGGTGTAGGTCGCGCCGTCGTCATGGATATCGGCGGAGGCTCGCTCGAGCTCGCGCTGTCCGCTGACGGCCTTGTCGACCGACTCATCTCCCTGCCGCTGGGAGCAGTCAGCGTCACCGAGCAATACCTCAGCGGCAAGAAGGGCATGCGCAAGCTGCGAAAGCATGTCTGGACCGAGCTGCGTCGTCATCTTTCCGCGCGTCATTGGCACGCGGCGAGGATCTTCTGCTCGGGCGGCACGTTCACCAGCCTCGCCTCGATCTATCTCGCCCGCATCGGAATGGAGAGCGCGAAGACGGTTCATGGTACGGTCATTCCGCGCATCGAGCTCGAGCACATCGTCGACATGCTCCGCAACATGTCGCTTCCGGAACGACAGGGAGTGCCCGGACTGAGCGCGGCGAGGAGTGACATCATCCTCGGCGGACTTGCGGTCGCGGCGGAGGTAGTTGCGCGAGTCGAAGCCAGGGAACTGGTCGTTTCTGCGTATGGCATCCGCGAGGGAATTCTGCTCGAGGGCGCGCACGTCGCGCCATCTCCAGCAGATCCGGGTGAAGCTCGCGAGCGATCTGTTCGCGAGCTGGCCGAGCGAACTCACTTTGAAGAGCCCCACTCGAGGCACGTGCAGAAGCTGGCACTCCAGCTCTTCGATGCGATCGGCCAACGGCTCGGATGCGACCCGGATGACAGGAAGCTGCTGGCCGATGCCGCGCTGCTACACGATATCGGGTACCACATCAGCTACGACAAACACAACAAACACTCCTACCATTTGATCGAGCACGCTGAGTTGCTGGGCATGACGCCGATCGAGCAGATCGTTGTTGCGAATGTCGCGCGTTATCATCGTGGCGCCGAGCCGAAGAAGAAGCATGCAAATTACGGCGGCCTCGAGCGGCCGGTGCGGCAGACGATCAAGCGATTGTCAGCCATCCTTCGCGTCGCCGATGGTTTCGACAGGGGACACGTGAGCGCGGTCGCGGAGATAAAGGTCCGCTGGGTGGAGCGCGCGTTGAGAATCACCGCGGTGCCCGCCCACCACGTCTACAACCTGCGGCTCGATCTGTGGGGAGCGAGTCGGAAGTCGAATCTGCTGTCGGAGGTTGCGGGGGTTCCGGTAGAGATCGTCGCGCCCGACGGGTCCGTAACTACGTACGATGATGAGGTCGGGGCTGCAGACTAACGGGTTTGACTAGACCCGCAACTGCAACTGAACGGGCCGGAGGCAATTCAAGCGGTGATCCGTTCGACGCTCGGTTTCTCTTTCACTATCCGGATGTCCTCGGCTCCGGGAAGCGCGATGAGCCCCCACGAATTCTGAAGCAAGCGCTCGTGAGTGGACACGACCGGATTCACGCCCGGCTTTCGCTGCACGTAACTGCCGTCCGAGTGAAGGTCCCAAGCCTGGCGATTGTCAGCGAGGCAGGTTTCGAGCAGTGAGCACACGCGGGGATGCAATTGCCGGTTCTCGATCGGCGCGATGACTTCCACCCGACGATCGAAATTGCGCGGCATCCAGTCGGCTGAACCGAAGTAGATCTCCTCGTTGCCGTCGTTGCCGAAATAGTAGATACGGGAGTGCTCGAGAAAGCGCCCGACTATGCTCACCACCTTGATGTTGTCGCTGATCCCCGGCATTCCTGGCCTCAGACAACAAATGCCACGGACGATCAGATCGATGTTCACGCCGGCCTGCGACGCATCGTACAGGTGCCGGATTATCTCCGGATCGACGAGCGAATTCATTTTTGCGATGATCCGACCTGGCCTGCCTGCCCTGACGTGCTCCGCCTCCCTGTCCACCATTTCTGTAAAACGCTGGCGCATGTTGCGCGGCGCGACGAGCAGGTTCCGGAAGGAATTCTGACGGGAGAAGCCAGTCAGCGAGTTGAAGAGATCGGTGAGATCGGCTCCGATCGAAGGATCGGCTGTGAACAAACCAAGATCCGTGTAGACTCGCGCCGTTTGCGAGTTGTAGTTGCCGGACCCGATGTGCGCGTAGCGGCGGATGCCGTCTGCTTCCTTCCGGATTACTAAGGCAGTCTTGGTGTGGGTCTTGAGACCGGGAAGCCCGTACGCGACGTGCACTCCGAACCCTTCCAGCGTCCGCGCCCAGGCGATGTTGTTGACTTCGTCGAACCGCGCCTGCAGCTCGATCATCACCGCCACCTGCTTTCCACGCTGCGCCGCCTCGGTCAGAGCGCGCACGATCTCCGTGTCACCCGAAGTGCGATACAACGTCATCTTGATCGCGAGCACGTTGGGATCGCGGGCCGCGGCCGTCAGAAAATGCTCGACTGAAGCCGAGAACGAATCGAACGGATGGTGAACGAGGATGTCGTTTTCGCGGATCGCGTCGAAGATCGACCGCGTCTGATCCCGCAGCTCCGGGGGCGTCACCGGAATGAATGGCGGATCCCGCAGCTCGGGGATGTTCATCGTAGCGAGCCACATCAAATCCCCGAGATCCAATAGTGGTCCGGTCTCGACGAGATCCGACTCAGTCAGATTCGGCATTTCCGGCGGCTGATCTTCGAGAACCTCGGCGAGTATCAAGTCGCGAAGCTCCCGCGGTATGTCTCTGTCGACTTCGACGCGAACGACTTCGGCGAACCGGCGCTGAAAGACCTGCTCCTCGATCTCGGCGAGAAGATCGTCATCCTCGTCCATGTCAGTCAGCTCGAGGTCGGCATACCGTGTCACACGGAAAGTGCTGTAGCCGCGTATCTCCATTCCCGGGAATAGCGCGTCGAGATGGGCGCCGATGACCTGCTCGAGGGGGACGAAATGGTTTTCCTTGCCGAAAGGAACCCAGCGGGGGAGGCTCTTCGGCACCTTGATGCGTGCGAGGCGCGTAATGGCGGTGGCGGGGTCGTGAACCTGAACCGCGATCGAGAGCGACAAGTTGGAGATATAGGGAAATGGATGGCCGGGATCGACGGCAAGTGGAGTGAGAACCGGGAATACTTGTGATTCGAAGAACGCGTTGATCCGCTCCCGCTCGGTTTCATCCAGGTCGTTCATCGAAGCGAGCTCGATTCCGTGCCGCGCTAGCTCGGGCAACAGTACCTCGTACAAGCACTTCCGCTGCTGCTCCATCAGCTCGGCAACATGCTCGGTGATCGCATCGAGCTGCTGACTGGGGGTCAGACCATCGGCGGGAAGCTGCTGAACGCCGGCGGCGATCTGCCGCCTGAGTCCGGCGACGCGCACCATGTAGAACTCGTCGAGATTCGTGCTGAAAATCGAGAGAAACTTGACGCGCTCGAGCAGCGCGTTTCTGGCGTCGAACGCCTCGTGGAGAACCCGGGCGTTGAACGCGAGCCAGCTCAGTTCGCGGTTGAGATAAAGGGAAGGATCGATAGCTGTCATGTTGTCTGTCTTATACACCTCAGCCAGACGTGTGCCGAGGAGCGGACGTTGTCGTCTTGACTGATGATAACGCGTGAGGGGAACCGGGGCGACCAGCTCGACTCCCACCAATAGGCCTCACGACGCCATCGGGCGTTAGATTCTAATCACCTTCTTTTCGGATTTGTTACAGTGGGCCATACCGACGCGGTCGTCGTTCTAACTACGCTTGCCAACACTGAGGAGGCGGTCAAGTTCGTCCGGACCCTCCTCGATCGCCGGTTGGTCGCGTGCGGCACGATCCTTCCCGCCGCGCGGTCTCTCTATAGATGGGAAGACAAGCTCGCCGACGAGATCGAAGTGGTTGTCATGCTGAAAACGCGTTCCGGCGCGATTCATGGGCTAGAGAAGGCCTTTAAGGAGCTGCACCCCTACAAAGTGCCTGAATTGCTTACGGTTCCGGTCTCCGGAGGGCTCGAACGCTACCTCGGCTGGATCAACGCAGAAACGAGCCTAACGATCGTCTAAATCGTCTTAAAGGGGTGAGCCCCGCCCCGTCTTCCAGCACACAACCATTCATGACGTCGACGCGCGCCACCCTCGCGGTGATCGTCGTCGCCCTCTGGATCGGCGGGCTCGCCATGATGCACCGCCGCAACGCGAATGTGAGCGAGGCGCAGCAAATCGCCCAGGTCGCTATGAGGCTTCAGCCCCAGACCTATTACTACACGATCGAGCGCGACGGAGAACAGATCGGCGCGGCATCATCTGCGCTCGATACGACAGCCAATTCGCTCGTCAGCGAGGAGTATTTCGTCGGCGACTATCCGTCAGCCAAGTCATTCGAGCGAACGTCGGCGCGCTGGCAGACGAGACTGACGCGGGGATTTCGCCTCAACGATTTGTCGATCGATATCGCGCGCCCCACCCGCCCATTCTCGATCAAGGCTTCAATTCAGGAAGACACCCTGCTCTACATCGCCGGGACGAGGAAGAAGGGTGGTCGTCCCCCCGCTCACTACACGTTCATTCCCCCGCTGTACACGCCGTCGCTCGCGCCGGTAGTCTTCATGTTGGGCGGTCCGCACAAGATTGGGCGGATGCAGAAACTATCTGTGTTCGATCCCACCACGCGTCTAGTGATCCGACCCGAGCTTCAGATAAAAGCGGAGTCACTGTTCACGGTGGTGGACAGCGCTTCGATTGACGCGTCCGGAGACTGGTCGGCGGCACACCGCGACACGGTGCGCGCGTGGCGGATCGAAGGAGCACCAAATGGTCTCATTGCATGGGTTGACGCCGAAGGCCGCATAGTCGCAGCGCAAGCCGGAAGTCTCTCGGCCACGCGCACGGCCTTCGAAATCGCATTCAAGAACGCAAAAGCCAAATGATTGAATTAAAGAGTCTTACCAAGAAATACGGCTCGTTCACGGCCGTTGATTCCATTGATCTCTCGGTGCCCGATGGCGAGCTGTTCGGATTCCTGGGGCCCAACGGCGCCGGCAAAACGACGACGCTCCGCATGATCGCGGGAATTCTCCAGCCGACGGCGGGCACCATCCACCTCGCGGGAATCGATCTGGCGCAGGATCCACTCGCGGCGAAGTCGAAGCTCGGATTTATTCCGGATCGTCCGTTCATCTATGAGAAGCTGACCGGGGCCGAATTCCTCCGCTTCGTTGCGGGCTTGTATGGACAGGACGGCGACAAGGTCGAGCATCGCGGGCGCGAGCTGATGGCGCTGTTCGATCTGGAAGAATGGGCCGACGAGCTCGTCGAGAGCTACAGTCACGGTATGCGGCAGAAGCTGATCATCGCCAGCGCGTTCATTCACAGGCCGGAAGTGATCGTCGTCGACGAGCCGATGGTCGGACTCGATCCGAAGGCGGCGCGAAT
>Ga0068855_100009295_pt1 | contig 11869 bp, 6 predicted proteins | sample KBSCornC52_FD_66592 | JGI IMG/M metagenome (GOLD analysis project Ga0068855, IMG submission 66592) | Corn rhizosphere microbial communities from Kellogg Biological Station, Michigan, USA - KBS Corn C5-2 | ecosystem: Host-associated > Plants > Roots > Rhizosphere > Soil ...
CGTCGGTACATTGCAGGGCCTGGGTATTGATGTAATTGATTTGGGCTTATCAACAACCCCGACCGTTGAGATTGCTGTTCCTGCAGAAAATGCTGCAGGCGGCATCATATTAACGGCCAGTCACAATCCGAAGCAATGGAATGCCCTAAAGTTATTAAACCATTACGGTGAATTTATTAATCATGACGATGGGCAAATGGTGCTTGACATTGCTGAAAACAGCGATTTCGAATACGCAAAGGTGGATGAACTCGGCAAGGTGACTTATGATGGAACCTATATGCAAAAACATATCGACCAGATATTGGCACTGCCCCTGGTTGATGCTGATGCCATTGGCAAAGCAAATTTAAAAATAGTGGTTGATGCGGTTAACTCAACTGGAGGGACTTTTGTTCCAGCCTTGCTAAAAGCATTGGGTGTAAAAATAGTTTATGAATTGTATTGCGAACCAGACGGAAATTTTCCTCATAATCCCGAGCCGTTACCGGAAAACTTATCTGAGCTTTCAAAAGAAGTATTAAAAAACAAGGCCGATCTGGGCATTGCTGTAGACCCTGACGTGGACCGTTTGTGCTTTGTATGCGAAGATGGCAACATGTTTGGTGAAGAATACACCCTGGTAGCGGTAGCGGATTATGTTTTAAAAAATAAAAAAGGCAACTCAGTCTCCAACCTTTCATCTACCCGCGCTTTAAGAGATATTACGGAAAAAGCCGGAGGCGTTTACTATGCAGCAGCAGTTGGCGAAGTAAATGTAGTAAATAAAATGAAAGCAGTGAATGCATTAATCGGCGGTGAGGGCAATGGCGGGATAATTTATCCGGCACTACACTACGGGAGAGATGCATTAGCAGGCATTGCTTTATTTCTAACGCACCTGGTCAAGTCCGGTAAATCAATTTCTGCTTTACGCGACACTTATCCTGACTATTTTATATCTAAAAATAAATTGGAACTTGAGGGATCAGTAAAAATCGAATCCATCATTAAAAAAGTTAAAAATAGCTACTCTCAAAGCCCCCAAAGCGAAATTGACGGGTTAAAAATAGATTTTGATTACGGTTGGGTACATTTAAGACGTTCAAATACAGAACCGATTATCAGAATATATGCCGAAGCAAAAGACAAAAATGCGGCCGATGATATCATAAAAGATGTATTAGAAATAATACGCGGGATCTCTTAATTGGGGGCAACTAGAAAAGTAGTTTTATGAGTGATGGGTAATGCCAACGTGGCCAGCCGCGCTATTTCGATACTGACACCACTATTATGCTAAATAATTTCCAACTTTCGTGCTACTTACATGTAGCTTTATTAACACAACCAACTGATAAACAACAGTATATTCAATGCCAGCCATTGGTGCCAAGATAAGCGCAATCATAGGTTCCTCAGGATTTAATTTGGTAGGGTCTGTACAGATATATTCACCTACAAAGGCATCCCCCCAAAAGATGTTTTAGTTGAGGAGGTAGATTGAGATTTGATTTTATTGGTAATTAAGCAGTGGGCAAAATGTAAGCGACTTAATTACAGTGAATTATGCTTATTGCACATTTGGTCTATATTTTTGTTCAACTCTGCCTTCTTGTCATTTTCCGGTTATCATAACTTCATCCCCGGAATATAAGTTCAAAGTGATTTGTTTAAATAAATTGTGCTGAAGGCTGTTCCACCAATTATAAAAAAAACCAACAGTTAGCTTATTTTTTTAGAGTTACTAAACAGCGTTCGACTGTTTTTGAAGTTTTTTAATGATGGTTCGCGCAGTTTAGTGTACAGACACAGTCAGAAAATCAGGCTTAAAAGTCGCGTCTGGGTTAATAGCTATTTCGACCGGACCATTTATAAATATAAGTCAGTTTTATTTAATACCGCCCTAAATCAATGAGAAAAACCGTCTGCCTATCCGTGATTTTATCCTTGATCAGCATAATAAATAGTGAAAAGTCTTTCGCGCAGACTGTTGATCGAGATACCAGTTCACAGCAAAACGCTTTTAAAAATGCGGTAACGCTTTATTTTTCTGCCCTGGGCAAGCAGGCCGGGATATTTAATGGAATTGAGTACAATTTAGGCGACCCACTTATAAAGGGTAATGCCTTTTTTTCGGATGTAAATACGTTTACTCCGGGATCGGTTTACTATGATGATGTGTATTATGATGACGTACCTATGCTTTACGATATAAACACCGACCAGGTGGTAGCGCTTCTTTACGATCACTATTCCATGTATTCATTAATTAAAGAAAAAGTAGGCAGTTTTAATTTATTAAACCACCATTTCATCTATTTAAACAGCGATACATCTACCGAAAAGGCTGGTTTAAAACCCGGTTTTTATGATCAATTATATCCTGGTAGAACCGAAATATTGGTAAAACGCCAGAAAACTATTCAAACAAGCAACTCCGCTGACAGCTATTTTTCGGATGGAACAAAATGGTTCCTCAAAAAAAACAATGTCTTTTATAGCTTCGGTAATAAAGGGGCGTTGTTACAGCTATTAAAAGATAAGAAAAAGGAATTAAAGCAATACATCAATACAAATCAAATTAAATTTCGGGATAAGCCGGAAGAGGAAATGGTCAAAATTGTATCCTTTTATGACCATTTAACCAACTAACATGAAAAACCTTTACCTTTTAATTTTTTGTTTGGTATTATTTTCCCGCATCGGATTTGCTCAGCAAAAGGAAGAAAAATTAATCAGCGCAAATTTTCAACAAGCCAGTATTGCGCAATTTGTTGCCGATCTGGAGTCAAAAACCGATTACCATTTCTTTTACAAAGCTAAACAGTTCGACAGTTTAAAGGTGACCCTGCAGGCAACCGATAAACCCATAGCAAGTATTTTGGATATGGCGTTCAGCAATACCAATTATCATTACGCCATAGTTAACCACCAAATTTTTTTAACTAAAGGCAGGAATATTAGAACCGAATTAGCCCCGGGTTTTTTCAAAACACCTGCAAATAATCAGCAGGTTACACCGAGCCCGGCAATGGCTGACTATACCAATAAACAGGATAAGAAAACCCCCGAAGCTACTACCGAAAATAAAGTTTACGAAATAGGTATAAAAACAAACGTAATAATACCAGGTAATTCGGTTTTATCAGGCTATGTACGCGACATAAACACGGGCGAAGCGGTGGTAGGCGCAAGTATTTATGTTGCAAATACTAAATCTGGCGTAGCCACCGATCAATTCGGGTATTTTGCTATCACATTGCCACGGGGCCGGCATTTATTAATTATTAAAGGGATGGGCATGCGCGATACGCGCAGGCAAATAGTTATTTATACCGACGGCAGGCTAAATATCGAAATGCAGGAGCAGGTAAACAGTTTGAAGGAAGTTAAAATTTCGGCTGATAAAGTGGCAAACGTACGCAGTGTAGCACTTGGTGTAACACGGCTCGATATTAAAAACATTAAACAAATACCAACCGTTTTTGGCGAGCCGGATGTATTACGGGTGGTGCTAACGCTCCCTGGGGTTACCTCGGTTGGCGAAGCAACCACGGGCTTTAATGTGCGCGGGGGCGCTGCCGACCAAAACCTGATCTTATTGGATGGTGCAACTATTTATAACCCGGCGCACTTTTTTGGCTTTTTTGCGGCTTTTAATCCGGATGTAGTAAAGGATATTGAACTTTATAAAAATAGCATTCCCGAAAAATTTGGCGGGCGCTTATCGTCGGTATTGGAAATTACCAACCGCGATGGCAATAAAAAGATCTTCACCGGATCGGCCGGACTTGGCCTGTTAACCAGCAGGTTCAATATTGAAGGGCCGATTGTTAAAGACAAAACCTCGTTTATATTTGGCGCACGCACAACTTATTCCGATTGGCTGCTACGTTTATTACCTGCGGCATACAAAAACAGTTCAGCATCTTTTTACGATATGAATTTCGATGTGAGCCATCAAATAAATGATAAAAACAGCCTTTATTTATCGAGTTATATCAGCGGCGATAAATTCCGGCTCAATAGCGACACCGCTTATTCGTATAGTAACAGGAGTATTATCTTAAAATGGAAACATAATTTCAACAATAAACTGTATAGCCTTATTTCGGGCGGATTCGATAGGTATCAATACGAAATAAACAGCAGTGCCAACCCGGTTAATGCGTTTAATTTGGGCTTTAACATTAATCAAACCCATTTTAAAGCCGATTTTACATACTACTTAAGCAATAAACACACCATTAACTTCGGTATAAGCTCTATTTTATACAAGATTAACCCCGGAGATTTCGGGCCAAATGGAAGCGGCTCGCTGGTGGCTCCCGAAGTTATTGCACCCGAGCATGCCCTCGAAAGCGCATTATATTTAGGCGATAAATATGATATAACGCCCAAATTATCGGTAAGCGGGGGCATAAGATATAATATTTACAATTACCTGGGTGCGCAAACGGTAGATTATTATGCACCTAATTTACCAAGAGATGCAACAACTGTAGTGGATAGCATCAACTACAAAGGCGGGCAGGTTATTAATACATATGCGGCACCCGATATCAGGCTATCAGCCCGCTATTTAATTAACGACGATTTATCGTTAAAAGCAGGCTATAATACCATGCACCAATACCTTCATTTACTGTCCAACTCAACCTCTATTTCGCCTACCGATGTTTATAAGCTAAGCGACCCTAATATTAAGCCCGAATCGGGCGACCAGGTTTCGTTGGGCATTTTTAAAAATGCAAAATCCAATACCATCGAAATGTCTGCCGAGGTGTATTACAAACGCATCAATAATTACCTGGATTACAAAAGCGGTGCAACGCTATTGTTAAACCAGCATATTGAACAGGAAGTGATTAACACCCGGGGAAAAGCCTATGGTGCTGAGTTTTTACTAAAGAAAACCGAAGGAAAATTAAATGGATGGCTGAGCTATACCTACTCCCGTACGCTTTTACGGCAGGATGACCCTAACGCCGGAGAGATAATTAACAGTGGAAAGTATTATCCGGCTAACTACGATAAGCCACACGCATTTAATTTTACGGGGAATTATAAATTCAGCCACCGTTACAGTTTTTCTCTCGATGTAAACTACAGTACCGGCAGGCCCATCACTTTACCTGTATCCAAATATACTTACGGGGGATCCGAAAGGGTGTTTTATTCGGACAGGAACGTTTACCGGATACCCGATTATTTCAGGTCTGATTTTTCTGTAAACATCGATGGCAATCATAGGATACATCAGCGCACCCATAATTCATGGTCCTTTGGTGTTTACAATTTAACCGGGCGGAAAAACGCTTATTCCACCTTTTTTACCGAGCAGGGTGGCATAATCAGTGGTTACAAATTTTCCATATTCGCGGCCCCCATCCCGTTTATAAATTACAATATACGATTTTAAAGGGTACGCCTGCCCTTGAAACAAGTGCGGCGACGATGTTTTAATTGGTACTAACAAAGCAAACTGCTTTTTGAAAATAGAAAAAAAATGATAACCAAAGTGTTTAAATGGAGTTGTGTTTTGCTTTTCGTGGTGGCATTACAGGGATGCAAGTTGGCCTATGACCCGCCGGCGATTACTTCACCAGGCAGTTACCTGGTGGTTGAAGGACTAATAAACAGCGGTTCCGACTCCACATTTATTAAATTAAGCCGAACAGTTAACCTCTCATCGAATAAAACTACTAACCCGGAATTAGGCGCCCAGGTAGTTGTAGAGGGCGACAATAATACACAATACATTTTAATGGATATTGGCAAAGGTACTTATGTAGCACCACCGCTATCGCTTGATAAAACACATAAATATCGTTTACGTATAACAACGGCCAACAACGAAAAATATCTTTCGGCATATGAGGCAGTTTTAAATAACCCTCCTATCGACACCATTGGCTTTACAATACCGAATAGCCACACTGTGCAAATTTATTTAAACACACACGATCCTGCTAACGAGATAAACTATTATCGTTGGGATTATGCCGAAACATGGAAGTTTCACAGTGAGTATCAGTCGGCGTATATTACCAATGGTGATTCAATAGTTCCAAGGACCCCTGCCCAGGACGTTTATTACTGCTTTAGCAACGATTCAGCGAGTAGCATTTTATTAGGATCATCGGCCCGCTTAACAAAGAGTGTAATTTATCAGCAACCAATAGTACCGGTCCTGGCAAATACCGAAAAACTTGAATTAAAGTATAGCATCGAAGTAAACCAATATGCGCTGTCAAAAGATGCCTACAATTTTTGGGTTAACCTAAAAAAGAATACCGAACAACTGGGGAGTATATTTGATGCCCAGCCATCTACAATCAATGGGAATATTCAATGCCTGAGCGATCCGTCGAAACCAGTTATAGGCTATATCGGTGTTTCAAATATTCAGCGGAAAAGGGTATTTATTACCAGGGATCAGTTGCCCAATACCCTTGACTACACCGTCTATCCTTACGACTGCAAATTGGATAGTATATCGAATGATGAGGCTGTCGGTCTTTTAATACCCTTCGGCTCGGAATATATACCCATACAACAAATAACTGGCCATGGCCCACAACCTATAGGGTATTTAGCTACAAGTCAGCAATGTGCGGTTTGTACCATACGCGGTACCAAAAAACAACCGGCATTTTGGAAATAATATTTATATGGTTTAAGCTTAAAAGGGTTAAAATAAGAAAATCGTATTGAAAAAGATGGGAGAGGCAGGATCGGAATTAGTGAAAGGCCCCACAACAAAAAAAATGATCATGAAAAATATCGTAAAGGCCATTAGGTTGGCCGTTTTTACATTGGCGCTAATTACCTGTTATTTAATCAGCAACGCCCAGGTTATTAGCGAAGTTCAAAACAGTTTTAACTTGTACAAACAAACTGTTTTGCTTGAGAAAATTTTTGTGCATACCGATAAAACCGTTTATTTACCTGGCGAAATTGTTTGGTTTAAGGTGTATTGTGTAGATGGTAACGATCATAAACCGCTCAATTTGAGTAAAGTTGTTTATGTAGATGTATTGGATAATGATCAAAGCCCGATAATACAGGTTAAAGTGGCGATGAAAAACGGCTTTGGCGATGGGTCTGTTTATGTGCCGGTTACAGTAGCTAACGGCAACTATAAATTGAGGGCCTATACCAGCTGGATGAAAAATTTTAACCCCGATTTTTATTTCGAAAAAGCAATAACCATTATCAACCCCTTAAAGTCTCCGGATCCTGTTAAAGAAACCACAGCAAAATACGATGTGCAGTTTTTTCCCGAAGGAGGTAACCTGGTAAACGGCCTTGAAAGTAAAGTGGCCTTTAAGGTAACAGCACCTGATGGCAAAGGCGTTTCTGTAAAAGGGGCTATCATAAATCAGCATAATGATACGTTGACAAAATTTCAATCCCTAAAGTTCGGGATGGGGTCTTTTTTGTTTAAGCCCGATATAAATAATACCTATAAAGCTATTATTTACGTCGGAAACAATGCACCACCATTGATTAAGGCTATACCCGAAATTAACGCTCATGGTTATGTGATGAAGTTAACAAAAATCGACAACGGAAAATTGGATATAACCGTCCAGAGCGATAACTCATCCGGCGGACCTATTTATTTGTTTGCGCACACAAGGCAAGAAATAAAAGTGGCCGAAACCGCTGTAACCAGCAACGGTGTTGCTCATTTTATAATTAGTAGCAGCGTTTTGGGCGATGGTATTTCGCACTTTACTGTTTTTAATGGCCTTAAACAACCCGTTTGTGAACGACTATATTTCAAAAACCCCGGGCGGCAATTATTTATTGATGCCGTTGCCGATCAGCAACTGTATGGGTTGCGTAAAAAGGTTAACGTAAACGTTGCCACCAAAGACAAAGGAGGTAAACCGCAAGATGCTGAACTGTCTATGGCAGTTTACAAGGTGGATTCCCTTCAGGCCGTAGACGAAAATGATATTTTTAATTATTTATGGCTTAATTCCGATTTGAAGGGCTTCATTGAATCGCCCGGTTATTATTTCAAAAATAAAGATGCAGAAACTGCCGAAGCTTTAGATAACCTGATGTTAACCCAGGGTTGGCGCAGGTTTGAGTGGCACCAGGTACTTGACAATAAACCCGCGGGTTTTACATTTTTGCCGGAATACAACGGACATATTATTTCGGCCAAAATAACCAACACTCAAAATGGGGCTCCTGCCAAGGGTATAATTACTTATCTGACGGTACCGGGTAAAAGGGTTCAAATGTATAATTCGCAAAGTGATTCGCTTGGCCGTTTAATTTATAACACAAAAGATTTTTTTGGCTCCAATGAAATTGTTGTGCAAACCAATTCACTAAAAGATAGCACCTACCGCATTGATGTGTTGAGCCCTTTCTCCGAACAATCATCAAAAACATCATTGCCCGCGTTCGATTTTAAATCGTCAGCAGCCAACACGCTGCAGCAACATAGCCTTGGCGTGCAAATATTAAATATTTATTTTGATGATGAACTGAGACAGTATGATGCAATAGCCGATAGCGGTGCTTTTTATGGCACGCCCTTTAAAACCTATAAGCTCGATGATTTTACGCGTTTTACAACGATGGAAGAGGATTTAAGAGAGTATGTATCGGAAGATAATATCGTGAAGAAAAAAGGGCATTTTCATATCCTGGTATTAACCGGCCATGGGGTTTTAGATGGCGATCCGTTGGTGCTGCTCGATGGTATCCCTATTTTTAATATTGATAAAATATTTGCTATCGATCCCTTAAAAGTAAAAAAACTCGAAGTTATCCCTTTCCCGTACTTCTATGGCCAGGTGGTACACCAGGGAATATTTAGCTTCACAACTTATAAAGGCGATCTTGGTGGTGTCGACATCGATCCTAAAGCGGTAGTGCTTGATTATGAAGGATTGCAATTGCGCCGCCAATTTTATTCGCCTTTTTATGATTCGGATACTAAAGCAGCTATACGGACAGCTGATTTTCGAAATGTATTGTACTGGACGCCTTCGGTGAACAATATGGGCAATGATGTAGTATCATTTTACACATCCGACCAACCCGGAAAATATGTTGGCATGGTACAAGGGATCAACAGAAAGGGCGATGCGGCTAGTCAGTATTTTTCGTTTGAGGTTAAATAAAAAAGCAATAATAGCAAGATGACCGCTGACCTGCTGATGGGGGGCAGTGGACTGAATATACAGTATCCTGTTTTTGTAAACCACTATTAAGTATATCCTTAATTTTATAATTAAATTCGCCCGGGGAAAACATGTTTTTTCCTTTAATAGCTATCAATCTTCAATATTTCTTTTGGGATTTGGCTATGGTATGCCGGTAAATTCATTCAAAACAATTGAACGGTAAAACCAGGATATTTATACAATCATTTTAAATACTTGATATGCTCAAAAGGTTATTTCCTGCACTTTTCGTTCTCGTCCTAATCATAAATCATTCATCGGCTCAAAATTTACCGCTCGTCCCCATGCCTGCTCATCTTGTTGAAGGGACTGGAAGTTTTAATATCAAGCCGCAAACCGTTATTGTTGTTCCACACGGGTATTTTAGTAGTGAGGCGGATCAGCTTAATCAACTATTAATGAAAGGTTTCGGTAAAAAGCTGAGCATTACAAGCAGGACTGTTCCGCATGCGATACAACTGGTTTATGATGCATCGATAACCGCGCCCGAAGCTTATGGCCTTGAAATAACGTCTTCAAAAATTACTATTTCGGCCGGATCGTCAGCCGGTATTTTCCATGCCATTGAAACCATCAGGCAATTATTGCCAGCAGAGATTGAAAGTGGAAAAATATATAAACACTTGTCATTACCGGCATTAAAGATCAACGATGCCCCGGCCTATGCCTGGCGCGGAATGCACCTTGACGTTTCCCGGCATTTTTTCGGCATCAACTACCTTAAAAAGCTTGTTGATGTAATGGCGCTGTATAAAATGAACAAACTGCACCTGCATTTAACCGATGACCAGGGCTGGCGCATCGAAATAAAGAAATATCCGAAATTAACCGAACAAGGTGCATGGCGCACATTTGATAAAAACGATACTGCCTGTATGAAACGGGCGAAGGATAATCCTGATTTTGAGATCGACGGTGCGCATATTATCCACCGGAACGGAAAAACGCTTTACGGTGGTTTTTATACCCAACAGCAAATGAAGGAGTTTGTTGCGTATGCTGCGGCCAGGCATATCGATATTATTCCCGAAATTGACATGCCCGGCCATATGATGGCTGCCATCAACGCTTATCCTTATTTAACCTGCAATGGCGAAAACAAATGGGGCGAATTGTTTACCAAGCCAATTTGCCCATGCAACGAAAGTACTTTTACCTTTGCACAGGATATTTTTACCGAGATAATGGATATTTTCCCATCCGAATATGTCCATATAGGCGGCGATGAGGTTGACCGGTCCGATTGGGCAAAATCTCCGGCTTGCAAGGTATTGATGGAGCGGGAGGGCATAAAAGATCTGCCGGCGCTTCAAAGTTATTTTATTAACCAGATGGAGAAGTTCTTCAACTCAAAAGGGCGTAAACTGATTGGCTGGGACGAAATAATTGAAGGAGGGATAAGCCCCACAGCAAAAATAATGTACTGGCGCACCTGGGTGCCTGATGCCCCGGTTAAGGCAGTAAAAAACGGCAACCAGGTAATTATGGCGCCGGGCGAACCTTTGTATTTTGATAATCAGCCCGACCAATACTCGGTTGATAAAGTTTATCATTTTAACCCTGTTCCCAAAGGCCTGAGCTCAACGGAAGCCGGTTTAATAATTGGCGCGCAGGCCTGTACATGGTCCGAAGGCATCCCGTCGGAAACACGAGCAGACTACATGATCATGCCCCGCATGACGGCTCTTGCCGAGAATTTATGGACAGCCAAACCCGAGGATTACAACTCGTTTACACCACGGCTTATCAAGCAATATAAACGCATGGATGCTTTAAAAATACATTACCGCCTGCCCGACCTGCCGGATATGATCACCCAAAATGTGTTTACCGATGCCGATACGCTGTCGGTTAAAAAGCCCCTAAGCGCCATGCGGATTTTTTATACAACCGATAAAACGCTTCCATCTGCCTCTTCATACGAATTAAAAGGCCCGCTGGTGATCAGCAGATCGCAATCTATAAAACTTGCTGCATTTATGCCAAATGGTTTGCGCGGGGATATTTACACCCTGAATTATAAAAAGGAAAAATTTGCCGAAGCCTTGAAATCCGCGGATACAAAGCCGGGCTTAACCTGCAGCTATTACAAAGCTTTTTTTAAAAGCACCACATTAATTACCGGCAAGCCTGATAGCATATTTAGCAGCAACAGTATTGTAGTTCCCTCAACCGTTAATGCACCGTCCTTTGGCTTGCAATACAGGGGGTATATTGATATCCCTGCTGATGGGATCTATAGCTTTTATTTAACCTGCGATGATGGCGGGATATTGAAAATTGCGGGCAGCGAAACCGTAAACAACGACGGCCTGCACTCTGCCATCGAAAAGAACGGTCAGGTAGCATTGCGAAAAGGATTGCAATCCTTCGCGCTCGACTTTATTGAAGGTGGCGGAGGTTTCACATTAAAATTAAAATACAGCGTAAATGGCTCGTCGCCGCAGGAAATACCATCCTCATGGTTTAAAAATTAATATCAAAAAAAACCTTAAAGAAACTGCCATGAGCCATAATATCCCCTGATTTATATCAAAAAGGGGAAGCGACTTGTTAATTATAAGCTGTACTAAAACGAGGAACGCGGCCGGGTATCCGGGGCAACGCCAAAGCCGCCTGGTTTATCCGTCATGCTAATTATCAATTCCCCGCCTTTTGTTATATCGCTATAC
>Ga0068855_100009297_pt1 | contig 11868 bp, 11 predicted proteins | sample KBSCornC52_FD_66592 | JGI IMG/M metagenome (GOLD analysis project Ga0068855, IMG submission 66592) | Corn rhizosphere microbial communities from Kellogg Biological Station, Michigan, USA - KBS Corn C5-2 | ecosystem: Host-associated > Plants > Roots > Rhizosphere > Soil ...
TCCCCGCCCTTGAGTCGTGCAAGTATCTGTCGCACCAATCGTCGTGCAAGTATCTTGTTCCTTCGTCGTGCAAGTATCTCGCCTTGAGTCGGACCGGAAAACCAGACAGGGAGACAAGGAGACAAGGAGACAAGGAGACAAGGAGACGAGGAAAAGACAAGAGCTCTTCCTTTGTGTTCCTTCGTGCCTTCGTGTCTTCGTGGTGAGAATCCCTGAATCCGCCGTTCCCCGGTCGCGCCGTTGGGCGTTCGCCGAGACCACGATAAACAGGCCGACCGCACACCAGAACGCCACAAGGCGTCGATGCGGGCGTCATCAGAACATTGACAATTCGCCGCAGGCAGCCAGACGCGATTCCATAATCGCGCCCCGCTCGACATCGGTATCGGACTGGTTCCCCCTCCCGCTTCGGGAGGGGGTTAGGGGGTGGGCACACAAAGCCCCGCAACTCCATCCCCGGAACCGTGGTGCGGGCGGCTGCGACCGGGGGAGTGGCGGGTATACGGTATACTCCAGGTACTGTCAGGAGGAAGCCCGTCCCGTGCAATCGACCCCGGCCGCCCATTTCCCTTCCCCTCCCGTCGTCGCCGAACGCGCTTCGCTGCTGGTCCTCGGAATGGCCGCGTTCATGGTTCAGGCCGACGCGCGCGTCATCGACCCGCTACTCCACGTGGTCTCCCGCGACTTCGGGACGGTGCCTGCGCACGCCTCCATCGTCATCTCGTCCTATGCGCTGCCCTACGGCCTGTTCCAGCTCTTCTATGGGCCGCTGGGAGACCGAATCGGGAAGCTGCGGGTGATGGCGGGCTGCCTGGCGCTCTTCGCGGCGGGGACATTCGCCTGCGGATTCGTGCCGAATCTCTCCGTCTTCGCGGTGCTGCGGTTCCTGACGGGAGTCGTGGCGGCGGCGGTGATTCCCATGTCGCTCGGCTATATCGGCGACAAGTTCCCGTACGAGACGCGGCAGATCGCGCTCGGCCGGTTCATGAGCGCCCTGATGATGGGGCAGATACTCGGCTCGACGCTGGGCGGCATCTTCGGGCAGTATCTGGGCTGGCGGAACGTCTTCTTCGCGTTCGGGATTGCGGCGCTGCTGGTCGCGATGCTGCTTGCGCGGGAGGGCGGCCGGTTTCCGGAGCAGAAGAAGACGGACCGGCCCTTCGGAATCGCGATTCTGGCGGTCCCGCTCGGCGGGTCGGTGATCTTCGCGGGGATGCTGGGGCTGGGGTCGGCTCTGGCGGCCCGGGCGCTCATTGGGGTCGGCGTGGTGCTGCTGGCCTACGCGCTGGCGACGCAGTACGGCCATCTGCTGAAGCGGCGGAACGCTCCCCTGATTCTCGGGACGGTGCTGGTCGAGGGTCTCTTCGTGTTCGGGGGGCTGGCCTACCTCGCGTCGTCGCTCACGGATCGGTTCGGCGTGGCGTACGGGCCGGCGGGCCTGATGCTGGGCGGGTTCGGGCTCGGCGGGCTGATCTACAGCTTCTCGGTAAAGAAGCTCGTGATGCGAATCGGGGAGCTGGGCATCCTGCTGCTCGGCGGCACGCTGCTCGGCGCCGCGTTCGTCGCCATCGGGCTGATGCCGCGGTGGGAATACTTCATTCCGCTGGTCGTGCTGCTGGGGATGGGCTACTACACCATGCACAGCACGCTCCAGACCCACGCCACCGAGATTGCGCCGGAGGCACGGGGGACGGCCATCTCCCTCTTCGCGTTCGCGTTCTTCATGGGGCAGTCCACCGGCCCCATTCTCCTCGGCCGCATCCTCGACACCCGCGGCTACCCGTCCGCCTTCATCGTCGCGGGAATCGGGCTCTTCGCGCTGGCCGTGGTCGCCCGCGCCCTCTTCGCCCGCGCGAACCGCATCGCCGCAACCGCCCCCGCGTAAACCCTCGCTCGCTTACCCCTTGACCGCTCCGAGCTGGATTCCCCGGACCATGTGCCGCTGCGTGAAGACGAAGAGGATGATGAGCGGGACGACGTTCATCACCGACGCGGCCATCAGCAGGTTGGTCTGGCGGCCGTAGATGGAATCGAAGAAGAGCATGCCGATGGGGAGCGTCCGGAGGTGCTCGCTCTTGATGATGATGAGCGGCCAGAAGAAGCTGACGTAGTTCCCGAGGAAGGTGAAGATCGAGAGGGCGATGAGGCCGGGGCGGGCGAGCGGCAGCACCACGTCCCAGAAGACCTGCCCGTGCGTCGCGCCGTCCACCAGCGCCGCCTCGTCCATCTCGCGGGGAATCGTGAGCATGAACTGCCGCATCAGGAAGGTCCCGAACGCGCTGAACGCGGCCGGAACGATGAGGCCGGTATATGAATCGAGGAGCTGGAGGCGGACCATCAGGGCGTAGTTGGGAATCATCATCACCACGCCGGGAATCATGAGCGTGCCGAGGTAGAGGCGGAAGACGGTGTCGCGCCAGGGCCAGCGGAGGCGCGCGAACGCGTAGGCGGCCATGGCGCTCGTGAGGCACTGGAGGAAGGTGACCCACGCGGAGATGAAGACGCTGTTGAAGTAGTAGCGCGCGAACGGCACCTGCTTGAAAACGGCGAGGTAGTTTTCGGGATGCCACTTCGTGGGGAGCGGATTCAGGCTCTCGACCTCCGGCAGCGCCTTGAAGCTGACCAGCACCATCCAGACGAACGGCGCCAGCATCACCAGCGCGATGATGGCGAGTGCTATGTGACTGAACAGGGCCTTCGCTCCGCGTGGCCGCCGCGTTTCAGCAAGATCGGTCAAGTCAAGTCCCTAGCCGTTCAACCGTGCTATTCGGTGAAATAATCCGAATCCACTCGCTTCACGTCATAACGTTTTTCAACGCTAACTCCGAGGTCGTGCTCAATCATGAGCACCGCCAGCTGCTCGCCGTCAACGAGAGACAACTTGATGTTTGGGGTGTTCCGAGCATAGTCAACCGCCTCCTTTGTGAATTGAGAGGTCGTAATGAAAACACCCTTGGACGCGCCCTGGCCGTACAAGGCTCCAACAAACGCCTGGACCTCTTTTCGTCCGACCGGCCCCTGGCTCCAACGCTTTGCCTGTAGGTAGATGTTGTCCAGCCCAAGCTTGTCCTGCTTTATCACGCCATCCACGCCTTCATCACCCGATCGCCCCAGAGTCATTCCCGCATCGCTTGCAGGTCCGCCGTAACCGAGACGAAGCATCAAGTCAACGATGAGCTGCTCAAAGAACGCCGGAGACATCGATTTGACCTGGTCAAGTAACTGTCTCGCAAGCTCCACATTCAGCACCCTGAAAGCCGCGCCCATCATCTCCTGCGGCGTCCCCGAGTCAGGTGCAGTTCTCTCCGGCGTTGAGGCCGACGTTGATGGCGGCGCGGTTGTGGCGGAGCGATTGAGGAAGTCAACGAACTCCGGAAACTGGCGCAGCTCGTCGGGTTTGATAACTTGCGGCGCCTTCGTAAGATAGTCGCCGCCCCGCTCCGTTATCTTGTATGTGCCCGGTTTGGTCCGATCCACTAATCTTGCCTGCCGCAAGTACGTTAGTGACCACTCCGTTCGGTCCCGCACCCGCGTCTTGCGGCCAGAGGGGATTAGCTCTGCGATCTCAGGGTCGCTCAGGCCGAACCTCGACGCGACAGTACGCACTATCTCCTGTACGTGTCTCGGCTGGCCATCGGCCAGTATTTCCAGGGACGGCCGCATGAATCGGTAGAATTCTGGAATTGCCATGTCAGGGTCCTTCGCACTCTGATTTCGCCTGCTCGGCTGTCTGACCGATTCGGAACGATCGGATGCGATTCCTCTCCCCATTGGTGGGCGACGTCCCGCCTTGCCGCGCCGGCGAGGCTACAATTCCTGTCTACGATGTGTTATCCTAACGCAGGAGGAGCATATGAGCGACGCGTTTATTTCGTTTGAAACACCATCGACACCAGACGAAGATATGATATTTGCGTCCATCCTCGCGGAAATGAATCGCTTGCGCGAGCAGATTGATCGTGATCAACACGACATCGATCGGCTAAAACAGGAGTGCAGCGCTCTCAAATCCGAGACTCGCGCGTTAATTGATTCCCTTCGCGCATCGCTGATGCCATGCTGAAACCGGCCATCGACGTCGCCAGGCAACTGCTCGCGCTGCTCAAGGATGTCCAGCGGAGCAAGGAAGACATCAAGGATTTGCAACTGGGACTCAAGGACGTTCGGAGCGAGATGCGTGACATTGTTCTGCTTGTTCATGAGCTGACTCATCGGGTCCAGCGTGCGGAAGAGAATCAGCAGCATGAACACGAGAAGCTGATCCTCCGCCTCGAGAACGCGTGGCTGCGCCACAAACAGGGCCTTCCGCCCGCACCCGATTCGCCTCCGCTGTCGGACGCGGATTGACGTCAGCCCCGCGCTAACGGCTCATTCCGCGACCTCGCGGCTGCCGAACTTCCAGTTGGCGAGGGTGATGGCGAAGATGATCGTGAAGAGGACCCACGAGACGGCCGACGCGTAGCCGATCTGCGCCTCCTCGAAGGCCTTCTGGTAGATGTGGTAGACCAGCGTGGTCGTGGTGCCGGCCGGGCCACCGAGGGTCATCACGCGCGCCTGCTCGAACCCTCCCTGCAAGCCTCCGATGAAGCTCATCACGACGATGAAGAAGGTCGTGGGGGCGAGCTGGGGCCATGTAACGTATTTGAAGAGCGCCCATTTGGACGCGCCGTCCAGCTCCGCGGCTTCGTAGAGCTCAGGCGCGATGTTCGAGAGGCCGGCGAGGTAGAGCAGCATGTTGTTGCCGCCGATGGCCAGCCAGACCGACATGAAGACGATGGCGTCCCGCGCTCCCAGTCCAAATTGTCGGCCGGTCACGTGCACGCGTTCCACGTCCAGGCCGAGCACGTTGTGCGTGGACTGGAGCCATTCGGGAGGCGCGAGCCGGATGCCGAAGAGCGCGTGAATCAGGTCGTTTACGTGGAGCGTGTTGAGGACCCAGCCGATGATCGCGTCGATGGGGCCGAAGTCCGGGTTGTAGAGCGCCTTCCAGAGGATGAGGAGGGCGACACCGCTGGTGAAGCTCGGCAGGTAGAAGAGGGTGCGGTAGACGACCATGCCGCGCAGCTTCTGGCTGAGGAGGATGGCGAGGAAGAGCGAGCCGAAGATGGCGACCGGCATGCCGAGCATGAGGTAGAAGGTGTTGGCGAGGTTGTACCAGAATTCGGGGTCGCCGAAGAGCTTGATGTAGTTCTGGAAGCCGACCCACTGGAACGGGACCGTGCGGGAGAGCTCCCAGTTCGAGAAGCTGATGACGAGTGTGAAGAGGACGGGGCCGGCCGTGAAGACGAGGAATCCGAGCAGGTTCGGCAGCAGAAACAGCATCGCGGTGCCGAGATCGCCTCGACTCCTGCGCGCTGGAACGGCCTGAACCACTGCGCTCATGGGAGACGGCCTCCGGTCAGCTTGAGGTAGCGGGCGCGGAGGACGGGGTCGCGCTCCAGCGTCTCGCGCATGGCGGCACGGATTTGCCGCGCGCCGGTGCGGAACCCGTCGGCCGCGGTCTTCTGGTTCGCCTTGACGAGGTCCCGCTGCTTCTTCAGGAGGCGCTCGACGACGTTGCCGTTCACGAAGGGGCTCTCGTCGAAGGGGACGCCGTAGTCCATCACGTCACGCCAGACCGCGTTGTAGTCCTCCTTCGGAAACTCCGGGTCGTGGAGGAACTCGGGCGAATAGCAGTACTTCCTGACCGGGGAGACGGCGTCCGCCTGGTGGTTTACGAGGTCGTTGTAGGGCTTCGAGGCCATGTAGGCGAGGAACGCGAGCGCGGCCTCCCGGTGGGGGCTCTTGCTGTTGATGAGGGTCGCCCGGCCGTAGCCGAGGTAGACCTTCCGGTCGTGAATCGGGCACTCCACCGCGCCCAGATTCAGGCCGGGGTAGGTGCGCAGCAGGTTGAGCCACCAGCGCCCGCCGAGCGCGATGGCCGCGCGCCGGCCCCCGAACCACGTGATCGCGCCGCTGCCCCACCCACCCTGTGTCGCCATCATCTCCTCCTCGGCCGGCGAGGGGGAGACGTGGTACCTCCAGATGAGGTCCTGCATGAACTGGAGCCCGGCGATGGCTTCCGGGCCGTCGATGAGGACCTGCGTGCCGTCGGGGCTGTACATGCGGCCACCCCACTGGAGCACGAACTGGTACCAGTTGTTGTCCCAGTCCATCACGAACCCGAACCGCTCCACCTTCCCCGCGCTGTTCCGCTTCGTCATCCGCTCGGCGAGCGTCACGAATTCCGGCCACTTCATCGTACCGGCCGGAATCTGGACGCCCTCCTGCTCGAAGATCTCCCTGTGCAGCCACATGGCGTTGACGGCGGCATTTGTCGGGAAGCCGTAGACCCGGCCATCGCGGAGGATATTGCCATCGGTGGCGCGCCAGAGGTCCCGCTGGACGTCGATCCCCATCCCCTTCAGGCGGTCGGTGATGTCCCACGCGACGCCGGAGCGGACGTAGCCGGCGAGCTGGGCGCCGCTGTAGCAGTCGAAGAGGTCCGGCCCGACGCCGCCGATAGCCTGCACGACTATCTTCTCGGTATTGGGGACGAGGGGGTCGAGCGCGAGCCAGTATTGCGGGTTGGTGCGGTTGAAGAGGGCAATCTGGTCGCGACGGGTTGGGTTGTCGTCGCTGGCCCACACGAGTGGAATCCTGCCGGCCGGTGCGGGCGCGGGCTGGATGAGCCGCGCGAGGCCGGTCAGCACGAGGAGGCCGAGAAAGACAATAGCGAAGAAGCTTTTCATCTACCGTGCCGGAGGCATACGGAGAATAGCCTTACAGTATGGGCTGGCCGACGCGCAGAGCGGGGCGAAGCATTCGCGCGCCGTGGTTCGTGCAATCCGACAAGGTGTGAGCGCGAATGCTTAGCCCCTACTAATCGCGATGGTACTCGGTATCTTTGGCTGCCTAATGGAAAGGCATTGAGTTTATGTCGGGGATGCGAGACGATCGCGGATGCATCGGCTTGGGGTTGTGAAGCGGGAGACGGGGATCGAACCCGCGACCCTCAGCATGGGAAGCAGATGCTCCTCTTCGAATAGCCTCATGTTGAAGGGCTTGCTCACCGTTCGTCGACCGTTGCGGTGGGAAAGCGCCAATTAGCGCGGAGCGGACGTTCGAACGGCTCTCGCGAGAACCCGCGGGTACAGAGTACGCGGTCTTTGGGAGTCATGTCAAGCCTGGCGAAGAGGAATCCGCCTGGACACGAGCGTATGTGATGTCCGGTGAAGCGCAGCATCGTCGCTGGTTAACCCCCGCCTTGCAACTACCTGATGGGGCGAGCAACCCAGGAGAAGAATCATGATTCCGTTAATCGCAGCATGGGCGATTCTTCAGGCGGGGGCGCCGCTCAGGCTGGTCGCGACGATTCCGCTGCCGGGAGTGGAGGGGCGAATCGACCACATGGCGGCGGACGAGCAGGGCCAGCGTCTCTTCATTGCCGCCCTGGGGAACAACACGCTGGAAGTGGTGGACCTGCGCGCCGGGGCGAGAACGCACACGATTCGCGGGCTGAAGGAGCCGCAGGGCGTGGCCTTCTCGCCCGAGCTGAATCGGATATTCGTGGCGAACGGGCAGGGCGAGGGCTGCGATGTCTATGATGGAACGACGTTTGCGAAGCTAAAGACCATCAGGCTCGGCGACGACTCGGACAATGTGCGCTACGACTCGAGGTCGAAGCAGGTAGTGGTCGGTTATGGGAGCGGCGCGCTGGCGTTCATCAATGGATCCACGTACCAGGAGCCGTTGTTCATTGGTCTCCAGGCGCACCCCGAGTCCTTTCAGCTCGAAACGTCTGGAACACGCGTCTACGTCAACGTGCCCGATGCGGAGCAGATCGCCATTATCGACCGGGCGAAGAAGTCGGTGATCGCCCACTGGCCGGTTACCGCGGCGAAGTCCAACTTCCCCATGGCGCTCGACGAGGAGAATCACGTCGTCATCGTCGGGTGCCGGCGACCCGCGAAAGCGCTGGTCTACGACACCCGATCCGGCAAGCTGACCACTTCCTTCGACATCGTCGGGGATACGGACGACCTCTTTGTAGATCACGAGCGCCATCGAATCTACGTCGCCGGCGGCGAGGGATACGTGGACGTATTCGCGGACGGAGGTGGATCGTATCGCCGCATACAGCGAATCGCCACCGCGCCGGGCGCGCGGACCGCGTTCTTCATCCCCTCTCTGCACCGTCTCTGCGTTGCAGTCCCCCACCGCGGCTTCCGGCAGGCGTCGCTCCTCGTCTTTGACACAGGCCACTGATCCGCCGGCCGGTCAGGCTGTCGCCACATGGCCGATGTCATTCGCGGCTCGCGGCGAGCGCCGGTTGACGATTACGATCAGCACGATCATCGCCACCGCAATGACGGCGGAGGACGTGATTCGGCTGAGATCGAGGCCGCCTTCCGAGTGAGGTTTGGTCAGCGTGTCACCGAGGGTCGCTCCGAGCGGTCTGGTAAGTATGTAGGCCGCCCAGAAGAGCACGGCGTCCGGTATGCGGGTCAGGTAGTGTGCCGCGGCGACTATCGCAATCAGGGTCGCAAAGACGAGGGCGCCCTTCTCGAATCCGAGGCCCAGGTCGTCGGCCGTGAAGTCGCCGAGCGCAGTTCCGAGCGTGTTTGAGACGAGGATTGTCAGCCAGTAGAAGGTCTCCTGCCTTCTGTCCGCGATGTTCTCGAACTCGATTCGCCCAAGAGTGAGCCGCCAGATGGCGAGCAGCAGGAGAACGCCGCAGAATAGCATAATGGAGGACTTGACATAGCCGAGCCCGACGGTGCGGTCCAGATAGTCCGACATGGTGGTGCCGACGGTGGTCGTGGCAACGACGACCGCCCAGTAGATAAGCGGGTGGAATCGGCGGATCGAGACCTGCGCCGCGAGGGTTACGGCAAAGAACCCCAGGAAGATGAGGCTGCCCACCTTGTAGCCGAGTTTCAGGGTCATCGTCACCGCATCGCCGCCGGTCTCTCCCAGGGTGGTCGCCAGAATCTTGATCACCCAGAACATGAGGGTGACCTGCGGCACCTTGCTCATCAGGCGGTCGGCGGTTGACGCTCTGTCGCCGGACGGTATGATGGATGGGCGCGAAATGCCGGCGGCGTCCGCCGGGACGGAATGATTCGTACGCATGAGTCTGACAGCCTTTCGGAATCGCGTGACCTGTAAATCCATCTCGGGTGGTCGGGGCGATACTGATGACGCCGACACCGTAACGATATTTCTGGCGCGTATGTTCCATGCGGACGCGACCGGCGGTATACGCAATTTACCTTCGCCAGGAACGCTCGAATCGATGCTCTTCGTATGGGAACGACGACAACCCGTCGCGAAACCAACATGAATATCTTGGAAGGAGACCTCAGAATGAAGACGATTCGTTCATTTACACTTGCCGTCGTTGCCGGATTCGCCCTGGCGACCGTGCCCGGCCTCGCGTCTGCGCAACACAGCAGCGCACCGAAGGCCCGGGTCTCCGCGGAGCGCGCAAATGCAATAGCGCTGAAGCGATACCCCGGAAGGGTTACAGGGAAGACGAAGCTGGAGAACGAGGAGGGCGTCTGGCAGTACGGCGTCATGGTGCAATCCGGCAAGACACTTCGCGAAGTCATGGTAAATGCCAGCACAGGTAAGATCGATTCCGTCGAGATCACCTCGAAGGAGAAGGAAGCGAAAGAGCAGGCGAGCGAAGTCGCGGCCGCAAAGCATAAGGCCGCATCATCCCACAACTCCGTCCACGGCGCCGCGGCTCATAAGTAGAATCGGAATGTGGTGCGGCACGCGGGTCACCGCCGATAGTGCAAGACCGTTCCTCTCTTCCGCAGACCTGAACCGGAAAGGACAGTGACATGCTCACAAGCCTCGTTCTCGCGTTGGCGCTTGCACCTGCGCCGCCGCAGACCGTGCCGAATCCCCCCTGGCACGTCATCAAGCATATTCCGGTGGGCGGAGATGGGTTCTGGGACTATCTCTCCATCGATCCGGCCTCGCACCGGCTCTTCATCAGCCACGGAACGCACGTCGAGGTGGTGGACGTAGAGACCGGGACGAAGGTGGGAGACATCCCCAACACACCCGGCGTACACGGCGCCGCCATCGCGGCCTCTCTGGGGAAGGGTTTCACCAGCAACGGCGGCGACAACACCGTGACGGTCTTCGACCTGAAGACGCTGAAGGAGACCGGCCGGGTGACGGTGGGGAGCCGGCCGGACGCCATCCTCTACGACCCCGCAACCAAACGGGTATTCACGTTCAACGCGGGCAGCCGGGACGCGACAGCGGTCGATGCGGTGACCGACAAGGTCGTGGGAACCGTGCCCCTCGGCGGCAAGCCGGAGTTCGCGGCGAGCGATGAGCGGGGCCACGTCTTCGTGAACATCGAGGACACGAGCGAGATTGCGGAGATCGACGCGAAGGGCCTGAAGGTGACGCATCGCTGGCCCATCGCTCCCGGCGAGGAGGCGAGCGGCCTGGCCATCGACCGCAAGAATCATCGGTTGTTCGCGGTCTGCTCCAACAGGAAGATGGCTATCGTCGATTGTGAATCGGGGAAGGTGGTCGCCTCCCCGGAGATTGGGAACGGGCCGGACGCGGCGGCATTCGACGACTCGAGCGGCCTTGCGTTCAGCTCGAATGGAAGGGACGGTACCCTGACCGTGATTCGCCGCACCAGCCCGGACAAGTTCGAGGTGCTCGATACGGTCCCGACAGCGCCCGGCGCCCGAACGATGGCGCTGGACCCGCGGACGCACCGGGTCTACCTGGTCACGGCGCGTCGAAAGCCCGTGCCGGCCGGAGAAACAGCTCCGCGCCGTCCGAGCTTCGAGCCCAATTCGTTCGAGGTGATCGTGGTTGGCCGATAGGCCGGAGTCCGTTGAGGGCGCGGCCCGGGCCTTTTTGCGGCTGGCCGCGTTCCTCGCATTGCCGGCATGCCTGATTCTTTCCGCACCCGCTTCCTGTCAGGCTCCCACCCCTCCGGCTGCACAGTCTTCGCCGGGCGGCGCGCAGGCACGGCCGCTCTCGCTGGCCGAGGCCGTGCGGCTGGCCGAGGCGGCGTCGCTGACCGGGAGGCAGGCGAACGCGAAGGTAGCGGGCGCGACGGCGCGGCTCCGGGGCGCGGCAGCGCTCCCGAATCCTACCCTCAGCCTCGCACAGCCGTTCGGGCAGAACACGGGCGGCCTGGACGAGGACGTGCTGCTCACCCAGACCTATGAGCTGGGCGACAAGCGGCGGCAGAGGGTGCGGGCGGCGCGGGCCGAGCGGCAGGCAGCTGTCGCGGACCGGGCGGACATCGGGACGAACGTCCAACTGGCCACGGAGACGGCCTATTTCGAGGCGCTGCGCGCCGACGCGGAGAGCCAGCTTGCGCAGGCGTCGCTCGATTCGGCGAAGGCATTCCAGAAGGCGGCGGAGCTCCAGTTCACGGCAGGCGACGTTGCGCGCAGCAACGTGGTGCGGAGCGGAATCGAGGTGACGCGGGCCGAGCAGGCGCTCGACGCCGCCCAGACCGACCGCGAGAACCGCTACGCGACATTGCGAAGCCTTGTCGGGCTTCCTCCCGGCTCACCGATCGTGCTCACGGATCCGCTCGGGTTCACGCCGCGCGAATATGCGCTCACCGACCTGCGCGCTCTGGCGCTCCGCACGCGCCCCGACGTCGTCTCGGCCCGCCGCACGCTGGAAGCGCGGCGGGCCCTCCTCCACGGCGCGAAGGTCGAGGGTGTCCCTGATCTCTTCGTCGAGGCGCGCCATTCGGCCCTCGATCCGACGGTCGGAGGCAGCTCGGTCCGGGTGGGCGTGACGCTCCCCATTGTCGACCTGGGCCGGAACCGCGCGGATGTGAAGGCGGCGCAGGCGTCGGTCACGGAGCAGGCTGCCGTGCTCGCC
>Ga0068855_100009299_pt1 | contig 11867 bp, 8 predicted proteins | sample KBSCornC52_FD_66592 | JGI IMG/M metagenome (GOLD analysis project Ga0068855, IMG submission 66592) | Corn rhizosphere microbial communities from Kellogg Biological Station, Michigan, USA - KBS Corn C5-2 | ecosystem: Host-associated > Plants > Roots > Rhizosphere > Soil ...
TGGCTGCTGTCGCGACCTTGACGATCGTTAATCCGCCCGGGGCCATAACGCCCAGAGTATTTAAGACCTTCGTCCCCACAGCGATCAAACCCAATGGAATTTCAACTCTGATCATCTATCTGATTAATCATGCAACCGTGGCTGCGCCCCTGACCGCTCCGTTAGTGGACACTCTGCCGGCGGGTGTGGTGGTCTTCGGCAATGGCAGCACAACCTGTGGAGGAACTCTCACAGCGGTTAAAGGCAGCTCTAAGATCACTTTAACCGGAGGCTCAATCCCGGCCAACAGCCAATGCCACATTCAGGCCGATGTCACCGCAAGCGCGCTTGGCCAATTCCTCAATACCCTAGGTGTGGGAACGCTGCACACCACAACAGGTGTCAACGCCGTTGGGACGGTCTCGACCTTGACGGTCAGTAACTCAGCGGGCATACCGCCCAAGATCGCAAAGGCTTTCAACCCCACCATCATTAATTCAGGCGGGACCTCAAACCTCACGATAACTCTCAGCAACCCAAATAGCACGGTCGCTACGCTGACCGCGCCATTCACTGATACTTTTCCCAGCGGCATCATCGTTGCGGGCGGCGCAAGCACTACGTGTGGCGGAACGCTCACTGCAGTTGCTGGTAGCTCGCACATTACTTTGACAGGCGGCGCCATTCCGGCCAACGGCTCCTGCAAAATCACACTTACGATTGCTGCAACCCCCACCTGTAAAGGCGTACGCACAAACACTCTGGTCTATGGAATTTTACAGACCAATAAGGGCAGCAACACCGTTCAAGCTTCAGCCAACATCACCGTTAACTGATTCTCTCCGAAGTGCTTCAGCAAGCCGGGCCCAAACAGCCCGGCTTTTTTCTACCGCATTGGTTTTTTGAAGAGACCATTGGATTCGCGCAACTTTTGCTTCAAGACATTCCGGACATAGCCGACTGGCGCAGTAACGTGCTCGGTCCCGCGAATCGATTTCCCAAGTCGCGATTGGTCGATGTTGCAAAAGCCTACGCCTTCGTCCGCAAGCCGACCGAGGATGTCTGGATCGTTCCAGCTCTCATGCCAGTTTCCAACACCAGCCGGAATGCTTCTCCTCCACCGTAGGTTGGATTGCCGAAAGTTACTTGTCTGCAAACAGAAGCGATGAAAATGGCGGGCGCGAATATCGCGTATAATGATAGGTGGGGGTGGTTATCACCTTCTCCTCTTTCAGGTCCTCTGAACTAAGCAGCTCATCTGAAGTTTTCTCGCACTTAGCCCGGATAAAAAGGGCATAACATGGCTTTTCAAGCTATCCTCGACGAAGTTGACCAACTTCACAATGTCAGTACGCGCCTGGAAGGGCTGGCGGAACTGCATCCGCCTGTTTCAGACGGGCTCCTAAAGATCGCGGGAAACGTGCGCAGCACTGCCACAATTTTGGCAGTTTTGGTAGCTACCAAGCTGCACACGGCTGACGGGAACACCTTCTCCGGTTCAGCGTAGCCCCTGATCCGTAGCTTATTGCGCAACAACTGCTCAAAAGAGAACTGTGTAATTGCGGCTGTTCTGCGATGATCGATCTATGTTAATAAAGAATGATCAAAAACAATCGCTCGCGGGGGTACTCTCCAGCGTCGTTGCGGAGATGGCAAAGCCGAGGGTGGCCGAATCGGCTAAAAGGGTCGGCGACAAATTTCCGACGGTAGGGATATATCTATCAACCCGTCCGCAAAAAAGCGCCTGTTCCGTCTGGCCGCAGCGCGGAGTTGCTTCGGGAGAAACTGATTCCGAGTCAGTAGATCCACCTTGAAGCCGCAGGCCAGCTTTTTTAGTTAGTCGTGCAGGACGACACCCAGCAGAGAAGAGTGCACCGTCAGTTTGCCGTTGTATTCAATAAATCCCAGTTTGCGGAAGCGATTCATAAAAAAATTTATCCGCGAACGGGTCGTGCCCACCATCTCTGCTAGCGTCTCCTGGCTTATTTTGGGGATCACAGTATCCGGTGCGCCTTCCTTGCCGAATTGGGCGAGCAGCAAAAGCGCCCGCGCCAGACGCTTTTCACTGGAATTGAAAAGCTGGTCGACCAGGTCTGCCTGCACTCGAATATTGCGGGACAACAGATAGAACATGAAAATGTCAGACAGGGCATGATGCTCATGGAGCGCGCGCGCCATTTCATGCTTATCGATCTGCAGCACGGCGCCCTCGGCCAGAGATACTGCAGTAGCCAATCGCACGGCCTGCCCATTGGCCACGCATTCTTCCCCCAAAAAGTCTTTCGCGCCCAGTAAGGCAATAGTGGCTTCCTTGCCACTGGAAGAGATCACGCTCAGTTTGACCTGGCCACTCTGGATATAGAAGACAGTTTCTGCCGGCTCCCCTTGCGAAAAGACAATTTGTCCCTTTTTTAGATCAACTATCTTTCTGCCAAGGCCGGCTTGCGACAGAAAGGCGGAGGGATCGAAAAGTCTTATCGACCTGATGGGCGTCCTGGGGACAACGATGCCTTTTGCCCTGGTCATTCCGGCGGGAACTGTTTTGGTGCGCTGCTTTGGCATAAAAGCGTCAGTTGATATTCGCCTTCGTAGGGCCGTCGGTTGCAGGTTCACTAAGTGATGACCTTCATATTTTATCTCCGAACTATAAGTTATGCTAACCTTCTTTGTTCGATACCTGACGGATCATATACTTTTGGAACTGGAAAAACGCGGCGATGCCGAAGCGCCATCGGCTAATTCCATATCGCAATCACCGAAACATGCTCAAACAAGAAAATGGAGCGGACCCGCCCGGCCCAGCTTTCTCAAACAATCAATCACGATTTCCCGAACATCGTCATTCCGTGGTATTTGGCATTGACACCAGAAATTGCACCAGATCGCTCTTTTCCGCTGCGCTCAAGCCCAGACCCTTGCAGCTGTCATAGTGGGTTACTACGTCCAGCAGAGTGAGAAACCGGCCGTCGTGGTAGAAGCCGTTCTTGGTATGGGTCCAAAGACCGTTCAGGGGTGTGGTTCTGTACCGGTCTTCGGGTGAACGGCTGGCCTGGAAATCATCAATACAGACCTCCTCCGCGGTATGCATGTTCCATCCGGGTTCAGTCCTCGTTGGATCCGGGTGGCAGGTGCTGCACTGTGCTTTTCCATTGAACAGAGCTGCGCCCCTGGACGCGGCTGCCGCGTCAAAGCTCCCTTTCGGAGGTGCAGGCGTAGCAATGGCGAGTTGATACGCTTGCAATGCAGCCAACTTGGAACTGATCAGGTCGGATTCATTTTGCACGTGTCCGAAATGGTTCCTGGCTGCCACTGGAAACTTTACGGCGTCGTCCAGACGCGCATCAGAGAAAGTGCCTTTGCCGTGCATTTCCAGGTTGGCAACAAAAGCGTTCCAGTAGGGCACAGAGCCCCATCCCGTGTAAGTGTCGAGATTGACCCCAGCTAATCCGAAGGCCGGCGGAATGAGTACTGCTGCCGTCTTTCCGTCCGGACGGAACGCTTTGCCGTCCATGAAGAGCTCAGCATCAAATCTTCCTGGTCCCCAGCTATTCAGCACCTCTTTCACCGTGGCCACGTCCACCTCCAGAACGTTGGCAACCGGCTGAAGGTTTGGTGACAATGCTATGATCGCGCCCACGTTGAGGTCGCGGTTTGCCCAGCCATCCAGACGGTGTCCGATACCCGGCGCAAATGTGTTGTCCACGGTCGAGTGGCACAGAGCGCATTGAATGCCCACCGATTGAAGAGTGCCATCGGGTTTGAAGAATCCGGTTAGGCCCACTACCGCATTCAACTTCAGCAGCGCCAGGGTGGAAGGGCATCCTGATCAACCTTTAACCCAACAGCAAGTGCGGTGACAGGAGAGACGCCGGACCCTTCACCGCCTAAGCTTGCTCCTTCAATTGCCTGGTGGAGTCCGAGCAAACCCCAGTAATCCTGATCGCCAAAGGTGTCATAACGAAAGATCTGTCTGCCTTGCTCGACCAGCAATTCACCGTGCAGGCTGATCGCTGCGTCGGCTGCCGTGACGGCCTGCCTGTGTTTTTGCTCAGCATAGAGTGTCACAACAATAATTGCAGTTAAAGCAAAGATGACGGTAATTCTTAGCTTTGTCATTTACGTGATCTCCTCCCGTTGGCAACTGCCCGGGAGAGAAAACACCGGAGGGATTTGTGAACTCTTCTTAAACATTCCTAATCACGTGCTCTTTGGTACATCTATCTGTCCCGCGAAAGCCGATACTTGTTCTACGTAAAGGAGACTCCATGTCTACGCCAAGGCTTTTGCTGGTTGACGATGTTGAAAGTGTGCGCACCACCCTGAAAGCAGCACTGGAAATGAACGGCTTTGAGGTAGTGGCTGCTGCGGGAGTCAATGAGGCATTGCAGTGCATTGGATCCGGGAGGTTTGACGTCTTGATTTCAGACCTGCATATGCCGGACCGAGGCGACGGGTTGACCGTGGTCAGCGCCATGCGCAACGCGCATCCGCAGGCTGTGACCCTGGTATACAGCGGCTATCCTGAAATGGAGGAGGCCACAAACGCCATCCTTCTCCAGGCTGACCGGATCCTGCTCAAGCCGCTCGACATTTTCGAACTGGTAAAGATAATTCGTGAAAACCTTGCCACCGGGTCCAGGGCCACCAGGCGAGTAACGGAAAGTGTGGCCACCATACTTGAGGGTGATAGCAGCCGGATCATTCAGTTATGGCTCTCGCGCGTGCAAGGCAATGATGTACTCATGAAGCTTCCACTCAGCTCCCAGGAGCGTACCGGGCATTTGCCGTTCCTGCTGCGCGATTTGGTTCAGCGGCTGCGCGCTTCCAAGAGCGTTGATGCAAAGCACCCAGAGTCAAAAGCCGCGCATGAGCATGGCAGGCTCCGTCGCACGCAGGGCTATAGTGCTCCTATGATCGTGGAAGAGTCACGGATGCTGCAGGTCAGCATCTTCGAGATCCTGCAAAATAATCTGGGCCGCGTGGATTTCAGCCTTGTGCTGGTGGACGTGATGACCATTGCCGATGAGGTCGATTCGCAGCTTTGCCAGGCCATGGAGACCTTTACGGAGACACCGGCGTGCCGACCTTCACTGTTTGATATCTGAACCTCAAGTCAACCTTCCGCTGAAGATAGTTAGCGCCTTTGCCGGCCTTGGATACCTTGAAGCTTCTCGCCCGAAAGCCATTGTCCTAAGGCTGCAATCTGGAAAAATCTTCAGATTGCGCAGTTGAAGAGCTTCACCTCTTTCACCGGATACGCGCACAGCTCCTTCACCGGACACTCGTACTGCGGTGATTTATCCCGGCAGATTTCTTTGCCGTGTTGCCGCAGCAATAGATGCGCATGGGCGATCGTATCTGCCTTGCGCGGAAGCTCTGGCTTCAACGCCTCCTGCACTGACCGGTAGGCCGCGCCGTAATTTTTCTGCCACCGTCCATATCCAACGCGCGTTAGCACTCGCAGGCCGTTCCACTCAAGTGGCATGCCGGGCGATGCGCCGCAGAACATCAATATCTTTTCCGCGCCTGGGTCGCCGATATTCGGGAACTGCTTTAGCGCTTTCTTGGCCTGCGCATATGGCAGTTTGAGTATCTGATCCAGATCCGCCATCAAACTGGCTCATGGTAATTCGTGCAATCTCCTGCCAGCGGAATACCCGCACCGTCGGACGCATGCCGCCCATGGTCGCCAGCGCCAGTAGAATGTCCGCATCAGCATTGAGGATTGCTTTCGGATTCAAGCCTACTTGCTTCCGCAGACCCCCCGAACACAATGGAACGGCGCTCGTCAGGGAGCAGATAGCAGGCGTTCTCCCACATCACCGGCTCAAACGGTCATTTGGCCCGCGGCAGCTTGGGAGGGCCGTAGTGGCGCTTGAGCTTCGCAATTACGTTTTTAAATTTTGGTATTTTGCACTGCCAGAATTACTCACATTGCGCGTTCAGGCGCAATTCATCTAAGGAGGGATCAGTGGCGAAGCTAACTACCTATCTCGCTCAATTTAGCGAAGGCCACGAACCGATCATCTTTTTGAGCTGGCATGACGAAATGATACTAGGCTTCCACCATCGTCAACTCAGGGAACTACGACTTGGTATTTGGCAGGGCGAGCCGGGTCCCGACTGCTGTGTGGGCCCATAACGTTCTGAAGCCTGCGCCATAGCCTAGATTCATCCAGTTATTTTTCAAGCTGCCATTTTTCAAGCGCGAAAATCAGTTCTGCGAAATGCTCCCGCAAGTCGTTTACGAGCGGAATAGCTTTGTCAGGGAGCGCTATACCGTCCAGCGTCATCTGCGATTCGTTGCCGCTGCCCGGGTTTTGGAAAATAGATATGTGGTACACGGTTTCATGGAAGCGGTAGTGCACTTTGAACGCTGACCAATCTGCGGGAAAATGCGGCGCGAAGTGGAGCTTATCCACCTCGAGACGCAAGCCCAGCAAGGATTCGATTACCAGCCGGTACATCCAACCGGCGGAGCCTGTATACCAGGTCCATCCGCCGCGGCCTACATGCGGCGCTACGGCATAGATGTCTGCGGCCATCACATATGGTTCAACTTTGTAAACCGCCACCGCTTCCGGTGAGGCAGCATGATTCACCGGATTGATCATGTCAAACAACTCCCACGCGCGTTTGCTGTCGCCCATGGCAGCAAAAGCCATGGCAGCCCAGATTGCTGCGTGGGTGTATTGTCCTCCGTTTTCACGCACGCCCGGAACGTATCCTCTTATATAGCCAGGGTCGAGTTCACTCTTATCAAAGGGCGGGGCCAGCAGCTTGATCAGACCATGATCACGGTCCACCAGACGTCTGTCCAGAACGTCCATGGCTTCCCGCGACCGCTGCTCATCGCCCGCGCCTGACAGCACTGACCAGCTCTGCGCAATGGAATCAATTTGGCATTCTTCGTTTGCGGAGGAGCCTAGCGGCGAACCATCGTCAAAGTACGCACGCCGGTACCATTCGCCATCCCATGCGTTCTGTTCGATGCTGTGGCGAAGTTGGCTCGCTTCAGATAAACACTTGTCGGCGAAAACTGAATCGCCCCGGTGCGAAGCGAGTTCAGCAAAGCGCACCAAAACTTCATACAGAAAAAATCCCAGCCACACGCTTTCACCCTTGCCGTGTTCACCAACAAGGTTCATGCCGTCATTCCAGTCGCCCGATCCAATCAGCGGAAGGCCGTGCTCGCCGCGCTTGAGTCCAGCCAGAATCGATTGTACGCAGTGGTCATACAACGTGCTGACCGTCTCTGACCGTCCCGGAAGGTCGTAATAGGAATCTTCTTCAGGATTTACTGCGGGGCCTTCCAGGAAAGCAACAGATTCGTCCAGAACTCCGCTGTCTCCTATGGTGGAGACGTAGCGACAGACCGCCAACGGTAACCACAGGTAATCGTCAGAACAGTGCGTGCGCACGCCGCGTCCGGAAGGAGGATGCCACCAGTGCTGCACGTCTCCTTCGCGGAACTGTCGCGACGCACAAAGCAAGAGCTGTTTGCGGATCAGACTGGGTTCGGCGTGCACCAGAGCCATCACATCCTGCAGCTGGTCGCGGAAGCCAAAAGCACCGCCGGATTGGTAATATCCGCTGCGGGCCCAGAGGCGGCATGCCAGGGTCTGGTATAGTAACCAGCCGTTCGCCATAACATTGATCGCGGGATCAGGCGTGTCGACATTCACAGCTCCAAGAGTATGCGTCCAGTAATGCCACACCTCTTCAAGGGACGTGCGAGCTGCTTCGGTTCCGCGAAAACGCTTTAACAATTCTGCGGTGCCCGACATTCCCTGGCCTACACCCAGCACAAAAACGATCTCTCGCTCCTGCTTATCCAACAAGTCGAAAGGAACCCGGATGGCAGCGCAAGGATCAAGACCAGCCCCCAATTTTCCGGATAGGCGCGGCTTATACATCCCGGCAGGATTGGAGAGCGTGCCGTTGCGCCCGAGAAATTCGGTGCGATCACAGGTGAGAGTTCTGTTGCTCTGATTGGCATCAAAGAAAGCAACTCGATCGGGAAACTCCGCGTTATAGGTATTGCGCGCCAGCAGCGCTCCGGTGTCCGGATCAATTTCCGTGACTACGTGCATGTTGGACTTTGGCAGCGTGTCGCCTAAAAGCCATTCCACATAGCCAGTGGCGGAAAGCTTGCGCGTGCGTCCAGAGTGGTTGCGTACTTTCAAGACTGAGAACTTTACCGCAGCCCCAGGCGACACATACACCTGTAATTCTGAAGCGATGCCATCTTCAGAGTGCTCGAAGACGCTGTATCCGAAGCCATGGCGGACAACATAAGGGCCAGTGCCCCGGGTCGGCAGCAGTGTCGGCGACCAGAAAGTTTTCTTTTCTTCATCACGCAAAAAGAAGGCCTCTCCGCAGGCATCAGTAACGGGATCGTTATGCCACGGAGTAACGCGGAATTCGTGGGCATTTTCTCCCCAAGAATATGCCGATCCGCTTTCCGAGATCACAGTCCCGAACTCTGCGTTGGCGATTACATTCACCCACGGGGCCGGAGACATCTGGCCCGGTGGAACAGTGATGACGTATTCGCGACCATCGCGAGTGAATCCACCGAGTCCGTTGAAGTGAACCAGATCCCGTGGCTGCGGCTTTTCGCGCTGAATGGGTGCTCGGCTGTTGGCCCTTCTCACCTGCATGGCAGGCATTTCACTTCCCACGGAATGGCGGGTGCTGATCTGGGCACTGAGGGGGCCGCGCGCATCGGTGATGATGGCCCTGGCCACAGCTTGAAAGAGGAGACGGTCTTCAGCTGACATTTGCTCGGCGACTCGGACGAAAATTTCTCCTCCGGGCTCCTCGGGGTTGGCCTGGACACCCGCAGCCACCAGATCCATGATCCGCTCATGCAACTGCTGCCTGTATCCGGCGTGGTCTTCATTCCAGATCATCAGATCCACGGCAAGGCCTTTCAGCCTCCAATATGCGTGGGCTTGCACCAACTGGCGGACCAGTTCGATATTAGCCACGTCGCTAATCTGGAGCAGCACAATGGGCAGATCGCCCGAAACCGAATAACCCCATAAGCCCGACTGCGTGCGCGTGTTTGCGCCAAGTACTGAAGGTTCGGCACGCAGCGATGGATTGGCATAAAGGATGGAACTGGCAAGGCGCCCGTAACTTTGTGCGTCAGCTTCAGTGGCATTGAGTTGCCGCAGGAGCACCTGGCCATGTGTCCATGCAAGGTCAAAGACGCGATCGGCCAGATGACGGTCCTGGTATTTATCCACCAGTTGCAGGCAACGGTCGCGGGTTTCGCCAATGCCGCAGACTAGGTTGGCAGTGGCGGATTGCCCTGGCTCCAGAGTGATGCGGTGACGGATGGCAACAATTGGATCAAGCACTGAGCCCTGACTACCGGACAGCGGTGTGTCGCCATCCAATGCCTGTGGGTTGGCCACAGTCCTTCCCCGTCCGATGAACCGCATTCGGTCGGTTTCGCATGAAACGTTTCCTGCGGCAGCTCCATGCACAACCATCAGATGAAACATCCAGGGCGGCCGTTCGTGGTTGGATCGAGGCCGGCGTGTGCACAGAATCGCGCGGCGCTTTTCCAATATTTCCGTTTGCACAAAAAGATTGCTGAATGCGGGATGCATCGCGTCCGAAGCCGGCGAAGCAAGCACAACTTCTCCATAGCTGGTGATCTCAATCACCCGGCGCTTCTTTGTCCGGTTGGTGAGCGTGATTCTCCTTAGCTCAATGTCATCCTCGGGAGAAACCGCAATCTCGGTATGGGAATCCAAATCGTCCTGACGACAACGAAACTCCACCTTCGCTTCTGAGAAGATGGATTCATAGCGTTCTAGCGGCTTTATTGTGGGCTGGTGGGCGGATGACCAGAACCGACCTGTGGCAACATCGCGGATGTAACAGAACGTTCCCCAGGGGTCGCGCGTGGTGTCTTCGCGCCAACGGGTTACCGCCGTACCTTTCCAGCGGCTGTAGCCGCCACCCGCGTTGCTGACCATGACATGATATTTCCCGTTGGAAAGCAGCTGCACCTCAGGAACAGAGGTGTTCGGGCTGCGAAATACACGCACTGAGGATTCCTGGCCGTCAGTGGCGATCCTGTGGGCTTCCGGAAGGTCCTGCGGCGAGCTGTAGAGCGCCTTTGCCTTGGGAACTCTTTCATGCAGAAGCAAAGTAGTGGCCTGGAATATCGGAACAGACTCAAAGCGGCGCTGCATCGGTCTGTCTACCAGAACATGGGCTAAAGCAAGCAGGCTCATTCCCTGATGATGAGCCATGTGTGACCGCACAATCGCGTTAGGCTGGCCGCGTGGCACGCGCGAAGCCGTGAAGTCAATTGCCTCATAGAAGCCATACCCGCCTTCAAAGTCGGACGCTGACAATCTCTGGAGGTTGGCACAGGCCGCCTGAGGATCAACCAAAAGAGCCAGGCTTGTTGCATATGGCGCGATGACAGTGTCTTCGGCCAGTCCCCGTTTCAATCCGAGGCCCGGCACGCCAAAAGCCCGATACTGATAGTTCATATGCACATCCACGGCGTTGTACCCGGATTCCGAAATGCCCCAGGGGACGTTGCGGCTGGCGCCATACTCAATCTGTCGCTCCACTGCCGCCTTGTAACTTTCATCGAGCAATGTGTTGGCGTAGGTTGGCATCACCAGCAGCGGCATTAGGTACTCAAACATTGAGCCGTCCCATGACAACAACGTTGGTCCGGCTGAAGAGTGGGTGAGCTGGCGGCCCAGCGAAAACCAGTTGTCCTGCGGAACCTGGCCTTGAGCAATGGCGACGAAACTTGCCAAGCGGGCTTCGGATGCGAGCAGATCGTAGTAACTTGCATCACGACGCTGATCGCTTACGTTGTACCCAATCGACATCAAGTGGCGACCTTCGTCATATAGGAAGCCATATTCAAGTCGGGCAAAATCGCTGCACAACCGGGTGAGCCGTTCAATCTCTCCGATCCGAGCACGCGCGCGATCAATGGCTTCGCGTACGAGGGGGGCTACTTCTTTCAGCCACCGGCGCGCAGGCTCTCCAGTCTGTTCCAACATGAAATGCGACTCCGGATCCAAAGAGGCCAGTTCACGCAGAGTTGGAAGCGCGTTCCAGGGTGAGGCATTCAGTTCGTTCGGGACATCTGCAATCCGGCTCCATGGCACCATGAAAATAAGATCGTCAAGAGCGGTATGGCAATGCTGAACCAATGCGTCCGCCCAGCGAACAGCCTGGCTTTCCGCCAAACCCGTCACGCCTTCTCTGATCTCTGAGGCCCGCGCAGTCAGCTGTTCAAGAGCAGTACAGGTAGCACGCAGGTTAGCTGGCGGTGAAGTTCGCAAAGCCTCCAACTCTTGCAGCAGGTTGGTGGCGCGAACCAGGGCTGCTTTGCTCCGCTCATGGTCCTTGAGGCCAGCTTGACTTTCGTGATCGATAAAAACGCCAAGCGTATTTACCAGACCGGCGAAAAAGCATGGCGCAAGAACCGGCTGGTCCGCGAGCGCGGCTATTCCTGGCTCAAGGGTCAGCACGTGGGCAACTAGATTTCCGCTGTCGACAGTGGAAACATAAAGGGGAAATAGCGGTTTTAAAGTAAGCGTGTCATACCAGTTGAAAAAATGTCCGTGATAGCGATCAAGCGAACCCATGGTGGCAAACGACGCGGCCGTGCGTTCAAGCAGCTGGGACGCTGGAATATATCCCATGTCGCAAGCAGAAAGATTTGCCAGCAGGGATAGCCCTATGTTGGTCGGTGAGGTGCGATGTGCGACGGTGGGAACCGGACTTTCCTGAAAGTTATCCGGGGGAAGCCAGTGATCGTCCGCACCAACGAACTTTTCAAAAAATGACCAGGTCTTGCGTGAGAGTTTACCGAGAAAAACGCTCTGCTCGGG
>Ga0068855_100009304_pt1 | contig 11863 bp, 5 predicted proteins | sample KBSCornC52_FD_66592 | JGI IMG/M metagenome (GOLD analysis project Ga0068855, IMG submission 66592) | Corn rhizosphere microbial communities from Kellogg Biological Station, Michigan, USA - KBS Corn C5-2 | ecosystem: Host-associated > Plants > Roots > Rhizosphere > Soil ...
TTCGAATGCGACAACGAGTGCGCAGGGAGCACTCAATGCGAATGTAGCTGGTGCGTTGATCAATGATCACGGCACGCTGTCGAGTCAAAGCAATGCGACGCTGACCGCAGGCAGTATTTCGAACCAAGGCGGCACGGTATCGGCGCAAGGTACGCTGAACGTGCAGTCAAACGGCGCAATCGCGAACCAATCCGGCACGCTGGTTTCCGCAAGTTCGATGCAGGTGCACGGCGCGGCGATCTCGAACAATCAAGGCACGATTCAGAGCGCGGCCGGGATGACTATTTCCGGAAGCTCGTTGGACAACAGTGCCGGGCGCGTGACGTCGCTGAATTCGGATGGTCTGTCCATTACGACGACAGGGCAACTGACGAACGCAGCCGGTACGACCGCACTCGGCGCACAAGGCGGCATCATCGGTGGCAACGGCGCCGTAGCGATTCAATCGGGCAGCGTCGCGAACCACGGCACGGTCAGTGCGCAAACGAATCTGCAAGTCGGTACGCAATCGCTCGACAACGGCAGCGGTGTGTTGTCGGCCGCACAAAATGCGGTGATCGATGCGGGCGCGCAGTTGACGAACGGTTCGGGCAGCATCACGGCCGGCCAATCTGCGACTGTGAACGCCGCATCGCTGAGCAATGATGCGGGGTCGGTGCAGGCGGCACAGTTGTCGCTCGGGGCGACGAATTTGTCGAACCACGGCGGCACGATCACACAAACCGGGACAGGCGCAATGAATGTCGCCGTCTCGAACACGCTCGATAATTCGGGCAATGGTGTTATTCAGACCAACAGCGCGGACTTGAACCTCGCGCCCGCGACCCTGATCAACGATCACGGAAAAATTACCCACGCTGGCTACGGGACGTTGTCGATCGCCACCGGTGCGATGTCGAATCAAGGCGGTACGATCGCGACCAATGGCGCATTGAATGTGAAGGCTGCCGCTGTTTCGAACAGCGCGGGGACACTGGCCGCTCAGCGTCAGGCAGCGCTCGACCTGCAATCGCTCGATAACCATGCGGGCGGTTACATCGGTGCTGACAGCATTACGCTCAAGGCACAAGGCGTAGTAGACAATCGCGCAGGCACGCTCGAAGCAAACAACGGCGTTTCGGTGACGGCAGACAGCCTGGCGAACGACGGTGGCTCAGTCAAAAATATCGGTACGAGTACGCTCTCCGTCACGACGAAAAATGCATTGAGGAATGCGGCAGGCGGCACCATCGGTGGCAACGGCGATGTTTCGTTGTCGGCGGGCAGCGTCGACAATTCCGGCGGTTCGATGCTGGCAGGGCGAGCGCTGTCGATACAGTCGAACAGTGCCATCACGAATACGGCCGGTCTTGTTCAAGCGAACGGAAATCTGGCACTACAGGCACAAGGCGCGATCAACAATAACGCAGGACAAATCGAAGCGAACGGTACGAATTCGACGCTCGCGCTGTCGGGGAGCAGCATCGACAATAGCGATGGTCGTGTGGCCAATATCGGTGTCGGTGCGACAACGATCGATGGCGGGACATCGATCACGAACACGAACGTGTCCGGCAAAGCGGGCGCAGGCACGATTGGCGGTAATGGCGATGTCACGTTGACCGCGCAAACCTTGACGAATGCTCAAGGTGGGCAGGCGCTTGCGGGTCACGACCTGACGCTGAACGTTGCGAACAGTGCAAATAATTCCAGCGGTGTGCTATCGGCTGCAAACAACCTCAAGTTGATCGCGGCAAACGCTGCGCTGTCGAATCAGGCCGGGTCGATTCGTGCAAATGGTGCACTGTCGTTGAACACCGCATCGATCGACAACACGTCCGGAAAAATCGGCAACGACGCAGGTAGCGGTGGCAGTGTTTCAATCCAGACGGGTACGCTTGCTAACCAGAATGGCGCCATCGGTAGTGGTCAGGACCTATCATTGAACGCAGCCACGCTGACCGGCGATGGTTCGATTGTCGCTGGTCGCAACGGTGCGGTGACGCTTGGCGGTGACTACACGCAGACCGCGACGAACAAACTGCATGCAAACGGCGACCTGAATTTCATGACATCGGGCAAGTTCACGAACCAAGGCGTGCTGGATGCCAACGGCGCGCTGACCGTGAACGCGACGAACGTTGAAAATCAAGCGGGCGCTGATCTGAATTCAGCAACGACGACGGTTAACGCGAACGGCGGTACGATCGACAACGCCGGGCGCATCGAAGGCGATACGGTGTTGACCAACAGCGCGACGCTGAACAATGCTGCGACGATCATCGGCCGCGAAGTCACCGCCAATGCGAGCACGATCACCAACACCGGTGCAGCCGCCGTGATTGCCGCAGCCGAACGGGTGAACTTGTATGCGTCCAACCGGTTGTCGAACACAGGTGGCGCGAACATCTTCAGCGTCGGCGACATCAATATTGCTGCCAACGGTCAGCGCGACGCGAACGGATTTCTGGCGAACCGTACAGAAAATGTCGTCAACGATCAGTCCACGATTGAAGCGCAGGGCAGTGTTGAACTCGCGGCCGGTACGTTCACGAACACGCGTCCGGCTCCGATAGTTTCCACTGAAACGACGAGCACGACGAGCAAGCACGAAACCAAGCGCCAGAAATACATCGTGTGCGCGACGATGAATGCTGATCCGAACGGCGGTTGTTCGCAGGCGATGTGGGTAAACGGTTACAAGACGCCGCTCACTTCAACCTATGGCGCGTCGCAGGTCGTATCGCAAACGTCCGGACCCGACGCGACCGACAAGGTGCTGGTCGTGGACGTGAACGGCAAGCAACAGACGATCTACTACAACACGTTGACGACCAACGCGGACGGTACGATTACGGTCAACTATTGGGATGCCTACGATCCGCACGTCAACTACGTTCCCGATACGGAATACACGACGCGCAGCGATGGTCACAACGGTTACCAGCGCGTCGAAATCTGGCGCGATACGACGACCACCGTCCAGCAGGACAAGATAACGAGCCAGGCGCAGCAGGCGCAACTCGTGGCCGGCAACAATATCGTGATGAAGAACGTCGGCACGATCAACAACGAATACAGTGCGATCACTGCGGGCGGCTCGATCAAGATCGGCGATTCGGATGTGTCTGGCAGTGCAGGTTCGGGTAGTTACGGCGGCACGGCCGTGAACAACGTCGGGCGCACGCTGTATCAGTATCAGACCGACAAGATCGTATCGACGTATGCATGGAACGAGGATACGACGCAGGATCGGGGAACGATCGTTCAGCCTTCGAAGGTGTATACGCCGGTCGCCATTGGCGGCACGGGCGGCACTATTATCGCCAACGCGTCGGTGATCATCGACGCGAAGGACGTCAACAACCAGAACGTCGCTGCACAGAATTCCTCGACGGGCGCCACCGGCGGCACGCTCGGAAACAATTCAGCCAATGGTGGCGTATCCGGCGGCAAGTTGACGCCGGTCGGGGCCGCAGGCGGATCGTCAATACCAGTCGGTGCGCAGCAATCGGTGGCAAATGCGTCCGGCGCACTGCCGATTACGTTGCCGACAAGTGGTCTCTATTCGATTCACGACGCACCCGGTCAGCCCTATCTGATCGTCACTGATCCACGCCTGACGAGCTATACGAAATTTATTTCGAGCGACTACATGCTCGGCCAGCTGAACCTGAACCCGGCGAGTATCGAGAAGCGGCTGGGTGACGGGATGTACGAACAGCAAATGGTGCGTAACCAGATCACGCAGTTGACTGGCCGTACCTTCCTGCCGGGTTATGCAAGCGCCGAGGATGAGTATCGCGCCTTGATGACAAACGGCGTGAACTATGCAAAGGAATTCGGCCTGATGCCCGGTATGGCGCTGACGGCCGCGCAAATGGATGCGCTGACGAGCGATATTGTGTGGTTGGTCGATCAGACCGTGAAACTGCCGGACGGTAGTACGACGCACGTGCTGGCCCCGGTCGTTTATATGGCGCAAACGCATGCGAACGACCTGCAACCGACCGGTGCGTTGATTGCGGCGGATGACGTCGAAATTCACGCGACCGGCAGCACGACGAATAGCGGCGTGATCAAGGGCGGTACAAAGACGGTCATTACCGCCACCGATATTCTGAATCGTGGTGGTTCGATCTCGAGCAGTAGCGCCAACGGGACAACGGTCGTATCAGCAAGCAACGATGTCGTGAACGCGTCGGGCATGATTACCGGCAATCGGGTCGCAGTGTCGGCGGGCCGGGATATCGTCAACACGACGCTGGTCGATACGGTTGGCGCAACCGGTGCGTCGGGTGCGAGCAAGGTCAACACGAGTCTGATCGGTCAGCAAGGGACGATCGCAGCGACGGGGGACCTGTCAGTTCAGGCCGCGCGCGATTTGAGCATTCGCGGCGCGAATTTGTCGGCAGGTGGCGACGCGCTGGTGAGGGCAGGCCGGGATATCAACGTCGATACGGTCCAGTCCACGACGAACCAATCGATGTACCTGAACGATCAGCATCATTGGGAAGAGTCCACGACGAAGAACGTGACGAGCGGCATCACTACAGGTGGAAGCTTGGGGATGCAGAGCGGTAACGATATGACGCTGAAGGGCGCGACCGTATCGGCCGGAAAAGATCTGTCAGCGCTTGCAGGCGGGAATTTGACGGCAACGACGGTCACGGATAGCGCGAAGCTCGACAACGTGGCGGCCGACAACAAGACGCGCAAGGAAGTTGATCATAACTATGACGAACACGCTGTCGGTACGCAATTCACGGCGGGAGGAAACGCAACTCTGGGGGCGGCAAGTGTCGACACGTCGAAGGGCAACGTTACACTGACAGGTTCGTCGCTTACTGCGGGTATGACGAACGGTGTCGAAAACGGCACTGGGGCGGCAAGCATCGTGGCGACCGGCAATGTCACGGTCAACGAAGCGCGCGAGGAACACGACAAGTACCAATCGGTTCAAGTCCAGCGCGGCAGCTTCGTCAGCAGCACGAAGACCGATTCGATGACGGACACGCATGCAAACGTCGGCGTTGGCAGTACCATTTCGGGCAATACCGTCAACATTCAGTCGGGCCATGATTTGACCGTTCAGGGCAGCACGATCGTCGGGACGAACGATGTGAGTCTTGCGGCGGCGAACAACGTCAATATCACCACGTCCAAAGATACGATCACGCAGGACAGCTACTATCACGAAACGCATTCGGGTATTGGCACCAGTGGCTTGAGCGTGAGTATTGGCACGCAAACGAAGAAAGATACGGATCATGCTTCGTCCGTCACGAACAACGCGAGCACGGTGGGCTCGCTCAATGGCGATCTGACTATCAAGGCGGGCGATACGTTGCACGTGACGGGTAGCGACTTGATCGCCGGGAAGAATTTGACCGGCGTAGCGTCGAATGTCGTGATCGATTCGGCAACCGATACCAGCAACAAGACCCATAGCGAGACAACCAGTAGCAGTGGTGTCACGCTCGGCTTGTCGGGCAGCATTGGCGATGCAATCAATGGCGCTTACCAACAAGCGCAGGCAGCAAAGAGTGGAAGCGGCGACAGTCGTGCGACGGCCCTGCATGCGATTGCAGCTGCAGGTAATGCCGCGATGGGTGTAGCCGGTCTGACGGGCGGCGCGCTTGCGGGCGGCGGCGCACCGAGCATCGGTGTTCAAGTGAGCGTCGGATCGAGTCATAGCCGACTCGATACGTCGGAAAACCAGACGACGCAACGCGGATCGAGTGTCAGTGCTGGCGGCACCACCTCGCTGATTGCGACCGGCAACGGCACCCCCGGTAGCGGCAATATCACGGTGGCCGGTTCGAACGTTTCCGGCAATGATGTGCTGTTGGCCGCGAAGAATCAGATTGATCTGCAGAACACGACGAACACCGATTCGACGCGTAGCTCGAATTCGTCATCAAGCGCGAGCGTCGGCGTGTCGATCGGTACGAACGGTATCGGGGTGTCGGCAGCCATGTCGCGCGCGCATGGCGATGGCAACAGCGATGCAGCGATGCAGAACAATTCGCACGTGACAGGTGCGAACAGCGTCACGCTCGTGAGCGGCGGTGATACCAACATTGTTGGTTCGGACGTATCCGGTCGCGCGGTGACGGCCGACGTAGGCGGCAACCTGAACATCCGTAGCGTTCAGGATACGACCGTCAGCAGCGCGCATCAAAGCAGCGCAGGTGGCGGCATCAGCGTCAGTACGATGGGTGGTGGTAGTGCGAGCTTCAGCTCGTCGCACGGAAACGCGAACGGCAATTACGCGGGCGTGAACGAACAGGCCGGGATTCAGGCTGGCGAAGGTGGTTTCAATGTGAACGTCAAAGGTAATACCGACCTGACGGGCGCGGCGATTGCCAGCACGGCCGATCCATCGAAGAACACGCTGACGACTGGCACGCTGACCTATCGGGACATCGAGAACCATTCGACCTACAACGCGGACAGCAGCGGCTTTAGCGCTGGCGCAGGCGTTGGCGTCACCGGGAAGTCGATCGGACCAGGATCGGTCAGCGGTGCAGGCGGCGTGACGCCGATGATTTCGCAGTCGGATAGTGGTAGTGAGAACGCTACCACACGAAGCGGTGTGAGCGCGGGCACGATCAACATCACGAATCCGACCGGCCAGACGCAGGACCTGGCTAACCTGAATCGCGACACGTCGAATCTCAACGGAACGGTATCGAAAACGCCGGATGTGCAGAATCTGCTGGATAAGCAGGCCGACACGATGAATGCGGCGCAAGCTGCAGGTCAGGTCGTCGCGCAAGGCATCGGCGCTTACGCGGACATGAAGCAGAAGGAAGCCCAACATGCTGCCGATGCGGCCAAGCTGGCGGGCGATACGACGGCGCAAGCTGCCTATCAAGCCGAAGCCGATTCGTGGGACGAAGGCGGAACTAACCGACTTTACCTGCACATAGCGGGCGGCGCGCTCATTGGCGGCTTGGGCGGCGGTGGAATCGGGAGTGCGGCGCAGGGGGCGGCTGGAGCAGGATTGGCAGCATTGCTGGCCGATCAGACGGCGCAGGCCGCAAACGAGGTGGCCGGTGCGACGGATTCGACACTCGCAGGGAAGGTGTCAGGCAATCTGCTCATCGGTGCATTGGGCGGGTTGGTGGGTGGAGCAGCGGGCGCAGCTACTGCTTCAAATGTGAACCTGTACAACCAGTGGAACCATACGGATACGGACACGCTTGAAGAGGCCAGTGGGCAAGGCACGGTCCGTAAGAAAACGACGGCGCTTGATCTAGTATTGCAGGGTATTGCCAATGGACTGAACGCGGTTATTGGCGCTGGCGGTGGTAAGCCGCCTGCGGCGAGTCCGGGGGTGGTGTTGGTCGACTCGTCGGCGGGGCAAGTTGCTACTTCGATAACCGGAGCTAAGGCTCCCTTATATGCTCCCGGTAATGCAACATTTAATAACAATGATGGTGCTAAAGGACAGGTTACTGTTGAACACGGGGCTACGCCGGATTCGAATGAGACTAGCGCTGGACGAGGTCTGGCGAATGCGGGATATGATGTGAGTCATCAGCCTACTGCATCGCAGCAAGGTGTCGATGGTGTCCGAACTGCCGATCTGTCGGTGAAGGGAGTTGGGCAAGTTGATGTCTATACACCAGTGAACACAAATCCGAATAGTATTGTTCGAAATATCGAAGGGAAGTTTGATCAGGCAAATGGAGTTATCGTGCAGGCTGATTTGTCCAATGCTGATATGGCTTCTATTGCTGCGCGGATATGGGGTAAGCCAAATGGTCAAAACTTTAATACCATTTTCTTTCAAAATTCAGGCGGTCAGATATTCAAATTTAATCGCCCAATTGGAGGTAAATAAAAGTGGCAAAATTTGCGTGTAAATGTGGCTATGTTATAAATCTAATTGCCTCTCCGGGGGGCGATGAGTGGAGGTTGATTCCAGAAAAAACTTTGGAAGATATAGTCGATCTGTTAGATGGTGGGGAGGCGGTTGATGGCGAGCGTTTTTATGAAACTCTAAGAGGAAAGGAAATTACTGTATATCGCTGTCCATCATGCGGCAGGTTGCACCTAGAAGAGGCCGGGAGAAATAAATTTGTGACATATGTGAAGGAATGTGGCGAACTATAATTATTTTTGGGGTGGAGTAAATGATTTTCGGATTTTTTGGGATAATGGGCTGAAGTCGGAAGCTCAATGAAAAATGAAAATAATTAAACGGCTGGTAGCGGTGCCGCTCACTGCTTTTGTATCGCTTGCGGCGCAAGCGCAACAAGCGCCCACGCCTGCCGACCAAGCCGCAGCAGCGCGCGCGAATGCTGAACAGGATCGGCAGGCGCAGCAGCAACGTGACGCGCAGCAGCGTGATGCTACCGTGCGCGCCCCGTCCGTTCGTTCGGAAGTGCCGCAGGTCGAAATGTATCCCGTGATACCGAGCGAGCAGCCGTGTTTCCGCATCGACCGTTTTGCGCTCGACGTCCCGGATTCGCTGCCGGATTCCGCGAAGGTGAAAGGAGCCTCCGCCTTGCCGATGGATCGCTTTGCATTCGCACGCGAATGGCTCGCCCACTACGCCGGTCAGTGCGTCGGCAAGCAAGGCGTCGATACGATCGTCAAGGGGCTGTCTCGGGCGATCCTGGCGCGCGGTTACATCACAACGCGCGTCCTGTTACCAGAACAGGATTTGTCGACCGGCACGCTGAAAGTTGCACTGATTCCCGGCGTGATCCGACACGTGCGCTTCGCCGACGAAAAATTGCGAGGAACATGGAAAACCGCGTTCCCAACACGCGACGGCGAAGTGTTGAACCTGCGCGACCTTGAGCAAGGTCTAGAGCAGATGAAGCGCGTTACGAGTCAGGACGTGTCGATGCAGATCGTTCCGGCTGACGTGCCGGGTGAAAGTGATGTCGTGCTCGACGTGAAGCGCAGCAAGCCGTGGACCGTCGTCGCATCGATCGACAACTCGGGCACGCGCGCGACCGGCAAGCTACAGGGCAACCTGTCGATTGGCGTCGATAACCCGCTCGGGCTAAACGACATATTCAACATCGGCGTGAGCCAAGACCTCGAACTCGGCGACAAGCGCCTTGGTTCGCACGGTTGGAACGGTTTCTATTCGATTCCATGGGGATACTGGACCGCGACGTTATCGGCCTACACGAACACGTACTACCAGCAGATCGCGGGCGTTAATCAGACATTCGTGGCGAGCGGGAACTCCAAGACGATTGATTTCAAACTGGCACGCGTGCTTGCACGCAGTCAGAACGACGTGTTGGGCGGCTATTTCCGCTTGTCGCGCCGCTTCGGTCAGAGCTTCATTGAAGATACGGAAATCCCGCAACAGCGGCGCAACAACACGTTCGTAGAAATCGGCCTGACAGATCGCCATTACTTCGACGGGGCGCAGTTCGACGGCACGCTGGCTTATCGTCAGGGTGTCGGCGGCTTGGGTGCTCAGGACGACATTCTTGCTACCGGGGGCGGTCCGACTTACCGCTTCAAGATGGCGGTGCTCGATGCGAACCTGTCGGTGCCGTTTGCCATTGCGGCGCAGCCGTTCCGATACGTTACGAGCATTCACGGTCAATATACGGGGAACTCGCTGTACTACATCGACGACTTGACGATCGGCAGTCGCTACACAGTTCGGGGATTCGACGGTGAAACGATGCTGGCGGCGGCACGTGGCCTCTACTGGCGCAACGAGTTGCAGATGCCGATCGGCCAAACAGGGCAGATAGTGTACGCAGGCCTCGACTACGGCCGCGTATGGGGACCGCAACCGGTGGCGCTGGTCGGTACGCAGTTTGCCGGTGCAGTGATTGGCGTTAAGGGCAGCGTCGCGACGCGCTTTGGTGGCTACGGTTACGACTTGTTTGCAGGTACGCCGGTCTACAAGCCGTCCGGATTTCCGACGGCGCGCGTGACGGTTGGATTTCAGGTGACGGCGCAGTTTTGATCTATCGGCTGTCAAATTAAAAAGAGGATTGGATAATGAAATCCCTTGGATTAAGCATGCTTGTCATACCGCCGACTCATCATGTAACCACCGAACAACCGACCTATGATCCCACCACGTCGACCCGAATTCGTGTATTGCCGGGAAATGGCACGGGTGGTGCCGCATTCCGCCCGGGGGAGTCCTGTTACAGGAGTGGTTTCAGATCGGATGACACAACAATTGTTGTCGGTGATGGATTTTTGTCCACAGTGAAGTATTCATCGCGCAGTGTCGTGATCGGGATGCCGCAAAGTCCACGACCGACAATGACGGTGGAGGGGCTTGTCCGTGACCATCAATGTGTCGAACGTCTATCCAACAACTTTTCTTTTTCCAATCCATAAAGATATCGTAATCTTGACCGGGTTGCGGGTTAAACATACCCCACGGCGCGGCGCAACTCCAATGATAACTCCCAAAAATCAATATTGACTGACATCAACTAGGAGGTGACGTGTTAATCGGAAATCCTGATGTATTTGCGATTTGGTGTGATTCGGTTGAGTCTTGGTCTACGGATTGCTTTAAGAATGGTTGCTTTTCATATTTCATTGGTGGCAACCTTATATGGTCACTAAAATCGACACTCGGTGCCGATATAAGTTTACTGTCTTCGGTAAATTGTTTGGCCAATGATGTTGAGGACAAGGAGTTGTTTGATTTGCCAGCGTCGACATCATACGCGAAGCTTGTTGAAAAGGCATTTCCAGGAATGGATTCGGATGCAGAATTTAGTGATTACACGCACTTGGTTTCTGTCGGTAGCCTGTTGGATGCTGGATTTCAGGTTTTCCTTGTCGAGCTGGGTGATCGGGCCAAGCTAATATGGGGAGATGAAGAGGATGCATCGGTTGTTCATGAATTTATTTTGACGCGCGGGGAATTTCAGCGTGTAGTGCGAGATGCAATTTGTCAGTTTTATGGATAAGGTGCGTCGTCGAACCCAACGTTCGAGTTAACTAAAATTGCTGTGAATTGCAGGCACGCACGCCTCTCGATCAAGCCGTTGCCCTATGTCATGATATTTTTGATAGAAAAATTCGGAAAAATCAGAGCGTATTCCCGGAGAATTGAAATGAATTCGAGCAGGCAAAAAAGGGAGAGAGAAATACGACATCAGCTGACTCAGCGATCCGACGATCTACTTTTGGACGATAATCCAGATACATTGGGTATGGCACTGCGTGGCTTTTTTCCGGATTTGACGCGCGCATTTGTGATTCATTGGATACCGGATCAGGCTGAAGATATTTATTGGATATTGGTCAGCCCGACGGGCATCGCACAGATCGAGATTGTGAGAGGTCAGGATGTGCGGTCCTATCCGCCGAAATTGCGCATGGTTGGACTTGCTGCATACCAGAGTAAGCGGCACTCCCGCGATGTTCGGGAGAAGCTGGCTATGGCTCTGGAGTTGATTAAATCCTAGTTGTGATTTCGATGGTTGCGGACTGCGCGTGATCGAGAGAATAAAAGACATGGAGATGCCAAGTCCGACATGCGCGTCACGCTCCTGATCGGCCCGGTGTGGATCGCGCGGCTCGGCATCGCGTACGCGGTGTTCCATTCGAACCGCGCGGGCGCATCCGCATCGGCAGACCGGTAAGCCATACAGCCAAAGGCCGCCCGTCGCAAGACTCATGCCAACCATCCGCGCAGCGCAGCTCCCATCGGGTTTGATCCCGATCATGCACGCGTCGGCCGGACGTCATATCCTGTCGGAATCGCTTGTCCGCGCTTCGCGTGGCCATCCACCGATCCCGCGCCACGCCGGCCTTCCGCCCGCCGCGTGCCGCTGCCGCGCGAAGCTCCGGTCGTCGTCCGCGACGACGCGTCCACAGAGGCCTTCGCCATGCAAACCACCCCGACCACCTCGACCATCCC
>Ga0068855_100009306_pt1 | contig 11862 bp, 8 predicted proteins | sample KBSCornC52_FD_66592 | JGI IMG/M metagenome (GOLD analysis project Ga0068855, IMG submission 66592) | Corn rhizosphere microbial communities from Kellogg Biological Station, Michigan, USA - KBS Corn C5-2 | ecosystem: Host-associated > Plants > Roots > Rhizosphere > Soil ...
CTATCGCAGTGCCGTCCGGATATCGAAACGCCTCGGGTGCGGCGAGATCGACCATCAGAGGAAAATCGGGGAGCGATGCGTCACTTTGCGATATCTGTAGAGTGGCGGGTCCGCGCATCGCCCCAACTGGGACGACCGCGTTAATCTGAGTGTCGGAGACGTAGAGTAGCGGCGCCGCACTGCCGTTGATCCTTACTTGGACGCCTCCGAGGGCGGTCGGTAGAAATCCAGCAGCGCTGAACGTAGATGCTTGCGCCGTTGGCGGCCCGAGATGCAGCCCGTATATCGCGATCAGCTCACCGGGCGCAACGCGTCCGGCCAAAACTCCTCCCGCAGCGTTACTGATCCCAAAGATGCGCCGAGCCGGGGTCTGACCCGGCGCCGACCCTGGCGCGAAGGAAGACACCACGCCGGTGCTGCCGGCTGTGTGGACGGCACCGGAAGCGTCCACGGCGAGTGCCGCGGAAAGGGAGCTGCCAGGGAAGAGGGCCGAATAGACAAGCGCCGAACCGGACGAGTTCAGCTCCGCTAGAAACTCCGAGCCATTCGGCCACCGGGGAGAACTGGGGAAATCGGTGGAATTTGTGATTCCCGACACCCAGACGTTTCCCGCGGCATCGGTGGCCAGAGTTTGCGCCCGGTCCGATCCGGTACCCCCCAGAAACGTAGCCCAGATCATCGCGTTGCCGGAAGGGTTGAGCTTGGCGACGAAGGCGTCAGACGGAAACGTCAGAGGTGGAGGAACGGGCTGCGGGCTTGGGACCGAAAGGGTGGTCTGAAATGCGGACGTGGTTACCGGAAACGCCATGTCCCAGGAAGAGCCGGCAATATAAGCGTCGCCAGCGGCATCCGTTGCAATCGCGTAGACCAAGTTCCCGGGGTTGGAGCTGGGGCCCGCAAAGTTCGCCGAGCCGAGAAGCGTCAGATAGACCAAACCGGATCCATCCGGCTTCACCTTAGCGACGAACGCGCCAATTCCGGTGGTTCGGAGTGCGCCGGGGGTAGTGGGCAGGCCGAGACCAAAGGTGTTGCCCGCGATGTATGCGTTGCCCATCGGGTCCACGGCGATGGATGTTCCGGAAGTAGAGATCTGACTCAGGAAGCAACTACTTCCAGCAACACACGCGTGGTCTGTGGACGTAAGCGCTCCAGCGTAAAGAATCTTGTCGCCAGCCGAAGCGATTTTGGCGAAAAAGCCGCCGGAAATCGCCGATAAACCCGCATGGACGCTACCGGCCGGAAGCCCCTGCGTGTGAGGATAGTCCGGAGCGAGTGTTTCGCCGGTGACGTATACGTCTCCTTTAAGATCGACTGCGACACCTCGCAGATAGCTGGAGCCGTTCGTTCCACCAAAATAGGTCGAGTACAAAACCGTTCCGTCCGCGTTCAGTTTCACGAGAAAACCAGTGGAACCGAGCCCGCCAGTACTTTGTAGGGGATGATGAAGCGGGAAGTCGGTTGAAGTGGTGCTTCCTACGATGAAAATATTCCCAGATGCGTCGAGCGCAATGCCACTCGCCTGGTCTGACCCTTTGCCGCTTAGTGTGGCGAGGAGGCTGAAATTGCCGGACGGGTCCAACTTGCCGACGAAAACGTCCGTAGTTGCCCGTGTGCCGTCCGGCGGGGGACCAACTATGACGCGGCTGCCCGTGATGTATGTGGTTCCGTTTGCATCTGTCGTCATGGCCGCTACCTGGTATGGGTTCGCGTCACCGATGTAAGTTGTGTAGTCTGCGGCGGGCGCGCAAATAGAAAATGTCAACGCAATTATGGCTATAAAAACTCGCATGGGGATAAACCTCGGAGGGCGCGGCACTCCCAGCTTATCAAAGGGACGATTTAAAAGGGCTTTTAGTCCTTGGTTTCGTTCGCAAACCCCATGCGTCGGACGTTCACTCTATTCAGAATGTCGAATCTTAACAGGCGACTCGAGAAACTGGAAGCGCTTCAGACCGATGACGCTGGCTTGGTCCCGACACTTCGAGCCGCGAATCGGATAGAGCGGGTCCGCAACTACCGGGTATTGTCGTGGTGCTCCAGCGTGACGTAGTGCCCCGCGTCCTTGTCGACGCAAGGCGCGGCCTCTTCCAGCGCGTCGGGCTGAAGTGTCAGCGTGCGCGACAGCGTCCACGGCTTTTGAAGAACCTCGGGGTCTTCCGCGGTCACCTGGTACTGAATCGTGTCGCCGACCCGCCGCAGCCGTTCCGTGACGTGCAGTTTCCGGCTGTGAAACAAGCCATTGTCTCCGAGCCAGGTTTCGTCCGTGAGCCGGGTTACGTCCACTACCAGCGTGTCACCGTCCCAATGGCCCACCGAATCGCCGTTATAGGTCGCGGCGAGTTCGGGATCGGTGCCGTGGGGGCGTCCGTCGAGCGGAATCACGCGCCATTGATTGCCTGTGCTGTCGGCGTAGAGAAAGACTGCCTGCTTGGGCGTATGCACGATCTGGTGCGGAGGTCCCAGGCGCGGCACGCCCGGCGGCTGGCAATGCAGCGCCGGGTCTTGGTGCACCTGATTGTCGTTGAGCGATTTAAGCTTGGCCGCGAACTCGGGTTTGTACTCAGGCTTGGCGTCGTTCAACGGAGTGGCGTACAGCGCGCCCGACTTCGGACTGAACGCGCCGCCGACCACGAAGCTCTCGCCGACCTTCTCGATCGTGCCGATGCCGAAGAAGTGGTGCCAGACACCATTAAGGTCGGGGTGTCCGTCCGCCATTTTTGGTGTCGGCCGGGTGGCGGCGCCGGGATTCTTGGCGGCTTCCGCGGCGTAGTTAGTCTGCGCAGTCACGCACATGGGCGCCATCAGGATGGCCGCGGCGAGTGCGGCGGGCGCTAGTGCCCGGTGATTTGCAATAGCGAATGCCATGGTTTCCTCCTCATGTTGGTCCAACGCCGAGCCCCGTTCCGTGGAGCGCGGCTACTTCTGCGCCTTCCTCAGACTGGGGTCCGCGTCTTGCGGAGACATGCTGAATACATGGCCGTCCGGATAACCCAACTTGGTAAGGAATCCGTAGGCTTGGCTGCCGTCCTTGGCGGGGTTCGCCGTGAAGGTGACTTCCTGCTTGTTGCTCAGCAACACGTCCTTAGTCAGCCCGCTCCCCCGGAAAAACAGCGGAGGCAGCGACTGCAACGCCCAGGTGGTCGTCTTTCCGGCGTCGTCCTTCACGTCTACATAAATAAAGATGTGCGGATTGATCCACTCGACTTTCGAGACCACTCCCCGGAGGGTAACGGTCTTCGTTGAGTCGAACTCCGCGGAAAAGGAATGATGCGCGAGCAAGGGCAACGCGCATAAGAGCGCCGCTGACGCGGCCCACGCTAGTCGAGATGTGCCTCTCATTTCATCCTCCAGTCATCCCAAGGAAGTATATAGTCGCACGCCGCCGCGCGCAATCCCCGCAGTGTTCGAGGCTCCCCAGAGATCTGCGTGAACTTATGGGTCCGTGAGCGAGAGAAAAGGCGGCTGAGCTTGGCCTTCTGAAGGAAGCTCGACTCTGCTCCGTTGTCGGCTCGTTGTGGACAGTCAAGGCTGCCGAAACAGCATCTCGACTGTTTCTATGATTCTTCTATGGCACCAGTACCGTAGAGCCGGGCAGATCCCCGGGAGGCAAAGCAGAAAACACCGTGAACGCCTCGGCATTTAGCGACAGGCTGATGATTGGGATGGTCGACGTGATCTTGACGAACCCCGTGAAGCTCGATAATCCAAGCAACGGTCCGAGGTTGGCGGCTCCGTGCGCCAAGGGTCCGAGCGTAATGACCTTGCTCCCCAGTTGCGCCTTCGCCCGGCTGGACTAATTCGAGGGTGTCAGATTTGCACTCTCGGCAACCGTTTCGCAAACCCGGAGTCCGCTGCTAGACTAAAGAGATACGTAACTCAGGTTGGGACCTGGAATCACCGCATTGCGAGTAGCACTTCTCCAGATAAATCCTATCGCGGGCGATTTGAAGGGCAATGCCTCCCAAATCATCCGAGGCGTTCGCGCGGCCCAAAATCTGGACGTGGACCTGGTGGTGACACCCGAACTCGCGTTGATGGGCTACCTTCCACGCGACCTTCTGATGAGTAACGGCTTCGTACAACGAAGCTGTCAAATGCTTTCGGGCCTGGCCGCGGAATTGAAGGACGCTCCGCCCGTGCTGGTGGGTGTCGCGACGCCCAACCCCGCCGATATCGGCCGCCCGTTGTTCAATAGCGCGATGCTGCTGCGCGAGGGCACCAGTGGTCCGGTGTTTCACAAGACTCTGCTGCCGACCTACGATGTTTTCGACGAAGATCGCTACTTCGAGCCGGGGCGCGAGCCGGGCATCCTGAAGCTGAACGGATTCCGCCTGGGGATCAGCATCTGCGAAGACGTCTGGAACGATCGGGATTTCTGGAAACGCCGGCGTTACCATCAGGATCCAATCGACGTGCTGGCGCAAGCGGGCGCGCAGGCGATCATTAATCTCTCGGCGTCGCCCTTTACGGTGGGCAAGGAACTTCTGCGCGAAGAAATGCTGGGGCAGATGGCGCGCAAGCACAAGCTTCCTCTGGCGTGGGTAAATCAGGTGGGCGGGAATGACGACCTGATCTTCGACGGACGCAGCGGCGCTTTTGACCATGACGGCAAGCTGTTCGCTCGCGCGAAGGGTTTCGCCGAGGACCTGCTGGTGGTGGACCTGGACGCGATGACTGGCGTGATCGCTCCGGACGATTTCACTGCCGAGGCGGAAATCTGGAACGCGCTGGTGCTGGGCGTTCGGGATTACGCGCGCAAGACGCACTTTAAGAAAGTGCTGCTGGGACTATCGGGCGGGATCGATTCGGCGCTGACGGCGGCGATTGCGGTGGATGCGCTGGGTCCGGAGAATGTGCTGGGCGTGATGATGCCGTCGGCCTATTCCAGCAAAGGCAGCGTGGACGATTCGGTGGAACTGGCGCGCAACCTGGGTATCCAGGTGATTGCGCTGCCGATTTCGCCCATCATGGAGACGTACGAAACCACTCTGGCCGAAGCGTTCCAGGGTTACAGGCCGGACGTGACCGAGGAAAACATCCAGTCGCGGATTCGGGGCAATCTGCTGATGGCGCTGTCGAATAAATACGGCGCGCTGCTGCTGACCACCGGAAACAAATCCGAACTGGCGGTGGGATATTGTACTCTGTACGGTGATATGAACGGCGGGCTGGCGGTGATCGCGGATCTGCCCAAGATGATGGTGTACCGTGTGTCTCGCTATCGGAACAAGCGGAAAGCGGACATTCCGGAGAGCACGCTGACCAAGGCTCCTTCGGCGGAGCTGCGGCCGGATCAGACGGATCAGGACAGTCTTCCGCCGTATGAGGTGCTGGACCAAATTCTGGAGCTGCACATCGAACGGTCGCAATCGGCGGAAGAAATTATCGCGCAAGGGTATGACGAAGGGACGGTCCGCCGGGTGCTCCGGCTGGTCCGCAATGCGGAGTTTAAACGGAAACAGGCTGCTCCGGTGCTGAAGGTGACGTCGCGCGCTTTCGGAACCGGGTGGCGAATGCCGATTGCAAGGGGCGAATAGAACCGATGAAAATTTCGATTGTCGGCTTGGGAAAACTCGGGTCACCGATGGCCGCCGTGATGGCCCATAAGGGCCACGACGTCACGGGCGTGGATTTGAATCCGGCCTACGTCGCGGCGATGCAACAAGGGCTGCCGCCGGTAAACGAACCCGGCCTGGCCCAGATGATCCAGGCGAATCGGGGGCGGCTTACCGCGACCCAGGATTGCGGCGCTGCTGTGCTGGCCACCGACGTCACCTTCATCATGGTGCCGACGCCTTCGGATCCGGACGGCGGGTTCTCCATGAAATACGTCTTGGATTCCGCGGAGCAGATTGGCGCCGCACTGCGTACCAAACAGGGCTGGCATCTGGTGGTGCTATCGAGCACGGTTATGCCGGGATCGACGGGTGGAACGCTACTACCTGCGCTTGAAGCGCATTCGGGAAAGAAATGCGGCACGGACTTCGGCCTGTGCTACAACCCTGAGTTCATCGCGCTGGGCAGCGTGGTGCGGGACATGCTGAACCCGGACATGATCCTGATCGGCGAATCGGATGCGCGCTCGGGCGAACTGCTGGAAAAGCTGTACACCGGAGTTTGCGACAGCAATCCTAGGATCCAGCGTATGAACTTCGTGAACGCCGAGCTGACGAAGCTTTCGGTGAACACCTTCGTGACTACAAAGATCTCCTACGCCAACATGCTGGCTCAGGTTTGCGAACGGCTTCCCGGAGCGGACGCGGATGTTGTGACGACGGCGATCGGCTGCGACAGCCGGATCGGCCAGAAATACCTGAAAGGCGCGCTGGGTTATGGCGGACCGTGCTTCCCACGGGATAACGTCGCATTCTCTGCTCTGGCAAGAGCCACAGGAGCGCCCGCGTTGCTGGCCGAGGCGACGGATCAACTCAACCGTCGACAAGTCCCGCGGCTGACGGAGATCATTCTCGCGCGGCTGCCCAAGAGCGGGACAGTAGGCATCCTGGGGCTGTCGTACAAGCCGCACACGGAAGTGATCGAAGAATCGCAAGGTGTGGACCTGGCGAAGCATTTGCTGCAAGCCGGGGTGCGGGTGACTCTGTTTGATCCGGCGGCGATGGAGAACACGAAGAAGCAAGTACCCAACGCATCGTACGCAGCGTCGGCGGCGGAGTGCGCGGGGCTGGCGGATGTTCTGGCCATCACCACGGCGTGGCCGGAGTTTAAGAATCTGAAACCAGGGGACCTGAAGCATGGCGGACGTCCGACGGTGATCGATTGCTGGCGTGTCTTGTCGGCGGACGCCTTTTCGAATGTGAGCGAATATCTGAGGCTGGGGTACGGCGGCGCGGGGGTGGGCGCGGGAGGCCGGGCCAGCGCGGCTAGGTCGGGCAGCGAAGATTCGCACTCGAACGGACGCGTGACACCGCTGTTTTCGGCTAGCACAGAATAGTTAAGAATGTCGTTTGAGAACACCTCGATCCAGAAGGTCAGCGAGTACTGGGATTCGCGTCCCTGTAACATCCGCCACTCGCCCAAGCCGGTAGGCACGAAGGAGTACTCCGACGAAGTTGAAGCTCGCAAGTATTTCGTCGAGTCGCATATTCCCGGCTTTGCGGACTTCGAGCGATGGAGGGGGAAAAAGGTCCTGGAGATCGGATGCGGGATCGGCACCGATACCATCAACTTCGCCCGGCACGGAGCGCGTGTCACGGCGGTGGATCTAACCGAGAAGTCGCTGGCCGTGGCGAGGCAGCGGGTAAAAGTCTCGGGATTCGAGGATGCCGTCCAGTTTTATCAGGCCGACGCCGAGCAGCTCAGCGACTACGTTCCGGTTGAGAAATTCGATTTGGTTTATTCCTTCGGGGTGATCCATCACACGCCGCACCCGGAGCGTGTTTTGCAGCAGATCCGCAAGTTTGTGACACCATCGAGCACGGTCAAGATCATGGTGTATAACCGCTGGTCATGGAAGGTCCTGTGGATTCTGTTCGTCTACGGCAAAGGACAATTCTGGAAGATTGACCGGCTGATCGCGGACTACTCCGAAGCGCAGACCGGATGTCCGGTTACATATAGTTATTCGCGAACCACGGGACGTCAGTGGCTGGAAGAGAACGGATTTCGGGTGACCGAAACCATGGTGGACCATATTTTCCCTTACAGCATCCCCGAATATGTGAAATATCAGTACAAGATGGTCTGGTATTTCCGCTGGCTTCCGCGGCCGGTGTTTCGAAGCCTTGAGCGCATGTTGGGTTGGCATCTGTGCTTGACCGCGACTCCCAAATAGAATCTGCCGAGCCATATCTTTCGCTGGTCGTCACCGCGCGCAACGATGACCATGGCGGAAACCTGCTCGGCCGCATGCAGATTTTCGTGGACGGCTGGCTAGCGCAGGCCCGACGCTACAAGATTCCATCGGAGCTGATCGTTGTCGAATGGAATCCACCGGCAGACCGTCCTCCTCTTGCCGAGGCGCTCAAGTGGCCCGCGGATACCGGACCGTGCCTGGTTCGGTTCATCGAAGTCTCGCGGGAGATTCACAGCCGGTTCAAGCACGCGGAAAGCCTGGCACTGTACCAGATGATCGCGAAGAATGTGGGCATCCGCCGGGCGCGGGGGCGGTTCATTCTGGCGACGAATATCGACATCCTGTTCTCGGACGAGCTGGCGGCATTCATTGGGGAGCAGAAGCTTCGCACGGACAAGATGTACCGGATCGATCGTCACGACGCGATGAGCGATGTTCCCGCGGGTGCGCCGATCGGAGAGCAGCTGGCATACTGCCGCAATCATCTGATCCGGGTAAATCGCCGCGAGGGGACCTTCGAAGTTACTCCGGAAGGCAGCCCAGTTTTGAGCGCCGTGGATGTTGCCAGCTCCGAATCCGGAATTCTACTAGGCGAAGGCTGGTTCTCTCCGGAACAATTTGGACCGACGGGCTGTTTCCGGTGGGCTCAGGAGAGCGCGGAGGTATTGTTGAAACAACGACAGCCCTCCGCCACCCTGGTGATAGACTTAGAGCCAGGACCAGCGACCGGCGGGCGGCCCCTGAACCTAAGCGTAGTGAACGGCGCGGGCGATGAATTGGCCCGCGTCACGATAGAATCCCGAACTCGACTTCGCATTTCACTGCCGTCGCCGATGCCGGAGCGTTTGTCTTTCCGCGCCTCCGGAACGTTTGCATCTGTGACATCGAACCCGCGTACGCTTTGCTTTCGTGCCTTCCTGATGGAATGGGATTCAGTCGAAAGCGCTGCCCCAGCCGTCGTCGAGGCGCCTCCTCGAAAAGAGAGCCTTGTCACCGCCTGGCGCGGCCTTCAGTATTTGATCGCCAAGTTAGCCGAGGGCGGACCGTTAGTCCCAGTAACCATTCCAGTGTCGCCCCGGCTGCGGCGCTGGCTCAAGGCTTACGTGGAGCGCGGTGGAGTGACTGGAGTGATCCTGCGCCGGAAGCGTAAAGTTGCCGCACCCAAGGCAAGCGCCGAATTAGAAGCTGTAAAGATACTCCGTTCTCCTGAGTTCCTCCACACCAATGGCTGCGGAGACTTTACCCTGATCTCGCGCGAGCACTGGATCAACCTGCGCGGCTACCCGGAATTCGACGTGTTCTCGATGAATATCGATTCGGTATTCTGCTTCGCGGCGCACTACGGCGGGGCCCGCGAAGAAGTACTCACCGATCCGATGCGCATTTATCACATCGAACATGGAACCGGATCCGGGTGGACTCCTGAAGGGCAAAAGAAATTGTTCGAACGGATTGCGGCCAAGGGTATTCCGATTCTGGATAACGAAGAGGTTCTGCAGTGGGGCGCGCAGATGCGCCGATTGAATTCGCCGATCATTTTCAACCACGAAAACTGGGGCTTGCCGGATCTTGAACTGAGAGAGACAATCCCGGTTCAACCAGCAAGCACATCGATAACAGCGGACACCCGGAATGAACTGGAACGCCGTATCAAGCCGAATCATCATCCCGCGTTCGATCACCTGACGACGTATACGGGACCGCCCCAAGCCGGATTCCAGACGGACTTCCTGGGCATCCGGACTCGCTGCGAATTCCTCACGGGAGCCGCGATCTCGGCCGTTCCGGTGCACACAGGGGAGCCGCACGAGGACTACCTCGAATGGGTTGACCTGCTGGAATCCATACTCGCTGCCAAAGAGCAATACACCATGATGGAGTTGGGCGCCGGGTATGGCCGTTGGACCGCGAGGGCCGCTGCGCTGGTGCGTCAATTGCGCCCGATGCCTTTTCACATGGTGGCCGTGGAAGCGGAGCCCAGGCACTACCGGTGGCTGCGGCAACACATGTCCGATAACCAGATCGATGCGGCGTCGACAACTCTGCTGCAAGGCGCGGTCTCCGACCATCGCGAAAATGTTCTGTTCTATGTCGCAAGCCCGGCGGGCGAGGTGAACGAAGCGGCCGCATGGTACGGCCAAGCTATTACAAATCCGTGCGAAGCAGTGGATGCGCTGCCGACCTTTGCTTACGAAGATCAGGAGGTTTTCCAGCTTCGCAGCGGCTGGAAATCGGTCAAGGTCCCATCGTTCTTGCTAAGCGACATTCTGCCGGAAGCGAACCGGATCGATCTGATCGATCTGGACGTGCAAGGTGAAGAGTTGAAGGTCATCGCTTCATCCATAGAAGAATTAGATCGACGGGTAGCGCGTCTGCACATTGGAACGCACAGTCCGGAAATCGAGCAGGGGCTCCGGGAACTTCTGAATCAGCATGGCTGGAAGTGCACGACTGACTATGCAGGCGGACAAATGAACGACACTCCCTGGGGACCCATCGAGTTCGTGGACGGCGTCCAGAGCTGGATCAATCCGAGACTGGCTTAAGTCCTCGATCCATAGAACCTCCGGCTTCGGTATTATGGCGCACATGCGTAGTCCACTGTCTTTCGTTCTCTTGTTCGCCGGTGTTTTGGTTTGCGCTGCTGCCGGTCAGACTCCGGCGCGCGTGGTGCCTCCTGCACGGATCGTGAGCTTTACTGCACAACCAGCGTCGATCCAGCCCGGGCAGCCGGTCACACTAGTCTGGGCGACTGAGAATCCGAATGCCGTGACGATCGAGCCGGGCGTGGGACGCGTGACCGCGCGCGGCAGCCGTCAGGTCTACCCGACCACGAGCACCAGCTATACGTTGAACGTCACGGGTCCAAATAACACCACGCTGAACAGCTCGGTGAAAGTAACCGTATCGGGCACGGCGGCGGCGCCGACGCAGACCTCAAGCGCGCACCCGGATCTGAATGGCGTCTACGGATTCGCCGGCGTCCGCAATGCGGAACCCCCAGTGCTGAAGCCGGGCGCCGAGAAATTCAAAATCGTGCGCGGCGGACCGAACGATGTCCGCGGTAATACAACGTTGGGCACGGACTGCAAGCCGCTGGGCGTGCCGCAGTCCTTCGTGACTCCGTACCCGTTCCAGATTGTCCAGACGCCCAAACTGATCCTGATGATCTTCGAGTATCCCAACGCGATCCGTTGGATTCCGACGGACCGCCGCGCGCATCCGGTGGATCCGGATCCGAGTTGGATGGGAGATTCGGTCGCGCACTGGGAAGGCGACACGCTGGTGGTGGACAGCGTCGGGTTCAACGACAAGACCGAGGTCAGTGGTTATATGCACACCGAAGACTTGCACGTGGTGGAACGCTACCGCCGTCTGGAGAATGGCTCGCTGGAATACAACGTCACCGTGGAAGATCCCAATGTCTTCGCCCGTCCGTGGGTCTTGCCGGCCAGGACCCTGCCGTTCCGTCCCGAAGCCGAAAGAGTGGAGGAATTTGTGTGCGAGACGTCCAAGGACTACGACAAACTATTCGACAAGAAGTGATACTATCCTCCCTATGAAACTTTTAATTGTTGTGCTTGCTGCGATCATAACGTTCGCGATGATTCTCCCGGCTGCCGATCCAGAAGGATTCGCGATGTTCACCAGCGCCGAAATTAACAAACGTCTGGCCGCGGCCAAAATGGACGAACACAAAGTCCGGCAGGATCGCACGAATTGGGGAAATCACGGCCTGCTCTCGATCCGCCGGGAAGGCGACGGCGAGGCCGAGATTCACGAGACTCAAGTGGACGTAATCTTTGTGACATCCGGCGAAGGCACGCTCATTCTGGGCGGAAATGTGGTCGAGCCGCACACCACTGCACCCAACGAAATTCGCGGGAAATCGATCACCGGCGGAGTCACTAAGAAAATGGTCGCAGGCGAGATTTTCCACATTCCAGCCAAGATTCCGCATCAGATGCTGGTGCCCAAGCAGTTGACCTTCGAAGTGGTCAAAGTGGATACGAAGTAGTTTTACTTGCGTGCCCGTTCGTCCATCCAAG
>Ga0068855_100009308_pt1 | contig 11861 bp, 10 predicted proteins | sample KBSCornC52_FD_66592 | JGI IMG/M metagenome (GOLD analysis project Ga0068855, IMG submission 66592) | Corn rhizosphere microbial communities from Kellogg Biological Station, Michigan, USA - KBS Corn C5-2 | ecosystem: Host-associated > Plants > Roots > Rhizosphere > Soil ...
CGCGTCTTGTGTCTTCCTGCGGAATGTCCGGTCCAAAGCAGTCCGAAGCCTATGAAAGACTGCTGGCGAAAACGAGGGCCGCGCTCCTTGCGAAGGGAGACGCGGACTCACTTGCAGCGGCCGCCTTTCTGAGTTCAGGAGCGCCGACGAATGATGGCGAACGTTTAAGTCTCCTTGCGCGGGCATCTGCAATGGAGCCAACGCGCGCCAATTTGGCTTGGTTGTACTTGCAACAGTGTATTGCGATTGATACGTGCGATCCCAAGCCCATCGAGACGCGGCTACACAGCTTAGATCCGGGCAACGCTGCATCTATATCCGGCTCATTATCGCGCGCATCCCAGTCGTCCGAGGCTGACGAGCAGCAATACATCGCGGCAATGGCTCGTTCCGAGTCCTTCGACATCTATTGGAATTCAACCATTCTCGACCTCACTAATGCGAGGATGAAAGTTAGAACGATGGACTTGCCCTCGACGGTCGTCGGAACGATCGGACACTTGTCTGCTGTGGTCCTTCCGGCGTACGGACAGTTATCGAATTTCTGCAAAGGAGACCGCCTTAGCCGTCCCGATGTTCTCGAGGACTGCCGCAAGCTGGCGGCAGTTCTGCGACGTGGCGACACCTACATAACCGAAATGATCGGAATCGCGATCGCTCGGCGCGTGTGGCCCGAAAACAGCGAGGAATATAAGGATGCCATCGGCGCTGCTCGAATCGCGCACTATCGAATGGAGATAGAGAGCAAGCGGAGTGCAACACATTTGAGAAGTACTGCGGACTATGAGAGCTACCTAGCTCTGTTGGCCGCGCACCAACGAGAACAGGACGTATTCCTCGCTGAAATCGTCAGCACTGGACTCAATCCCAACCCGCCATCGGACTGGCAGGATTCATTCGCCCATCACAGGTAACCAGAGGTCTGCCCGGTCCGCTTTGAAGTTTACTGAGCGGTGGGCACGATAGTCCGCAAGTGGCCCGATAGCGCAGCTTTCGAAAATATCACGGCTAATATTGTTCTGTACTCAACAAAGTTGCGCAGTCGAGCGAGCGATTAGGCTTCAGAAGAGACGAGCATAAGAAGTTGAATTGGCTTGCGCTTGGATTAGTAGTCGGTTCCGAACTGTGAGTACTTTGTGTATTCCCTTCTGTTGCTGACAGTTTAATCAATCGTATTCCAGCTGGCGAGATCTAGCGATACGAGCCATACCTGCCGTATATGACCGCCCACCGTTCGGCTACCTAAAACTGGAAGGACCAATGCAAAGAGTGCAACACCCCAATTTCATTCAAAGCTATTTCCACGGGACCAAAGTCAATCTTAGCGTCGGGAATCTTATCGTCCCTGGCAACAATGCGAATTACGGTGAGCGGAAGGCAAAATTTGTTTATGCATCGTCGAACTTGAATGTCGCCATTTGGGGAGCGGAGCTGGCCGTTGGCGACGGGCCCGGAAGGATATACGTTGTTGAACCCCTGAGTACGATTGAGAACGACCCAAACCTTACCGACAAAAAGTTTCCCGGAAATCCCACGAACTCATTTCGTGCACGGGAGGGCTTCAAGGTAGTCGCTGAAGTAAAGGGTTGGCAGGGACATTCTGCCGAAGAAATCAGAGCGGCGAGAGCAGATGTTGAACGCGCTCTGAAAGACGGCGCTCAGATAATTGAAGATTGACCCGTGAGAGAACCTCAGCGGTGTTGTAGCCACTGTAGTCTCCTTGCTTGTTCGACCCATCTGGAGCCTATAGCTGCGACCGTTTCTTGAGCGGCCGCTTTGCGGAAAGTCGATGGATTAAGTGACCTTCCGCTTTTGGCCGTTAGTGCACCTTCGTTGTCGCAATGTACCTCGTGCAGCTTCCAAATATAGGCAGACGTCATTCATCCTCGCCTGAGCTCGCTCGGGCTCACGCCGAGTAACCGTCGTGTCCAACGCGCGAGATGACTCGCATGGGCGAAGCCAGTTTCTGCAGCGATGTCGATAATGCTCAGTTGTCCTTTGCGTAGAAGAAGGGCGGCACGTTCGACTCGACACTGCACTACGAACTTATGCGCTGAGATGCCTGTAGAGCGTGTGAACAGCACTTTGAAATGGGAAACGCCGGTGCCAGCTACGCTCGCGAGTTCGCTCAATGAAAGATCGGGGCGGCCAAGATTGGTCTGCACGTAGTCTGCAATGCGCTGCAATTGTGCCGGCGTGAATCGCCCTGTCGCGCTTGGAGTAGGTGTCGCGCGGGCGAACTTCTGAACCAGCGCAATCGACAAGGCTACTCCGATGCTCTCACTAAATAACAAGCCATTCGGATTTCCGGAGACAACTTCCATATGTAGGGTACGCGCCAGCCAATCGATCTGCGGGTCACGCACTTTTTGTATCTGCATTGGGACTCCTTGAAATCACACCTTTAAGGTTCAAGGAAATGCGCCTTGCGGGCAACGACAGGAGGACGACACCTTAGCGACAGATGCACGACAGTACCATGGCGCATCCCATTTGAGCGCGTGCTGCTGTCATTCATCCGGCAAAAGAGAGAGCGCAGCGACTTTCGATCGATTTCAGACAACCGGACAAGCACGACTACCTCAACAATCCGATCAACTCGATCGCGTGTAAAACGCGCTCCGGGTTAACGGCGGTCCATGCATCTGGGCTGAGTGTATCGACCTGTGGGAGAAACGTAGTAAAGCATCTGGCCGTTTGCGTTGTTTCTTCAGCTACCGTGCTCAGTCGGCAGCACTGACTCTCTAAGCCAATCCATGGATGTCGAGAGTACCTCGCGAAACGGCAACTCATGACCTGCGTCCGGAAAGACGAAATGTTTGAAGGGTTTGCCGCTTGCAATGAGTGACTCCAGGCGATCGATCGACAAGCTGGTTGGAACGCTAATATCTCGAGCGCCGTAAATCCACAAGCCTGGGATAGACAGGTTCCTCAAGGAATCGCTTGGGTCTGTGTCCACAAATGAGTACCGATCGGCGTCGGATTTGATGTGTGCTCGTGCTTCTGCCTCCGTGTGATGGTCCCAAAAATTCCCATCGGCGTTGGTAAAAAACTGGAATCTAAGTTGTTCGTGGGTCGTCACCAGGGGACCGCTCCAGAGAATCATGAACTTCACTTCCGGCGTGCGTACGGCGGCGACAGGTATGATCCACCCCGCCTGACTTATTCCAATCATTCCGATTGGTGTTAGCGGCGAGGAGATTTGATTGATCAACTCTTTGACGGCCGCGGAAGCATCTTCAGCTAGCAGATCGAGATTCTTTCGGTCAGCGTTAATGGTGGCGGGCTCCATGCGAGGATAAAGGAGTTCCACCAGGTGTTCCGACATGTCCATGTCACGCTTGTCGTAAGTCAATGTCGCCACGCCGTTGCGGGCAAGGGCACGGGCAACGGGAATGTTGCGCGCACGCTCAATTGATCCATGGACCAGAACTGCCGCAGCAATCATGGTAGGTGGCACCCGATACCTACGAGTTGATGCCCTTGTCCAACAGCCCTTATGACGCGAATCGCCTGGGCGATGACATCATCGAAGTTTTCAACAAGCTGCATATCGTGCGGCCGGTGCTCGTCGGGCACTCCATCGCTGGCGAGGAACTGACCTCCGTAGTATCTCGTTATCCGGATCGTGTTGCGGGACTGGTCTACCTTGATGGCTTTTTTGAATACGCTTTCTCCGATGGGCAAACATACGACGCGCTCTTTACGACACAGCATCCGAAGCGACTGACGCTGTTGTCTGGTCAATATCCGAAGGTGGATCCAGGCACTGCAATACACCTGGGAATGCACGAGTACCGTCAATTTCCCTCCGTTTCGACCCTCGCCATATTTTCCTTTCCCCAAAGCGGCCCAGTGGGGGCGTCCAAGGCGGACTTCGTTCTAAGCCAACGGGCACGTGTGGATCGGATTGCACCGCTTCTGCCAACTGTTCACTTCGTATGGTTGTCAGATGCCGCTCACGAAATGTGGAAGTCAAACGAAGCGGATGTCCTGCGTGAGTTAAACGCGTTCATCAGCGTACTACCAAAATAGACTCTCTTAAGAAAATCTCACCAGAAAATCACAAACATTTGCAGTCTCCCTGTCTGGGGTAGCTCTCATGGCATACGTCCAACACCCCGGAGCCGGGTCAGGCCGTGCTAGGGAGCTATCTGATGATGTCGATACGAGCTGTGTTGAAAGCTTTGGTTGTATCTGCCTCTGCGCTATGTGCGCTTGAGGCGCATGCGGCGTTCCATCTGGAAGAAGCGACGATCGATGGTATCCACCAGGCGATCCAGAGCGGTGAAGTGACGTGCAAGCAGATCGTCGAGGGTTATTTCGCGCGTGCCAAGGTGTACAACGGCATGTGCACGAAGCTGGTGACGGCGGACGGCAAAAAGGTGTCGTCGGTGCCGGGCGCGATCCGCGCCGGCGCGCCGATCAAGTTCCCGACGGACACAGTATCGATCAGCTCCATCGTTTCTGATTTCAGCAAGTACACCGGTCCGACGCCGGATTTCGGCCGGATGGAGACGACAGCATCCGATCCTTCGGTCTACCAGCAATACGGCATGGTGCACGGCATTCCCAATGCCGGTCAGGTCAACGCATTGGAAGTTCTGAACATCCGTGGCGAACGTTCGGTGACCTGCAAGGGCAAGTACGACGCAATGCCGGGCAAGCCACTGCCGGCCGGTGCGCCGGCGGGCTGTGAACAGTTCCGCCAGCAACCAGACGCAATTGAATATGCGGCCCAGCTCGACGCCAAATACGGTCGCAACCCAGACCTCAACGCCATGCCGCTGTATTGCGTGCCGATGGCGAACAAGGGCATCTATGACGCGGCCGACCTGCGCACGACCGCGGGTGCTGACGTCAACTACGCGATGGACGCGCCGCCGAAGGATGCGACGCTGGTCTCGCGTCTACGTGCAGCCGGCGTCATCATCATGGGGCACGCGCACGAATCCGAATACAACGCTGGCTCTGGCGATCCGGGTGGCGATGCCAAGGTTGACCATCCTACGATCGGCGCCGCCGGTGCGCGCGAGAGTTGGGGTGGCGTCACCTGCAATCCCTATGACACGGAGCGCGAGACCGCAGGTTCGAGCGGTGGCTCGGGCGTCTCCGTTTCTGCGAACCTAACGATGTGCTCGATCTGCGAGACCACCGGCGGTTCCTGCCGCATGCCAGCCAACTACAACGGCGACGTGATGGTGGTTCCGACCAAGGGCATGATCTCGTTTGCGGGCGCGATCGGTGCAAATCCGTATCGTGACCGTCCAGGCATCATCTGCCGCTCGGTGAAAGATGCGGCGGCGATCCTCGACGCGTTCCGCGACAAGACGACGGGCAGCTACTTCGACCCGCGCGATCCGTTCACAGCGCAGCTGCGAGTGATTCCCGCCAAGACCTCGGGTTCGTATGTTGCGGCGGCAATGAACAACAGCGGCAGCAAGCCGCTCGCCGGTATCCGTCTCGGTGTGGTCCGCGAAATCTATGTGAAGCGCAACCCTAACGCGGCGATCATCAGCGATGGTGTCAACAAGGAACTGCAGGTGCTCAAAGATCTAGGCGCCGAGCTGGTCGAAGACGTGACGCCGGACTATCCGGACGATCCGGCTATCCCAAACATGTCGTTCGGCTTCCGCGATGCATTCGCCGAAATCCTGCCGTTCTTCATGCCGGAGATTTTTTCGTGGAAGAAAGATGGCAAGCCGGTGTTCTCGGTGCCGGGCTGGGATGTGACCAGCCGCAAATATCTAGTCGCGGTATCGGCTCACCAAGCACCGCTACCAGACAATCTCAACTTCCGTACGATTCTCGCCAACGCGCCGAGCAATCCGGGTGACGTGAGCGGCTATACGTTCGCATATCAGTTCGCGCAGTACCTGACGTTGCGTGGTGATAGCCGCGTCTACGACTGGGCGACGCTGAATGCCAATGCCAAGTATTACAGCGACGTGCGCCGCGCGGCGATGAAGAACTGGGAGAACAAGGAGATCGATATACGCAGCGACGCTACGACCTATCAGATCAAGCTTCGCGATGCGGTGCGTTTGGCGATGACCAAAGTGCTGCAACAGAATCATCTCGATGCCTTCGTCAACCCGACGATGCTGTCGCTGCAAGGCAAGTTGGGCGGCGCCAGTCTCCGCGGAGAGCGCGGCGGTGGTGGCGGTGACGGTACTGGCTATGGCGCCATTCTCGGCATTCCAGAAGTCTTCGTGCCGGCCGGCTTTGCGACCTCAGTTTATGACGGCGAATTCAAATTGAGCGCCGATGGCAAGAAGTATGAAGAGGGACTCAGCAACACACCGACAAAACTGGGCGGCGTTGGCCTGCCATATAACATTGCCTTCTGGGCAGAGCCTGGCCAGGAAGCAAACCTGATCAAGATCGGTGCAGCCTACGAAGCGGCGACACATCATCGCACGCCACCGCCGGGCTTCGGTCCGGTCAAGGGCGAACCGTAACAGACTCGCGAACGCATGGGTTGCGGAAAGCGACGTTTCGGGATGACGTGTACGAACGCGTGAGACAATTTTCTTCCGAACAGGAACAGCTCGTAGCCAACTTGCAGCACTCCTGTACACAAGAGACAAAGTCCAAGACGTCATTACGTACCAGTCGTCTCATGAGTGCCAAAAGGAAGTTGAAGTATCCGTCCTCATTAGCGGGATCGAGAGGACGTTGAAATAACGAACGCTCCGTAAGATTATCAAGCTGCGTCTCTAGGGAATCGGGGAGAAAGTGGATGCCTCCGTCGAATCGACCTTTGATGGGAGCGATCCCATACGGTGATGCTGCCAATAGCGGCGTGACCTTCAGAGTGTGGGCTCCGTTCGCTACTGCGATGGGCTTCGCTGGGATTCGACCGGCTCCATTCGAAATGTCTACGGCCATTATCGCGAGCGACGATCGTTACCGAGATATGGCGGCAGTGGCCGCGGTGCTCACGCAGTTCTACCCGTTTTCCGGCCTCATTAATATCGGTCCCTATAGCGCCGTCATTCTTTCTCAAGAATGATGTCAATGTCAGCTAGACATCCATATCTGTAGTGAGCTCCGGCGCGGATGTACCTACAACGCACATGTTGCCGCCTCCTTATGGCTCTGCCGCAACGGGTCCAAAGTCTTTCGGCGGTTTGCGGTGCTTGGTCGCGGCTGTGTACGCCGCGCCGATCTTCAAGATGAGCGGCTCAGAGAATGGACGCCCGACGATGTCCATACCGATGGGAAGCTCGGCAGAGAAGGGGCCTGTCATGCGCGTTCCTTCTCGTAACGCGTTTGCACCACCGCCCGTGCCTTCAGGCGGCGGAGGTGGCGGCGGCACGGAAGGATCACGGACCCAGTCATAGACTTGCGTCGTGAAGCCGGCGGGAACGGTCATGGCCGGGAAGCCTTGACTGCCCAAGAAACTCCACACTCCACCACGGCCATTGACCATTGGCGTTGCCGGTGCGCCGATCCTTGCGGGCGGTAATGCTTCCGTTGGATACACGAGCGCGTCGAGATGTTGCTCTTGCATGCATTGCAGAATCATCTGCTGAACTGCGAACCGTCGCAGCATGCGATCCGCCATATCGAGCTCCTGCGGCTTCTCCATGTTTTCCCGCATGCCCTTTTGCGACGGGAATTTTTGATCTTCGTAGAAGTTCGCCTTGTTGAGCAGATCGGTATTGCTCTTGATGTTGGTGTCGCCGCGCTGTGCGAGATAGAGATTCATCATGAACTTGCTCTCGCCCACGCCTTGTACTTGACCGATGGTTCGCAAGTTCACCGAGTCGGGCACCAGCGATGGATTCATTGTGAGCTCCACTAGCGTGGCGACGTGGTCCGTCGTTGGTTTACCGTCCTTATCGACGGGGAACAGCTCCGGGAATTTCTTGGTGAAGAGCTTGTTATCCAGCGCAGGCTCGTATTTGCGCAGACAGCTCGTGAAGAGCGCGCCTTCTGCACCTGGATCCACGATTGTTGCGCCGAGCTTCTTCAGATCATCGACCGCGTGACTAACCACGTCGATAGTCTCGTGATCGGCAACCGTGAAGAGCTGCTTGCTCATGTACTCGCGCACTACGCCGATGCGAATACCCCTGAGACTCGTATCTTTGGTGAAACTTTGATAGGGCTGAGATGGTGTGCGGCCGATGCTGAATACGGTGAGCGGATCGTTCGGATCGTAGCCCGCGATCACATCCATAATGCGTGCGACATCTTCGACGTTACGGCAAATGGGACCTACGCGCGTGTTGATACCAGGCTGGATCATGCCCTTGCGGCTCACGAGCTCCTGTGTGGCAGCCAAGCCCACGGCATTGTTGGCCACGGCCGGCCCGCGAATCGACGAGCCCGTTTCTTCGGCGATTGCACACGTGACGAGATTCGCGGCAACCGAAGAGCCCGAGCCTGCGCTCGAGACGTTCGGCGAACGCTCGGTGTCGTAGGGATTGCAAAACGTGCCGCCAAAAGAGCTGCGCGGACTGCCGTCGGCGTATTCCGCCAAATTGGCCTTCGCCAAAATGATCGCGCCCGCATCGCGCAGTCTCTTGATGAACGTTGCATCCTCCGGTGGACGATCGTTGGCATAGAACGCATCGCCGCCCGAAGTGCTACGCATATCGAACGTGTCGTATTGATCCTTGAATGCCATGACGACGCCTTGCAGTGGGCCCACTAATTTTCCCGTCTTCGCAAGTTTTCTGTCTTGATCCGCGGCGACTTCGAGCGCATCCGGCATATTTGGATCGTTGTCCGCGCTGTCGGTCATGCTGCGCGCTTTGCGATCGTCGAAGCCCCACTGCTTGCGACTCGCCGGACGTAAGTTGAGCGTCGAGAGGGCGTTCAACTGCCCTGCATGCGGAATGGTTTCGATCGGCCCCAACATTCCCTTCGGCTCCTTCACGCACGTGCCGTTATATGCCTGGATGCGTTTTAGATAGAGCTCGACCAATTGCTTGGTCGTGATTTCCTTGCTCTTGATCGCGTCCTGAATCTGCGCGATCGTTGCTTCTTCCAAGTGAAATTTGCCGGCCGCATACGCCGCAGGGATGAACGCCACGATACAAAGGCCGGCCAGTCCTGCCAGCGCATCGGTCAACACACGTATCGATCCACGCATCATGATCTCGTTCCCCAGAGTCAGTCGCGTGTATTAGACGAGGCGCTTTCGAGTGCCCCCACGTTGCGAGTAAACACGGCAAGGGCGGGTCCAGCGACCAGCTTACGTCTCTGTTCTACTACCAAGAGCGAAGAACTATGTGCGACAACGACTCGTTTGACGACATGCTTGAGTATCAATTGCGCACCGGGGTATCGCGCCGACAGTTTGGCGCTCTCTCTTTTGGGCTCGGACTAACTTCAGTCCTGTCGGTAGCTGATGCCGCGGCGGAAACCGTAGGAGCTGAAGTTGAAATCAAAACTGCCGATGGCACCGCGGATGCTTACTTCGTGCATCCCTCGAAGGGCAAGCATGCGGGCGTGCTGATATGGCCGGATATATTCGGCTTACGTCCGGCTTTTAAACAGATGGCGACGCGGTTGGCCGAGTCGGGTTATTCAGTGCTAGTCGTCAATCAGTTCTATCGCATCAAGAAAGCGCCCACTTCCGAAGAGCATGCGGATTTCAGTGATCCAGAAACACGCAAAGTCCTATCCGGTATGTCGGCCACGTTGAATCCCGACACGGCCATGGTGGATGCCAAAGCATTCATCGCGTTTCTAGATCACCAACCCTCAGTCGACAAGAAACGCAAAATCGGCACCGCTGGTTATTGTATGGGCGGTCCGCTCATCATGCGTACCGCTGCTTTCGTGCCAGAGCGCGTTGGTGCAGCGGCTTCCTTTCATGGCGGCGGGTTGGTCACCGACAAACCAGAAAGTCCTCATCTTTTGATACCGAAGATGAAAGCGCAGCTGTTGATTGCTATCGCCGAAAACGATGATCAGAAGCAGCCTGAAGCGAAGAACGTGTTGCGTGAGTCATTTACTAACGCAAACATTCCCGCCGAAATTGAAGTATATGCGGGCACACTGCATGGCTGGTGTCCCCTAGATGCGAAGGTCTACAACGCGGAACAAGCGGAGAAAGCGTGGGGTCGCATGTTGGCGTTGTTTGCCAGAGCGCTGGCGTAACAGAACAGTGGATTCACGCGTTTACGTGCGCGATCGCATCGTAGGCGCTCTTCAACCAGGTCCGCACGCGTTGACGTTCGAGAATGCCGAGTCCAGCGCCGTCCTTGTCTGTGGTTTGCGTGGCCGCCCAAAAACTGCTGCTGTGTGCGTCGATTTTGTTCATCGACGCTTCGTGCAGTCGTTTGATTGTGATGACGCTTGCCTTAAGGGCTTGCGCCCGTTCGAGTTCGCCGGAGCTATCCAACACCGCAAAGTCGTCGCCACGAATCTGATTGCGCACGATGACGTAGTTCAGTTGTGTCTCATAACGGTCGAGTAGACGTTTGAGTAGATCGACCGAATCTTTGCCGGCGTCCATGACGTGCCAGTAGCGGATATGCAACCCGATCTCCGGCGCAACGGCGAGGAGTTGCGACTCGTCCATCCACTTCGTGAGCGGCTCCTGAGTTTGTGCTGCAAGATCGACAAGCACTCGCTGTTCGGGATTCTCACCGGCGGCCTCGACAATGGCATCAAGGCTTTCATAACGGTCGATCAGAACGGGTGATGCATATCCAGCGTAGAAGCGCATGAGCGCGCCATGCGAGCGATCCGAATCGAAGCCGAGAAATGGAATCGAGTGATCGATGAAATACTGCGCGAGAATACGCGCGACGAGCGACTTGCCGACACCACCTTTCTCGCCGCCGACCAAGTGAATATTCGCCATGAGCGCTCCGCAATGCTAACTACACCGCAAGCTATCATGTGTCCGAGCGTGGAACACAGATTTCAAAAACAATTCTATAGCAGTACCGCAGGTGATACGGCCGCCGCACTCATTTTTGGCATTACGCAGCTCTTGTGCTCTCATTCGATGCACGATTACAGCCGACGATGTTGGATCGCCACGAACTTCGACCGGATACTGCCCGCAAAAAACGGGCTCATTGAATTGGTTGGTTGCCGCGGTACTGCTTCCTGGAATCTGATTGCTCGCGTCCGCTATCCGGATCTTTAACGTTGCGATCGGATCGTCGGCTCTTGGCCGTAGTCTGGCGAAACTTGACAGTAGTGCCGCGCCGCATTTGCTCGACGGCGCGCATCCAGCTAACCGTAACCAAACAAACGTCGTTCATGGAACGAGCTGATCATGCATCGAATCACGAAGCTCATCACAGTGGTTGTTGCTTGTCTTGTGTCTTCCTGCGGAATGTCAGGTCCAAAGCAGTCCGACGCCTATGGAAGACTGCTGACGAAAACGAGGGCCGCGCTCCTTGCGAAGGGAGATGCGGACTCACTTGCAGCGGCCGCCTTTCTGAGTTCAGGAGCGCCGACGAATGACGGCGAACGTTTAAGTCTCCTTGCGCGGGCGTTTGCAATGGAGCCAACGCGCGTCAATTTAGCTTGGTTGTACTTGCAACAGTGTATTGCGATTGATACATGCGATCCCAAGCCCATCGAGACGCGGCTACACAGCTTAGATCCGGGCAACGCGGCATCTATATCCGGACCACTATCGCGTGCATCCCGGTCGTCCGAGGCTGACGAGCAGCAATACATCGCGGCAATGGCTCGTTCCGAGTCCCTTCGACATCTATTGGAATTCAATCATTCTCGACCTCATCAATGCGAGGATGAAAGTTAGCAGGCCGTTGAAAAACTGTGTTTCGTGAGCGTAGCTGTGTTATCAGTTGAAGCAATAACGGCTGAATGTCGGCGGGGCGTGCCGATACGCAGCTTGCATTCATGCACTTTGCTCA
>Ga0068855_100009310_pt1 | contig 11860 bp, 11 predicted proteins | sample KBSCornC52_FD_66592 | JGI IMG/M metagenome (GOLD analysis project Ga0068855, IMG submission 66592) | Corn rhizosphere microbial communities from Kellogg Biological Station, Michigan, USA - KBS Corn C5-2 | ecosystem: Host-associated > Plants > Roots > Rhizosphere > Soil ...
GTCAACATACTTTCGATATTGATAAATATCAGCCACCGTCGGACGGCTTAAATTTCCCCGATCAGTCCTGATAACCCTTGCTCCTACCGTTTCATAATAACTGTTGAAAACAAAATTATATGCCGGATCAAATTCTTTATAATTTTTAAAATAAGGTTTCAAAACAAATGTTTCAAAAAACCAGGTTACATGACCAATATGCCATTTTGGTGGACTTACATCGACAACTGGCTGAACGACGTAATCTTCTGTTTCCAGAGGTTTACAGATTTCTTCGGTGTAATTTCTCACTACTTTATATTGTTGGGCTAAATTCATTTTTTGCCTTTTTTTGATTCTTGATAAAATAATGGAAAAAAATTTTATGCAAAGTTTATTCCATTAAATACACCTATTCGGATTTATAAATTCGGATAAGATACAATTTTTTTTATTACTCTAAATTCCAAGTTTATTATCACAATCATTTATGAATATTTTATCTTTGTTAACCCATTTACATTTTTCTGTCGGTATTATTCATTTTAATTTTTAAATAATTCCTCAAATGAAAAAAAATCTTTTATTTCCAATTCTGCTTTTCTCAGCAGTAATTTTTTCTATCTTTTCTTTTACAAATATTTCTTCCTCTTCAAAAATAAATCAGCCTCCAAAAACGAATGCTGATAAGGCAGGATTAACGTTGCCGGCAGGTTTCAGCGCCTCGATAGTGGCAGATAATACGGGCGAAGCAAGGCATATTGCAGTAACCAAAGAAGGTGATCTATATATAAAATTAGGAAGTGCAAAAGGTGGAAATGGAATTTTGTTTTTGCAGGATCCCGACCAAAACGGCCGCTATCAAAAGAAAACTGGTTTTGCAGATTATAGCGGCACTGAAGTCGGTTTAAAAAATGGTTATTTATATGCTTCTTCCAACACCACCATTTACCGTTATAAATTAAATGATAAAGATGAAGTGACCGATCCAAAAAATCCTGAAATTATTGTTTCAGGATTATTAGATCATGGAGAACATAATTCCAAATCTTTCACTTTTGATGACCAAGGAAATTTGTATGTAAATGTGGGCGCTTATTCTAATTCATGCCAGGAACAAGACAGAGTTCCGGGTTCCATGGGGATGAAAGGATGCCCGATCTTAGATTCCGCCGGCGGTATCTGGCAATTTAAAATTGACAAACTAAATCAACATTATGGTGATGGAGTTCATTACGCCATTGGCTTAAGAAACGTGGTTGGCCTCGATTGGAACCAAATTGATAATGCACTTTTTGTAATGCAACATGGTCGCGATCAGTTGCATGATCTGTTTCCGAAATATTATACTACAAAACAATCCGCTGTTCTTCCCGCAGAATGTATGTATGAAATTCATAAAGGCGATAACGCCGGCTGGCCTTATATTTATTATGATCAGATTCAGAAAAAGCAGATCCTGATGCCTGAATATGGTGGCAATGGAAAAAAAACTGCCGATAAAAAATATTTAGATCCTGTGATGGCATTTCCCGGACACATGGGGCCAAACGGATTATTATTTTATACAGGAAATCAATTCCCTGAAAAATATAAAAATGGCGCCTTCATCGCTTTTCACGGTTCATGGAATCGTAGCCCAGAACCACAGGCTGGATATTTTGTTGTTTTTGTTCCGTTTAAAGATGGAAAACCAAGCGGCAAATGGGAAGTTTTTGCAGATGGATTCGCAGGAGAAAAGGTAGTGATGTCGCCTGGCAAAGCCGAACATCGTCCATGCGGATTAGCCCAGGGCCCCGATGGTTCACTGTATGTTTCTGACGATTCAAAAGGAACCATTTATAAGATTAGCTATAAAAAATAACACCATTGAAAAAGATAATTATCCTCAGTTTTTTATTCGTACCCTTTGCCTTGTTGATGAGCAATACTTCGAAAGATGTTGCAAAAGAAAATTTTATAACCGGAGTTCAGCAATCTAAAACAACCGGCGAAAAAATCTTTAAAAAATATTGCATTTCCTGCCACATGGCTGACGGCAGCGGAGTTCCACACATGAATCCTCCATTGATCCAGACAAAGTATGTTTTAGGAGAAAAAGAAGATTTGATCAAAATAATACTAAATGGAATCGGAAATGTGGAAATTAACGGAGAAACTTATACCAATAAAATGCCACCACTCAAAAAGATTTTAAAGGATCAGCAGATCGCGGATGTATTAACTTATGTCAGAAATAGTTTTGGAAATAAGGCACCTGCCGTTACGGTTACGGAAGTAAAAGCGGTTCGCAGTAAGAATACATAATTTATATATTAAAAACAGACTGCCTAACTTCAAAGTTTGGTGACCTGTTTTTGTCTCGACCCGTCAGAAAAAATAATACCAATTTTCTATTTCAGGAATTTTTTGCCTTTCCCGCCAAAATCGTTCCTCAAAGAATATCTAAATCTATTTATACTATTTTGTACAAACAGCAAAACGGGTTACCTTTGCAGCATAATTTATTACAATTTCAAGTCAAAATAACCTGAAGAATGAAAGAAGAAATGGATGTTTTGGAACAAACCGTGGCAAGTGAATACAAATATGGTTTTGTTACCGAAATTGAAACTGATGTAGTTGGAAAAGGCCTTAGCGAAGACACTATCAGATTGATTTCAGCAAAAAAAAATGAGCCGGAATGGATGCTCAACTGGCGTTTAAAAGCTTTTGCCCATTGGTTAAAAATGGAAGAGCCAAAATGGCCCAATGTAAAGTATCCGCCCATTGATTACCAGAATATTATTTATTATGCTGCACCAAAGAAGAAAAAGACGGTCAACGGCCTTGATGAAGTGGATCCGGAGTTGCTGAAAACTTTTGATAAATTAGGAATTTCTTTAAATGAGCAAAAAAGATTGAGCGGTGTTGCAGTGGATGTAGTAGTTGACAGCGTCTCCGTTGCAACTTCCTTCAAAAAACAACTTGCAGAAGTAGGAATTATTTTTTGTTCCATCAGCGAAGCGATTCAAAATCATCCCGATTTAGTGCAAAAATATATAGGTTCTGTAGTTCCTATGACCGATAATTATTTTACCGCTTTGAATTCAGCAGTTTTCACCGACGGTTCATTTTGCTATATTCCAAAAGGCGTTCGTTGTCCAATGGAATTATCTACTTATTTCAGAATTAATACAGAAAATACCGGCCAGTTTGAACGCACATTGATTATTGCCGAAGAAGAATCTTATGTAAGTTACCTGGAAGGTTGTACTGCTCCAAAACGCGATGAAAATCAACTTCATGCTGCAGTGGTTGAATTATTTGCACATAGAAAAGCCGAAATAAAATATTCAACCGTTCAGAACTGGTATCCGGGCGATGAAAACGGTGAAGGCGGTATTTATAATTTTGTGACCAAGCGAGGAATTTGCATGGGTGATTATTCCAAGATCTCCTGGTCACAAGTGGAAACCGGCGCAGCTATTACCTGGAAATATCCGAGCGTCATTTTGAAAGGCGATAATTCGATCGGAGAATTTTATTCTGTTGCACTGACCAATCATTTTCAACAGGCCGATACCGGAACAAAAATGACGCATCTGGGAAAAAACACGAGGAGCAGAATTGTTTCAAAAGGTATTTCCGCAGGAAAAAGCCAGAACAGTTATCGCGGTTTAGTGAAGGTGGGAAAAAATGCTGTGAATGCCAGAAATTATTCTCAATGTGATTCATTATTGCTCGGCGATAAATGTGGCGCACATACTTTTCCATACATCGAATCAAAAAATAAAACAGCAGTTATTGAACACGAAGCAACGACGTCCAAAATTGGTGAAGACCAGCTTTTTTATTGTCGTCAAAGAGGTATTGACACAGAAGCCGCAGTGGCATTGATCGTTACCGGTTTTGCAAAAGAAGTAATGAATCAGTTGCCTATGGAATTTGCGGTGGAAGCACAAAAATTGCTGGCAGTAAGTTTGGAAGGAAGTGTCGGATAAAGAACTTCGGAAGTGGTTCAATGTATCTACGGCAATCCGTAGACATTAAATAAACTCAATTATTAATTTTTATATCAAAAAGAAAATGTTATCAATTAAAAACATACATGCTTCGGTGGAAGGGAAACAGATTTTAAAAGGAATTAATCTGGATGTGCAGCCAGGCGAAGTGCATGCGATCATGGGGCCGAATGGTTCAGGTAAAAGTACATTGGCATCCGTGTTGGCAGGAAGGGAAGAATATGAAGTGACAGAAGGTTCTGTTGAGTTTTTAGGAAAAGATATTTTAGGATTATCGCCTGAAGACAGGGCACGTGAAGGTTTGTTTTTAGCGTTTCAATATCCGGTAGAAATTCCTGGGGTGAGCACTACTAATTTCATAAAAACTGCCCTAAATGAAAAACGAAAATATCATGGACAGCCACCGCTCGATGCAGTTTCTTTTATGAAGCTGATGAAAGAAAAAATGAATTTGGTTGAAATCGATAAATCTTTATTGACACGTTCGATCAATGAAGGCTTTTCCGGTGGAGAAAAAAAGAAAAATGAAATTTTCCAAATGGCAATGCTTGAACCAAAATTGACCATCCTGGATGAAACTGATTCAGGCCTTGACATTGACGCGTTGAGAATCGTTGCAAGCGGCGTAAATAAGCTTCGTGATGAAAACCGCGCCATCATTGTGATTACGCATTATCAAAGATTACTCGATTACCTGCAACCGGATTTTGTTCATGTGCTTTTAAATGGAAAGATCGTGAAGAATGGCACAAAAGATCTTGCATTGGAACTTGAAGAAAAAGGATATGATTTTATTAAAGATCAGTTTAGTATGCAGGAAGCAGTTTAGAAAAGTAATCAGTAACAAGAAACAAGAAAATGGAAAAAATAAATTTAGAATATCTCGGTGAAAAATTTAATCAGCTTCAAACTTTGAATCCTGATGAATTCATCAGTTCAGTGAGAAAAGAAGGATTCCATAATTTTAATAAAAAAGGCCTTCCAACTTACAAGAATGAGGAATGGAAATATACAAGTGTGAGTGATTTATTCAGAAAAGAATATCATTTATGTGAAGATGAAGCGAATATTGAAATTTCAAAATCTGATATTGATGAAATGCGTTTGCCAGGCCATGAAAACAGTAATGAATTGGTTTTTGTAAATGGAAAATTCAACGGGCAACTTTCAACCATTCGTTCTTCAGAAAAACAACTCATAATCCTTCCTCTGGAAGAAGCAGTAAATGGGAAATACAAAGAGTTGGTGAATGCGCATCTGGGGAAAAGCAATCTTTTTGTAAATGATGGCATTCATGCTCTGAATACTTCTTTTATTTATGGCGGCATTTTTATCTACGCAGCAAAAGGGCAAATAATTGAAAATCCTGTTTACGTTTACCACATTTCTGATGCAAGAAACAATCATATTTTATCACAGCCGAGAAGTCTTTTTTATGTAGATGAACACACAAAATTGCAGTTGGTTGAAACTTACAAAACAATTGGTTCGATGGATAGTTTCACCAATGAAGTTTTTGAAGTGGTGGTAAACGCAAATGCAATTGTTGAGTTTTATAAAATTCAGAATGACTCCTCAAATGCAAGCCAGGTAGGCACTACACACATTCGTCAGATTGGAAAAAGTTATGCGCATACGGTGATTGTTTCATTGAATGGAGGAATAATCAGGAACAATACCAACATTATTATGGAAGCGCAGGGCAACGAAGCGCACATGTATGGATTGTATTTATTGAAGGGGAACACGCATGTTGATAATCATACTTTGGTCGATAATAAAATGCCCAATTGTTTCAGCAATGAATTTTATAAGGGTGTGATGGATGGAAGATCAACCGGGGTTTTTAACGGAAAAATTTATGTAAGACCTGATGCGCAAAAAACAAATGCGTATCAAACCAACAACAATATTTTATTGAGCGACGGCGCAAGTGTGAATACAAAGCCGCAATTGGAAATTTTTGCAGATGATGTGAAATGTTCGCACGGTTGCACTGTTGGAAGGTTGGATGAAGAAGCGATGTTTTATTTAAGGACACGCGGAATTTCAAAAGAACATGCTCAGGCAATGTTGCTGCATGCATTTGCTTCAAACATTATTGAACAAATAAAAATTGAACCTCTTCGCCAATATGCAGAACAGTTGATAGTGGAAAGGCTGACAGAAGTTGAAGCGGAAGGTTAAAACAAAATGAAAATGGAAACAACAACGATAGCACCTACATTTGATGTAAACGTCATCAGGAAATCATTTCCAGTCCTGGAAAGAGAAGTGAAGAATAAGTTGTTGGTTTATCTGGACAACGCCGCTACTTCTCAAAAACCTCAGGGAGTCATTGATGCGTTGAATTATTATTATTCAAATTACAATGCCAATATTCATCGCGGAATTCATACACTTGCTGAAGAAGCAACAGCAGCTTATGAAGCAACAAGAAATACGGTGAAAGATTTTATTAATGCAAAATTTTCAGAAGAAATAATTTTTACAAGAGGTACAACAGAAGGAATTAATTTAGTTGCCTATACCTGGGGGAGAAAAAATATTCATGAAGGCGATGAGATCATTATTTCAACAATGGAACATCATTCCAATATTGTTCCGTGGCAAATTCTTTGTGAAGAAAAAAAGGCTGTTTTAAAAATAATCCCAATCAATGATGAAGGTGAACTATTGATGGATTCCTATAAAAATTTACTTTCTCCAAAAACAAAATTGGTTTCCATTGTTCATGTTTCCAATTCTTTGGGAACGGTAAATCCGGTAAAAGAAATTATTAATGACGCGCATGAAGTTGGAGCGTTGGTTTTGGTGGATGGCGCTCAATCTACGGTTCATTTGGATATTGATGTTCAGCAAATGGATTGTGATTTTTTTGCTTTCTCGGGCCATAAAGTTTATGGCCCAACAGGAGTCGGAGCACTTTATGGAAAGAAAGAAATTCTGGAAGAAATGCCGGTGTTTATGGGCGGCGGCGAAATGATCAAAGAAGTAACTTTTGAAAAAACGACTTACAATAACCTGCCTTATAAATATGAAGCCGGAACACCAAATATTGCAGATACAATTGCATTAAAAGTGGCTTTGGATTTTGTAACAGAACTTGGAAAAGACATCATCAGGAATCATGAAAATGATTTGTTGAAATATGCAACCGGACAAATGAAGCTAATTGAAGGATTGAGAATCATTGGGACTGCAAAAAATAAAGTGAGCCTCGTTTCTTTTGTAATAAAAAATATTCATCCGCAGGATATTGGGGTTTTGTTAGACAACCAGGGAATCGCTGTGAGAACCGGCCACCACTGCACTGAACCATTAATGAATCGCTTTGGAATTCCCGGAACAGTTCGTGCTTCGTTTGCAATGTATAATACAAAAGAAGAAGTGGACAGGTTGGTTGAAGGAATTAAAAAATCAATAAAAATGCTTTCATAAATGAGTGAATACAAAACAATAAAAGAACGTGAAGAAGAGATCATTGAAGAATTTTCATTGTTTGACCAGTGGGAAGAAAAGTACGAGTATATTATTGATCTTGGAAAAAAATTAGAGCCACTCGATGAGCAATTTAAAGTAGGTGAAAATATTATCAAAGGTTGCCAATCCACTGTGTGGCTTACATCTGAATTTAGGAATGGAAAAGTGTTTTATAAAGCCGACAGTGATGCATTGATTGTAAAGGGACTGGTAAGTATGCTGATCAAAGTTTTATCAGGGCATGAACCTGATCAGATTTTAGAAGCAAAACTTGGTTTTATAAAAGACATTGGAATGATGACGCATCTCGCTCAAACCCGTTCCAATGGCTTGTTATCAATGGTAAAGCAAATTAAAAATTATGCGTTGGCCTACAAATCTGTTGACGCTGCATAAAATAAAAAATGATGGAAGCAGAAGAATTAAAAGCGAAAGTAATTGAAGTGCTGCATGAAATTTATGATCCAGAAATCCCTGTTGACATTTATGAACTGGGATTAATTTATGAAACGGAGATTCTTCCAATCAATAATGTTCAGATCGTAATGACACTCACTGCTCCAAGTTGCCCTTCCGCACAGGAATTACCTGTGGAAGTGGAGGAAAGAGTAAGAGCAATTGAAGGTGTCAATGATGTTCATGTGTCCGTTGTCTGGGATCCGCCATGGGACAGAAGTATGATGAGTGAAGTGGCAATGCTGGAATTAGGATTTATGTAGTTCCTGGTTAGGAATTCAAAGTTGACCAAAACTTAATTCGTGTAAAAAATTACTGTTACTCAAAATAAAATAATTCATCATGAAAATCACATCACAGGAAGAATACGGTTTGCGGATATTGCTGCGCATTGCACGATGCCATGACGATGATATGAGCATACAGGCTTTGAGCGTTGCTGAAGGCCTGTCTCCGGCTTACATTGCCAAACTAACGCGCATGCTGCGCCAGGCGGGATTTATCAACAGCACCCCTGGAAATATCGGCGGATATATTTTAGCAAAACCTGCAACAGAAATTAATGTGAACCAGGTTTTGAAAACTTTGGGTGGATCTTTATTCACGAAAGAATTTTGCAGCGATTTCACCGGTGCCAGCAGGCTATGCACTAATTCAGTCGATTGTTCTGTACGTTCGCTCTGGCAAATGGTGCAGTTTTCAATCGATCAGCTACTAGATAAAATACAATTAAGCGATCTGATCGGAAACGAAAAACAATCGGATAATTTACTAAACTCTCTGTTACAACAGCACAAATATCCTCAAAGGGAGATTGTTTAGCATTCAGCTTCCAACTCAGCCAATAGAAGTTTCTCAAGAAAAAAATCGTTTAACCTTATTAAATGAATGAACTTTCATCTCATCTATCAATTGATCACAATATTCGTTTTAGTAACCATGTATTAAAAATACAAGGATTGCCGTTTCTGATATTTTATAATGGCTTGCATCAGCGATGAACCATTCAGAAATCCTGGAAGATCATAAAGGATACTCGATCTTTGATAAAATTGGGTTGTTAGAAACCCAGTAAAATTTTACACTTCTTTTCTTCTCAAAAGAGGCCACTTTTCCCCAATTTTTATTTCAGCATTGTTTTTGTAATATCAAAAAATATTATAAAAAACACTTTATGAAACAAACTTTTATCTTGCTTTTGACCATTTTCTCTTTTCACAAAAATTTATCGGCGCAACAGGTCGCAGATTCTTCCCACGCAATGAAAAATGATTCTGTTTTAAATATTCAAAATGAAGATACCCAAACTTCAAATTCTCATCCCTCCCCTTCTGCCGGTTCACCTTATCACACTGGTTTCTGGAAAGATGGATTGACGATCACTGCCTCTGCCGGTGTTACTCTCTTAGGTTATGCCCTGATAAAAAACAAAAATGACCTCACACCTGAACAACTGGCTTCAAAGACCAGGAACAGTCTCCCTTTCTTTGACCGCAGTGATGCAGGCCTTTACTCATACCGTGCAAATAAAGACAGCTACATTCTTTTCGATGGCTCTTATGCCATCCCGGTTTTAGGCGCTCTTTTAAATAGAAAAGAACAGTCAAAATTTGGGCAGGTGATGGTGATGTATTTAGAAACAATTGCTATCACTGGTTCATTATACACCATTACAGCCGGACTGGTTTACAGAAGCCGGCCTTTTGTTTATGGCGACAAAGCCCCTTTGGAAAAAAGAATCGATAAAGGCGGGCAAAGATCTTTTTATGGCGGTCATGTTGCTACAACTGCCGCCGCCACTTTTTTTACGGCCAAAGTTTTCCAGGATTTTAATCCCAATTCGCGACTGACTCCCTGGTTATATACAGGCGCAGGAGCGCTGACAGTTCTTATGTCCTATATGCGCATCAGATCAGGATATCATTTCTTAAGCGACTGTGTTGTATCAGGAATTATCGGTACGGCTACAGGGATTTTAATTCCTCAGTTCCATAAAAATAAAAATCTGGAGCATTTGTCACTTTCACCTTTTTATCAAAATAATTCAAAAGGATTTAACCTCGTTTATAAATTTTGAAAGCTATTCAGAATGGTTTTCTTCTATATACAGGAGGATAAATCAGCTCTTTTATTATTGCATCACCATAGAGAATCGCGCATTTAACTTTTAAGACCATAATTAATAGAATAGATTCTTTACTTTTATGTCTAAATTCTTTCGGATGCGCCTGTCCTTATTAGTGATCACCCTATGCTTTTTTCTACCAGTAAAATCGCAAACGATCTTGTCTCCGGGTCTTATTAATTATCCCCAGATGAAGCCTCTCTTGAATCCCAGCCATATTCATGACAGCCTTTCCACACCAAAATGGTTTTTTAGCAGTTATCGCGGCATATCAACAAGTGTTTCCTTTTTTAATGGCGGCAATGCATCTATCTTCTCTGCTCCAATCGGCCTTCAGTTGAATCGCAGGTTAAATAATAATTGGTATGCTTTTGCCACCGTAACCGTTGCTCCCTCTTATGTTAGTATCAACCCTTCTTATCTTACCGGTTTTAGTAAGAATTTCAATAACCATAGTTTCAAACAAAATAGCTTCGGATTATATCCTGCCGCTTCTTTGGGGCTGATGTATGTTAATGATGCAAAGACATTTTCCATTTCGGGCAGTATCAGCGCGGAAAAAAATGTATACCCAATGTTTCCTTACTACCCTGTAAATCATTCAAACCAAAATCCCGCTTTCTTACAACGGTAAGATCAAGGCGATCGAACAACAGATATTTATCGGGATGTAAGAGATGTCTTGCAGAATCAGCATAATTTCTTTTTTAAGAGTGAATAATGATAGAAAACCACTTTAGGTTTTACCGGTTATTATTTTCGAAAGAAATTATTATTCTACACTAAATGAGATTTTGCGAAGGCAAAGATGCAAATGTTTTTTGGGGGCGCGGATATGGACAGATTACCGAAAAGGCTTCTCTGCCAACTGCGGTGGTCCGGATACCATCAGAATGAGTGTACTGCCATTATTTTTAGGCTTATAAAAAAGAAAGCCCCGGAATTTCTTCCAGGGCTTTCTTTTTTATTTATATCTGTTATGATTAGAAAATATACCTCAAACCAAGCTGCATTCCCCAGGTTGTACTGGAGTTTTCAACTTTGTGGAAAGGTTCTGTGGCCAAAGCTTTATTGTATTCAGCCATAGTAAATGTAGGCGCTCCATTAACGATACTTTTAAAAGAAAGTGGATTGTTAATAGTATAAAGATCATGAATTCCCCAGTTTCTGCTGATCATATTTGGAAGGTTGATCACATCTACAATAAATTGTAAGGTGTGTTTTGTATTGCCTGTTTTCAGGTAAAAATCTTCCATTATACGCATATCTACACGGTTAAACCATGGAGTTAAAGCAGAGTTTCTGTCAGCATACTGGCCTTTATGTTTATTTAAATACGGTGAATTACTAATGAATTCATCATAAGCAGCCTGTTGTTGAGCAACTGTGTATTTTACAGAAGTAGTACCGTTTGAAGTGGTTGTAAAGTCAACAAACGGAACATCAGATCCTTTTGCATAAATATACATAAGGTCAGATGCATTGTTTCCATCCTGGTTGAGATCACCACCGACAATATAGCTGAATCTTGCCTGGTTGGCACCTTCATAAAACAATGAAATGGTTGTTGCCAGGTGATTAGCATATTCAAACCTGTAAGAAGCGTTTGCAATGATCCTGTTAGGAATTGAATATGCTGAATTGTACACTTCTTCATCATTCGGTGTACCCCGGTTGATGATTGACTGCCATGCGGATGTAGCCTGTGAGCCCGGATTTGAACTTACTTCAGTAGCTTTTGTATAAGTATACGCTACTGAACCGAAGAATCCTTTAGAGAAAGATTTTGAAATTTGGGCTGTGGTAGCAAAAG
>Ga0068855_100009313_pt1 | contig 11859 bp, 8 predicted proteins | sample KBSCornC52_FD_66592 | JGI IMG/M metagenome (GOLD analysis project Ga0068855, IMG submission 66592) | Corn rhizosphere microbial communities from Kellogg Biological Station, Michigan, USA - KBS Corn C5-2 | ecosystem: Host-associated > Plants > Roots > Rhizosphere > Soil ...
CCCGCAGAGGAGACCCGCCGCCCGCGCGCCGATGCGACCCGCGTCCCATTACTCGCCGACCGCCACGAGATCGTGACGATCCCGTCCGCCTCCGTGCTGGCCGTCCTCCGCCGCGAGACGGAGGACCGTCCGCCTGCACCGGCGGCGCTGGCGATTCTTGCCGATCCGGTCTTCGACGCGACCGATCCGCGGGTGCATGCGGGCCGCGGCGTGGAGCGCCCGTCCGAACCGCACGATCGGCCGGCTGCGGGTGCCCCGCAAGCGACATTCGCACGGCTGCCTTTCTCACGCGAGGAAGCGAACGCGATTGCGGAGATCGCCGGGGCGCGCGGCGTCTTCGAGGCGACCGATTTCCGGGCAAGCCGCACCACCGCGCTCGACGGCGCGCTCCGCGGCCATCGCATCGTCCACTTCGCGACGCACGGCGTGATCGACAGCGAGCGGCCGGCGCTCACCGGCCTGGTCCTGTCGCTGCTCGACGAACACGGCAATGCCCAGAATGGCTACGTCAGGCTCGCCGACATCTACAACATGCGGCTGGATGCGGATCTGGTGGTGCTCAGCGCCTGTCAAACGGCGCTCGGCAAGGAGATCAAGGGGGAGGGGCTCGTCGGTTTGGCGCGCGCCTTCATGTACGCCGGCGCGCCGCGCGTGGTCGCGACGTTGTGGGAGGTGAACGACGCGGCGACCTCGGCGTTGATGACGCGCTTCTATCGCGGCGTACTGCAGGAGAAACGCTCGCCCGCCGCCGCGCTGCGCGAGGCGCAGCTCGAGATATCGCACGATCCGCGATGGTCCGCGCCCTACTACTGGGCCGGATTCGTCATACAGGGCGATTGGAACGAGGGGTCGCTCAGCGCGCGAGGACCCGCAGGAAATATCGATACGCCTCGCGTTCCACTCCGCTCGGTGCCACGGTGAACAGCGTGATCACGTAGTCGTCCGCTGGCAGCCGAGGCGAGGGCACATCGATGCGCGCGGCGATCCCGATGGGAAGATCGGACGGCGTCGCCGCGGATCCTTGCCAGATCTCGTCGCCGCTGACCGTGCGCACCACCGCTCGGGCGCGCTCGATGCGCGGGTCGCCGGGCTCGCCTTCGAGCCGCAGCTCGACCAGATCCGTCCCATCCGGAACGGCGATCCCCGCCGCGTCACCCGCGCTTCGAACGGCCCCGGGCGAGAGTGATACCGCGAACACACGCGCTGACGAACGCGCCGGCGCCGTCGGCGCGGACGATGCGGTCGCGTGCGGTCTGTCGCGGGCCAGCCGGCCGCGGGATACCGCGAAGGCCCACCACGTCCCCGCGGCGATCAGCACGACCGCAGCCGCGGCCAGCGAGAGCCACCCGGCCCATGCGGGCCGCGCGCGAGCGGGCGACGAAGGCTTGCGCACGCGAACGCGATTCCCGGCCGACGCGGCGTCCATCAACGCCCGAATCGTCGCGACTCGTGCGCGGCGACGCGGCACCGACAGGAAGGCGGTTTCGAACCGCGCGCGCTCTTCCGGCGAGAGTTGATCCGCGAGATAGTCTTCGATGAGCCGCTCCTCGGCGGCCTCAAGGCGATCGAGTGCCTCCGCATCCGCAAAGTACTGCTCCTCGACGCGCAGGCGCTCGTCGTCGTTGTCTTCACCGAGCAGATAGCGCCGGGCACTCAGCGACTCACGATCGGTCATGACGTGCCCTCCCGTCGATTCGCGCGTGAAGCGCCGCCGCCGTCGCGACAGTCCTCGAGGCATTCCTGCAGCCGATCGCGCAGGCGCTGAACGCGGCTGCGCAACGCGTTGTCGGACACGCCGAGCGAGGCGGCGAGCTCCCGCCGATTCGCAATCTTCGCCCGGCGCTCGCCTTCGTAATAGCGCAGTAGCAGCGATCGATTCTCTGCCGCCATCTCCGCCAGGCATCGATCGAGGCAGGCGCGCCTTCGCTCCTCTTCCTCATCGAGCGGTGCGGCGCTCCAGGCGCGCTCCGGCACTTCGTCGATCGACGCACACACCGGCTGCCGCCGCTGCTCGAGGAGGAGCAGGCGCGCGATGCCGTGCGCGTAGCTCCGCACGTCCTTGACGGCGACGTCCTGCTCCAACCGCAGCGCGAGGCGATCGAGCGCTTCATCGGCGCACATATCCGGCGCGGCCACGCCGCGCCACTCGAAGAACCTGACGAGCGTTCGTCGAAGCCGTTCGTAATCGAGCGCCGCGCGCTCGGGCTCGGGATCGAGCCGGGCGAGCAGGCATGCGAGAGCGGTGGCGGTCAGCACGCGAACGCATGGAATTCTACCAGCCTCGATCCGTCGGCCGTGGCGGATCTGTTACTCAGCAGTGCTCCGAATACGAAAACTGTGTCGCGACACGTTTCGCGTCCCGGCGTCACTGATGAGTGCGGGCTCAGAAGCACAACAGACCCATCGAGGAGGATCAGGATGGCCGGCGAGTCAACGAGAGGATGGACGTGTGTCCGATGGGCGGCGGGGACGGTGTTCGCCGCGATGGTGACGATCGCGTCGCTTCTGGCGATCCCGGGGCGGTCCACCGCCGACGACCGGAAGTCGAACGAGCTCACCTTCGCCGATTCCACCGGCGTGCTGCGCACCATCACCACGTCGGACTCGTTCGACGAGCAGAATCCCTTCTTCCAGGCCATCGGGACCAACGGCCGCAGCTGCGCCACGTGCCATCAAGCGTCGCAGGCCTGGACCGTCACGCCGGGAGGCATTCAGGCGCGCTTCGACGCGACGCGCGGCCTCGATCCGATCTTCCGAAACAACGACGGCTCCAATTGCGAAGGCGCTGACCTGTCCACGCTCGCCAAGCGCCGTCGGGCCTTCAGTCAGCTGCTGAACAAAGGGCTGCTTCGCGTCGGCCTCGACGTTCCTGCAGGGGCCGAGTTCGAGATCGTCGACGTCGATGATCCGTACAACTGTGGCGCGCCGTTCACGGGTGCTTCGCTGTACCGCCGGCCGCTGCCCGCGACCAATCTCGGGTTTCTCAGCGCCGTGATGTGGGACGGGCGCGAAACGGTGAAGGGCCAGTCCCTCGCCGCGGACCTGCGCACGCAAGCCATCGATGCGACGACCGGCCACGCTCAGGGGGCGACGCCGTCCGACGACGTCGTTCAGCAGATCGTCGATTTCGAGATGCATCTGTTCACGGCGCAGACCCAGGATCGCGGCGCCGGCAGCCTGAAGGCCCAGGGCGCGCAGGGAGGCCCGCGCTCGTTATCGGCGCAGGCCTTCTGCGTGGGGGTCAACGACCCGCTTGGGATTCTGCCGGCGATGCCGGGCGCGTGCGCGACCGTCTCCACCGGCCTCGACACGAACGTGTTCACGCTGTTCGCGGGCTGGAACACGGCGAAGGATTCCGAGCGGCGGGCGATCGCGCGCGGCGAGCAGATCTTCAACAGCCGCACCTTCATCATCGACGGCGTCGCCGGCCTCAACGGCGGCGCGGGCGATCCGGTCACCGGACCGATCGCCAACGGCACCTGCACCGTCTGCCACAACACGCCGAACGCCGGCGATCACTCGGTGGCGATGCCGCTGAACGTCGGCGTCGCCGACGCGGTGCACCGCACCGCCAATCTGCCTCTCTACACGCTCCAGAACACGACGACCCACGCGATCGTGCAGACGACGGATCCGGGACGCGCGATGATCACCGGCAAATGGTCGGATATCGGGAAATTCAAAGGGCCGATCCTGCGCGCGCTCGCCGCACGGGCGCCGTACTTCCACAACGGCTCCGCCGACACGCTCGCGGACGTCGTCGACTTCTACGATACGCGGTTCAACATCGGGTTGACGACGCGCGAGAAAGCCGACCTGATCGCGTTCCTTCGCGCGTTGTAGCAGCGCCGCCTGGGCCTCGCCCAGGCGAATCCGCGATGAATACGGGTGCCGCGGGCGCCCTACCAGCGAATCTGCATGTATCCGGCGAGCGTCACGCCCACGCTGTTCGTGAATGTGCGAAACTGCGACGACGGCACGACGCTGATCACGTCTCGCGGATTGAAGTGGCTGGTGATGTTGAACACCTGCAGGCCGAGATCCATTTTGCGCGCGAACAGATCGAAGGTCTTGAACGCGGTGAGGTCGGTGGAGAAATAGGCCGGCAGCCGTTCACTGTTCGGCGCGCCGACATTGTGGCGATAGAAATCCTGGTTGGAATAGGGGAAGCCGCTGCGCCACTCCACCGCCGGCGACACGACGATCTGCAGCGGCAGTGCCACCGTAGACCAGGCCCGCAGCCGATGGGGCACGTCGGTCGGCGTCGGCGCCATTCCGCCAGGCTCGAGCAGCGGCGCCGATAATCGCGTGAAGAGCGTACCAAAGTCGTTGACCTCGCCGCGCGAGGACGCCCGCACGTAGCTGACGAACAGCTGCACGTCCTTCTTCCACATCTGGCGCATGGAGATCTGGAATTCGCGGTACAGACTGTGACCGGTGCTCGCCAGCATGGCCAGCCCGCCCGCTGCGGGTACGGAGACGGTCGGCAGCAGCGCGCCCCGCCGCTGGCGCACCGATGCCTGCAGGTCGAGTCCCTCGCGCACGCGCTGCTCGATTTCGAGCGACACGCCGTCGGCGTGCGGCAGCTGGAGCGCGCGCGACGCCGGCCGTACCTCGATCGAATCCCGTTCGGCGCCCGATAACGGATCGAACGACACGTCGGTACGCGCCGGGTATTGCGAGAACGCGCGTGCCGCCAGCGGCACGAATCCGACGAACCGTCCGGCGCTCGCCTTCAGCGTTGTCCGTCCGGCCGCATCCGGCGAGTAGCGGACGCCGATGCGCGGCGACCACGCCGAGCTCAGGCCCGACACGTCGAAGCGCATGTTCAGATCGACCTGCAGCCGAGGGTCCAGATCCCACAGATCGCGCACGCCGACGCCCACGCTCGTGTCGTGCGCCCGGAGCCCGGGTTCGAACGGCGCAAATTCGATCGAGCGCGTCAGACGCCCCTCGTCGTCTTGGATGCGAATCGGCTGATGCGCAACCGTGCCGCTCATCGTCCGCCGCTGAAAGGCCCCGGACAGCGACACCGTGTGCGCGCCGAACGCCGACAGGCCCGCGCGGTCCCAGGTGACCGACGCCGATCGCCGGGCCCCGGTCGTGTCCACCGTCGAGAACCAGTTCTGGCTCCAGCCGTCCGGACTCAAAATCGCCCCGCCGAACCCGCTCGCGGCGATCGTGCTGCTGTGCCGCATCCAACCGATGCGCACGGTGATCAGCTGCGACGGCCCGAGCACGAATCGATCGACGACCCCGCCGAACAGATCCTGCGACGACACGTCCGGCGACGCTTCGGGCCGCTGCAGCGGGCTCAAGCCCGAGTACGACGTGCTGCCCGGCACGAACAGCCCTTCGAGCGTGACCGTCTGCTGCTTCGAGACATCGAGGTCGAAGCGCGCGAAGGACACCACGCCGGTGGCGCCGGCCGCCGGCGTGCCGCTCTGCGTCGTGACGCCGGGCACCGGCACGCGCTCGAAATTCAGCTCGGTCGACCCGAAGTAATGGACAATTCCGGCGCGTCCGCTGGCGTAGGCGCGCGGAAAGAACGCTTCGATGCGTCCGAGGCCGTACTGCCGATTCAACCGCGGACGCGGAATGAAGCCCTGAACTCCGGCCTTGAACTGATCGCCGCCGGTCGTCGTCTCGATCGACGCCATCGAGCCGAGCACGCCGCCGAACGTCGCCGAGATCGGATCGCGGACGACGCCCATGCCTTTCACGCTCTCATCAGGGAGATCGATCGCCGTGGTGCCGGTCACCGGATCGGTGACGTCGAAGCCGTCGATCCACAGGCTGGATTCGTGCGGGCGCGTCCCGCCGATGCGCAACAGACCGTCGCGTCCACGAATGACCGCGGGCAGCAGCGGCAGCGATTGCAGGATGTGCGGCCGCGGCGTCGGCAGCCGCTGCGCCATCGGCGCCGACATCGTGCTGCCCAGCGTCTCCATCGACGTGCCGGACGATGTGAGCGCGGAGGCCACGACTTCCGTCACTTCGGTCGTGCGTCCGAGCGGCAGCACGATCCGGCTCGCCTGTACGCGGGGCACGCGGATCGTCTCGAAGCCTTCGAGCGCCGCATCCACCATGTCGTTCGGCAGTCCGGGCGACAGCTGAAAGGTGCCGTCGCCGCCGGTGGTGACCGTCTCGATAATCTGCTGGCCGCGGTACACGTCGATGCGCACGCCGGGCAGGGGCAGGCCGGTCTGATCGACGACGATCGAGCGCGGGGACGGTGCCGGCTGCGCAGCCGCCAGCGCTGCCGCGAAAAGCAGCACGCACGCCACGACAGCGACGCGGCCGGGCCGGAACAGATGCATGCGCAGGGAGATCGATCCTCAGGCGGTGATGCGCGACGATAGCATGACTCCCGCGGCCAGGGAATAGATTCGTTGCCGGCTTGCGCGGCGGCCGGCCGCACAGTACAGTAGCCGCCACTCATAGAGAGGTTTTATGAAACAGATCATTGTTTTTGCCGGCGCGCTGGCCCTCTGTTCATCGTCGGCCCTTGCGCAGACGCCCCGTACGTTCAACCCGAAAGACACGGTGGAACTCGAACTGCTCACGCACAGCGAAGTGACCGAGCGGCTGCACAACGGCACCACGTCGGTGCTGGTCGTTGCCGGCGGCACCGAGGAACGCGGTCCGCACACCGTCCTCGGCGGCCACACCATCATGGCCCACTACCGCGCCGTGCAAATCGCAAAGCGCCTGGGCAATGCACTCGTCGCGCCGGTGTTGCCGTTCGTGCCGGCGCCCACGGGCCTGCGTGAAGGCACGAATACGCCGGGCGCCATCGGCATCTCGCCGGAAGTGTTCAAGCAGGTCGTCCTCGCCGAGATCGACAGCATGGCGATGAGCGGCTTCAAGGACATCTACGTCATGGGCGATCACGGCGGCGGCCAGCCGGAAATGAAAGCGGCGTCGGCGGAAATGGACGAGAAGCTGGCGCCGAAGGGCGTGCACGTCTACTACATCGCCGACTTCTACCAGAAGACGCACGACGATGTGGACATGTACATGTACGAGCACAAGCTGCCGATCGGCGGCCACGGCGCGATGATGGAGACGTCCGAGGAGTTGTACGAAGAGCCGGTGCCCGGGATGTACGTGCGCCCCACGTACAAGACGGTGCCCTTCGATCCGACCGGTCAGACGCCGGAGCAGTGGAAGGCGGCGCGCGACGCCCGCATGGCGCGCGAAGCGGCGGCGGCAGCCGGTACGCCGCAGCCCGCGGGCGGCGGCCGCGGCGGTCGTGGACGCGCCAACGATCCGAACGCGGCGCCTCGCGTGAACAACGGGCTCACGGGCGATCCGCACCCGGCGACCAAGGAGATCGGCAAGGTCGTGGCGGAATTCGGCATCAACAACTCGATCGCCGAGATCAAGAAGCTGACCGCCGAGAAGCGCGGCGCCAGCGGCCGCGACTGACGTGCGGAGCGAGCCACCGGCAGCCGAGTGACGTAAAATCGGCTGCCGGAGGCCCTGGGTCATGCCCATCTACGATTTTCACTGCTCGGCGTGCGGCCACGAGTTCGAAGCGCTCGTGCGTCCCCACGACGACGCGCCCGAATGTCCGTCGTGCCACAGCCGCGACCTCGAGCGGCTGCTGTCCAGTTTCGCAGTGAGCTCCGCCGAGAAGACGCAGGCGGCCGCCGACATCTCCCGCCGGAAGGCCGCCATCACGGCGCGGCGCGACAACATCGCGATGGAACGCGAAGCGGAAATGCACCGGCGCGAAGATCACTGAGCGTGGAGAGACGGCGCTGATCGTCGGCCTCGCGCTCTTTCTGGTCACGCTGGCGCTGCGCGGCGCCAGCGTCAACCGGCACCTCCGCAGCCGGCTCCTCACCTCCGCGCTCCTGTTCGCCGCGTACGCCGCCGGCGCGGCGCTCGCCACCTACGCCCCGCTGCCGCCGGAGGTCGCTCCGGAAATCCGCACGTTCGATCCGCTGCTGCTCGCCTTTGCGATCGCGATGCTCGCGGTCGTCGCCACCGTGAATCCGTGGCGGGAAGATCGTCTCCCCGATCGTTTTCCGACCATCGTCCAGGACTCGCTGATCATCGCGCTGTTCGCGCTGGTGGCGATTCTGTTCATGCAGGAGAAGATTCTCGCGACGACGGCGGTCGGCGCGGTCGTCATCGGTTTCGCGCTGCAGGACACGCTCGGCAATCTCTTTTCCGGCCTCGCGATCCAGATCGAGAAACCGTTCCGCGTCGGCCAGTGGGTGACGATCGGCGGCACCGACGGCATCGTGATGGAGGTCACGTGGCGCGCGACGAAGATGCGAACGAAGGCGGGCAACTTCGTGATCGTGCCCAACAGCGTCATCGCGAAAGAGACGATCACCAACTACTCGGAACCGACGCGGCTGACGCGGATCGAGGTGCTGATCGGCGCGAGCTACGACACGCCGCCGAACGAGGTGAAGACGGTGATCGTCGACGCGCTGCGCGGGGAGCCGCTGCTGGCGCCCGAGCAGGACGCCGAGGTGCTGATCGCCGACTTCGCCGCATCATCGATCGCGTACCTCGTGCGGGTGTGGACGGCGGATTTCGCCGCCGACTCGCGCGTGCGCGATGCCGTGCGGTCGCGCGTCTACTACGCGTTCCGGCGCCATCAGATCACGATTCCCTATCCGATTCAGGTGGAGTATCAGGGCGAGACGCCGGCGCCGGCGCCGCCGGAGGGGTTGGCGGCGTCGCTGCGATCGGTGGCGCTGTTCGCCTCCCTCGACGACGATCAGCGCCTGCAGCTGGTGCGCGGCGTGCGGCCGGCGCTTTATGCGGCCGGAGAGATCATCGTGCGGGAAGGCGATCGCGATACATCGATGTTCGTGGTGCTGCGCGGCGAGGCCTCGGTGTCGCTGGCCGGTACGCAAGGCGAGGTCGCGAGGCTGCGCGCCGGCGATTTTTTCGGCGAAATGTCCCTGCTGACCGGCGAGCCGCGCACGGCGACCGTCGCCGCCTTCACCGACTGCGACGTGATCGAAATCGGCGTCGACGCCTTCCGCGGCGTGGTCGTCGCCGATCCGTCGATTCTCGATCGCGTGAGCGCGGCGGTGGAGTCGCGCCGCGCCAGCCTGGAGCACCACCGCACGACGAAAGCGACGGCGGCGGGCGCCCCGGAGGCGCCCCACAGCCTGCTGACGCGCGTCCGCCAGTTCCTCGGCCTCTCTACGCAATCCCCTTCTTGAACGCCGCCAGCTCGGCGTCGTTCACGGCGACCTTCACCGGATTGTGATTGGCGCCGCCCTTGGCGGCGCGATCGGGGCCGAGCCCTCGCGATCCGCCCGACGCCGAGACCTGCGCGGTCTGGCGCTCCGGCGCGGACGCCGGCTTCAGGGCGCTGAGGCCGAAGCCTTTTTTCTTCGGCTGCTCCTCATCGTCTTTCTTGGCGTTCTTGTCGCCCTTGGCGGGCGCCGTGGATCCAGTCAGGCCGGAGGCGCCGTCTTCGACCGTGGCGATCGCCGTCACCGGCGTCGGTTCGTACTTCACGTTCGCCTTGTAGCGCGCCTCGACCATCACACCCGTCTTGGCGCCGGCGAGCTTGCGAATCGTCTCGATGCGCTCTTTGGTCTCCGGGTGCGAGGCGAACAAGCCGTTCTGCGCCGGCTGATCCTTGTTGCGATCGTCGAGCCGCGTGAGGAACTGGCCGAGCGCGCCAGGCGCGTAGCCGAGCTTCTCCGCCAGCGCGACGCCCTCCTTGTCGGCGTCCATCTCGTCGCCGCGATCGAACTTGTTCTCGAGCACCATCTCGTACGCCTTGTTCGCGATCTTGTCGAGGAACGGTCCCCGATTGGCGAGCGTTTCGTTCGTGCCGAGCTGCACCGCCTTGTTCTTGCGGATCGCATTGACGGTGTGCTTGTGCGCGACGTGGCCGATCTCGTGGCCGAGCACGCCGGCCAGCTCCGCTTCGTTCTGGATCAGCCCGAGCGCTCCGCGCGTGATGTGGATGATGCCGCCGGGCGAGGCGAAGGCGTTGACGCCGTCGGTGTCGAGCACGATGAACGTCCACGCCAGATTCGGCCGCTCCGACTGGCGCGCCAGCAGTGTGCCGACCAGCGTCACGTACTTGTGGATGGCCGGGTCCTGCACGACGCCGAAGCGATCGCGGATCTTGAGGCTGACGTCCTCGCCGATCTTCCGCTCCTCCTCGTCGGTCACGTTCAAATCGTCGAACTTGTCCTTGGCGGCTTTGGCCTGCTGCGCGCGCTTCAGGCCGTCGCTCAATCCGCCGAACTGCGCGTAGGCCGGCGCCGTCAACGCGAGCATCGCGACAATCAACATCGACTGTTTCATATCTTCGCCTCTTCACTCACGGGTTCGCGGCCGACGACCTCGAAGATCGCGACCGGCTGCGTCTTGCCCTTGACGACCACGTCGCCGAGCGGCCGGAAGCGGTAGCGTCCGGTCAGGCGCTCGCGCGTGGCGTCGCTGATGATAATCCGGGTCCCGTACTGTTTGTTCAACGATTCGAGCCGCGATCCGAGGTTCACCGCGTCGCCGATGACGGTGTAGCTCATGATCGCCTCGGACCCGATGTTGCCGGCGATCATCGGTCCGGTGTTGATACCGATGCCGATATCGAGCTCCGCGAACCGCCCCTGCGCCTTCCAATGTTCGTTCAGTTTGCCGAGTTCGACGATCATCTCGAGCGCCGCCTCGACGGCATGATCCACGTGGTGCGGATCGGCCAACGGGGCGCCGAACAGCGCCATCACCATGTCGCCGACGAACTTATCGAGCGTTCCGCCGTGTTTGAACACCACGTCGACCATCTTCGTGAAGTATTCGTTCAGCATGTGAACGATTTCTTCCGGCTGGCCGCGCTCGGTCACGGTCGTGAAGCCTCGGATGTCCGAGAACAGCACCGTCATCTCGCGGCGCTGACCGCCGAGCCGCGCGAGCGACGGGTTCGCCACCAGCTGCTCGTAGACGTCCTTCGAGACGTACTGGCCGAACAGCTTTTTCATCTTCCGCTTCTCGCGGCCCTCGACGAAATACTGGTACCCGACGCCGCCGAACAGCGCGAACGACGAAGCGAGCACCGGCTGCGACAGATTCACCCAGTAGCCGTGGGCGAACAGCCCCGTGGCCAGCCAGCCCATGCCGCCGACCATCACCAGCGTGATCGCCGTCGCCCACCACGCCGGCACGAAGGCCGCGACGACACCCACCACGAGCGCCGCCGCGATGACGGAAGCGACGCGGACGCGATCGACGGGCGGCGCGAGGAAGCGGTTCGACAGCAGATCGTCGGCCACCGCCGCGTGAATGTTGATCCCGGGCATCTTGCCGTTGGCGAACGGCGTCTCGAAGACGTCGAACAGTCCGGCGGCTGTCGTGCCGACGAACACGATCTTGTCGCGAAACACCGCAGGATCGACCGTCGGCGTCATCTTCGCGTCGATCTGCTCCTGCGACTGCAGCACGTCGAAGAACGAATAGGTCGGATACGTGCGGCTCTTCAAGTCGGCGAGGAACGCCGGGCCGCGAAAATCGATCAGCCCCCACAGGTAGCTGATCGTGCCGTCGGACGACGGCACATGGCGCCAGGCCATCGGCATCACGCGGTCGCGATAGCGCAGGTGCGTGCCGTCGAGGCGGATTTCCTCCGGCCGGATGCCCGCCGCACGCAGCGCCGCCGCCGCGCCGAGTGACGGCAGCACGCGCCCGTGGCTGCGGATGAACGGTACGGTATGGCGGAGCGGACCGTCCGGGTCGAGGATGAACAGGTTGTGGCCGAGGCCGGACGCCGCTTGCGCGAGGACGTCGAAGGGCGGCAGCACGCCGCGCCGCTCGATGACGCCGGGCGTGTCGAGCCGATACCCGGCCCGCGGGATCCGTTCGATCTCG
>Ga0068855_100009314_pt1 | contig 11859 bp, 13 predicted proteins | sample KBSCornC52_FD_66592 | JGI IMG/M metagenome (GOLD analysis project Ga0068855, IMG submission 66592) | Corn rhizosphere microbial communities from Kellogg Biological Station, Michigan, USA - KBS Corn C5-2 | ecosystem: Host-associated > Plants > Roots > Rhizosphere > Soil ...
CTGAATCAATCCTGCCTGCCGTGCTCGGGTAACGGCTCGTCCGTAGGCGTCGGGCTTCATGCCCAGGCTCCTGGCACCTTCCTGACGGCTCATGGAAGCCAGGCCGCGCTTCAGGTACTCCTCCACGAACTCCTCGGTCCTCCAGTAGCGCAGGCCTGCCTTTTCCCGCGCCTCCAGTCGACGTGCACGGGCGGCCAGACGTCGGGACTCATTCATGCAGGCTCGACATCGAGCGCCCTTTTTCTTCTTGCCATCTCGCTCAATGATTAGATTCTCGGGAGTCCAGTCATGCTTACCGCTCATGCATTTGCCCTCGGGCCGCTGGCTGCCCCGTCCCGGCACCACGACACCCTGACCGACCGGAACCTTGATCAGGCGGCGCTCGGAGCGCTCATCGATCCAGGTCCAGCCGTCCCATTCCAAAGGGCGAAGCTCTGCAGGTACTCGTCCGTCCGGTCCGACGTAGCGCGAGGACCATTTGCCGATACGGGCCCGCATGCGGGGCGTGGTAGCTCCCCACACTCCCCAGCCCTCTCCATTGGTCATGGCGTAGTCCAGGCATTCTTGCCGAACCGGGCAGCGGCGGCAGATCATCTGTGCCTTCTTGACGAGCTTATTGTCCTCGGTCATGCGGTCCTCGCGAGCCTCGCTGGGGTCGTCCCCGGCCCCGTGCATGGACTCGACCTCCCACCACGTGGGATCCACGTCCGGCCCGGCGCACAGCCCCCGCGCCATCCAGCGGCTTGCTTCGGCCTCGAAACCGCTCAGTCCGAGACTGATCAGCGATACCTCGCCGTGATTGGCCCCGCCTGTACTTGCATCGTCGGAGCCCACGGAGGCACCTCGCACACTGTAACCGCTCACAACGACCCCTCTACGAATTTGATGGCCAGAATTCCGGCCACCACGGTAACTCCCACTACCAGCGCCATGGCGACGCCGACCACGATCCAGTCGTCAGCGGACATTGGCCTGTTCGCCGGCATCCAGATCCCGCACGGCTGACCCCTGGAACGAGACGATCGGCTTCTGCCACCACTCGTTCGCTCGACCCCCTCCGGTTCCGGTTCGCAGACCCTCACACACCGCCAGGCGGGCCTCGAGCATCTGAATCGTGCGGGCCTGGGCACTCACCACCTCGGTAAGGGAGTGGATGTCGCCCACCAGCTTGGCGATCGTCTCACTGGACACCTTGATCTTTTTATCCTCAACGCCCATCGTCAGATATCCTCAGCACTAGTTCTTCGAGGGCCTTGACCCTCTTGGTCAGGGATCGATGTTTGCCGGCCAAAGACTCCAGGTCATTGAGCACATCCTGCATCCGGCCGGTGATCGCCTCGCACCACTGCATGAGAGCCGTAAGCTCCTCAGTGCTCATGCGCTTTCCTTGGCAATGCGCTCCTGCTCGGCCGTGTACTTGTCGATGGTTGCACTGAACATGGTGGTGATCTTGGCCATGGCCTCGAGCGTGCCGTGTTGATGGATGGCGGTAAAGCAAGCCTGCTCCATCGAGGCCAGCTTGTACAGGACAGAGTCCTCGAGGATGCCGGCATTCCTCAGCTCGACCAGAAAGTTTTGCAGCTCATCGATGGCCGCGTCAAGGGCGATGTTCGCCATGTCCGCCCCCTCGGTGAGCATGGCAGCAGCGCCACCCCAGCCCAGAGCGGCCATGTCCTCATCGCTGGCACCGGGCAGATCAAACAGGTTCATGTCTCTCCTCGTTCCGATTGGAGCCCAATCCTCTCCCACCCCTTCTCGCTTGTCAAGGGGTTTACGGAAACAGTAAGTTGCCCTCACTCAGCGTGACCCGTAAACTGCACTTATGGCGACTATTCATGTCAAAATCCACCCCGCAGAGGTGGAGGAGTGCGACCACCTGACTGCTGGTGCATTCTGTGCCCCGTGCGTGGCCGAGGCGCAACAGGCTGCTACGCGGGCCCTCACGGAGAGCCAGATGGATCCGGCACTGAAACTTCTCGAGAGCGAGCTTGCTGACTCGAGCGATCCCGGTGAGGACGTTGACAGTGCCGAGGCCGAGGAGGATGTGCCCGACACCGTGCGCTTTTCCGGGCCGATCGGCTTCGAGAACCAGATGACCGGTGACGGTCGCTACATCGCTTCCGGTGCGCTGCGCGCCGAGACCCCTATTCCGCTGCGCTACGTGCCCCAGGACACCGGTGGTCACGACGGCGCTTATGTGGTCGGGCTCATAGAGTCCATGACTACAGCAGATGATGGCACGATCATGGGCGACGGTTTCATCGATACCACCACGCCGCAGGGCATGGAGGTCTACCGAGGCATGAACAAGGGCACCATCGGCGGCATCTCGATGGACCTGGACGACATGGACTACGAGGTTTACGCCCGCAACGAATTGCTGCAGGATGCGCCCGAAGAGGCTGTTCCCGGCATCGACGTTACCAACGGTCCCTTCGACGGCTACACCAAGGTCACCGGAGGCAATTCAGATGACGTGGTGTTCCACATCAACTCCGCTCGCGTGCGTGGTGCCACCCTGGTTCAGATTCCCGCTTTCGCAGACGCCCGGATTAGCCTCGTCGCCTCTATCGAGAGTGACGACATGGAGGCGCTGGACGCTGTCACCGAAGAGTTCGGGGCCTCTGGCCTCCCCCTGAGCGATCGTGAGGCCCCCTGGGACGCCGCCGCCGCCCGAAAGACCCTGGGCGATGACCCGGCCGCTGCCGGCTGGGCGTTCTTTATCAAGGACGGCCCCTCCGATCAGTGGGGTTCCTACCACCTTCCCTTTGCGCGAGTTGAAGGAGGCAAGCGTGTTGCCGTTTGGCGTGGCGTCACCTCTGCTGCTGCCGCTGTTCAGGGCGCTCGGGGTGCAAGCGGCTTTGGCTCCGCCAAGGGGGCAATCGCTTCCTACTACGCAGCAGCCCGTAAGAAGTACAACGACGACTCAATCACCCCGCCGTGGTCTGACTCAGGCAGCGCGGGAGCGGATACGGTCACGGCGTCGGCTCCGGTAAACCCTCCGGCTACCTGGTTCGACAACCCCCGCTTCAAGGAGCCCACTCCGCTGACCTTTACCAAGGACGGTCGAGTTTTCGGTCATATCGCTGTCTGGGGCACCTGTCACACAGGTTTCCCCGGTGCCTGCGTCCAGCCCCCGCGCTCCAACACCAACTATGCCTACTTCCGAACCGGGATCCTGGTTACGGATGAGGGCACTGAGGTGCCCGTGGGCCATCTCACTATGGAAACCGGGCATGCCGGTCCGAACATGAGCGCCGCTGCGGCCATGGCCCACTACGACAACACCGGCCTGGTAGCCGCTGACGTCGCTGCGGGCGAGGACGAATACGGTATCTGGGTTTCGGGCGCTCTGCGGCCGGATCTGTCTGATGAGGAGATTCGGGACCTTCGATCGGCCCCTATGAGCGGCGATTGGCGAAGAATTGGCGGCAATCTCGAGCTTATGGCCGTTCTTGCGGTCAATCTTCCCGGTTTTCCGGTTCTGCGGACCAAAGCTTTGGTCGCATCGGGTGCAACTCAGTCACTTTTCGTGCCAATTGAGTCGGAAAAGACCGAAATGGGCCGCAATGAGTCCCTAATTGTGGTATCCGAGGAGATTTCAGGGCGATTTGCGGCCCTGGAAGCCCAATTGAAGCGTATTCGACGCTCTCAACTAGCTTCGATGATGGAAAAGGAGTAGGTAGATGGGATGCGGTTGCGGCGGTTCGTCCGCCAACGCCCCCACGGCGGGGGCCGCTCAGAATTTCGTTTTGGTGGCTCCTGATGGCACCAAGACCACCTATCCGACCGAGACGGCGGCCCGTTCGGCCAATGCCAAGCTCGGCGGTAAGGGCCTTATCAAAAAGCTCAAGTAACGGTTAGTTGCACGCCAAGTACAAACCCACATATTCTGTAATCAACGCGCCTTGTGGCGATAAATCACTGAATCCCTTAGGAGGGATCAACCGATGGAAGAGAACGACGTTATCAACGTCGATCTGCCTGCTGACCTCAGCACCCTCTCTGACGAGGCGCTCGAGACCCAGCGGACGAACGCCAAAGCCGCGTTCACTGCGATCAACGAGAAGGCGGAACTGTCCGCCGATGATGAGGCAACTCTGGAGACCTTGGTTGAGGCCAAGCTCGCTCTGGATGGCGAGAAGGCGCGTCGGGCTCAGCTCGCTGCGGACAAGGTTGCCAAGCGCGCTGCGGCTGCCGCCGCGTTCGCGGACGCTCCCGAGGCCGACGAGGACGACGCCGAAGAGGCTCCCGCTGCGGATGTTGAAGAGGTTGAGGCTTCTGCCGCTCCGAAGGCGATCAATGTCAAGGCCCTGAAGGCGCGTCAGCCCAAGGTCGAGCTGGCCCCCGTGGTCAAGGAGACCAAGGTCTTCACCGCCGGTTCTGGTGCGAAGGGTTTTGCCCTCAACACCAAGCTGGACGAGGAAGAGGTTGCCAACGCGATCATCAACGCGGCCAACCCGAGCCACGTTCGCATGTCGATCGAGACTGCGATGCGGAAGGGTCAGCGTCACGTCTCGGCTTCCGAGATCGCCTCGTTCCAGGTCAACTACGCTCCCGAGCTGGTCGTCGCTGACGCCATGGAGGAGTTCACCCCGTCCCACTCCGCATACAAGTTCGCTACCGACCAGTCCCGCCTGACCGGCGGCTCGCTGACTGCGGCCGGTGGCTGGTGCGCCCCCTCCGAGACGATCTACGACCTCTGCGAGCTTGAGTCTCGCGACGGTCTGATCTCGCTCCCCGAGGTTCGCGTCAACCGTGGCGGTCTTCGCTTCACGCAGGGTCCGGACTGGGCCGACATCTTCACCAGCACCGGCTTCTGCTTCACCGAGGCCGAGGACATCGCGGGCACCTACGGTGTCAACGAGATCCAGACTGCGACTGAGGGTGGCGCGGGCCTTACCTCCTTCACCCTGACCTTCGGTGGTCAGACCACCGCTTCGATCCCGGTGGACTCGTCCGCTGCGGTCGTCTCGGCGGCTCTGCAGGCGCTCAGCACCATCGGCCCGGAGAACGTGAACGTCACGTCGTCCGGTACGGCGGGTGCGGTCGTCTACACGATCACCTTCGTCAACGCCCTGGGCAACACCAACGTCGCGGCGATCACCTCCACCCCGACCGGCGGCTCCGGCACGGTTACGATGGCCACCGTTCAGCAGGGTGGCGGTTCTGCCGGCACCAAGCCGTGCGCGACTGTCCCGTGTCCTCCGTTCACCGACGTTCGCCTGAACGTCTGTGGTATCTGCGTCAACGCGGGCATCCTGATGAACAGCGCCTACCCGGAGCTGGTTCGTCGGTACGTCTCCGGTGCGCTGACGGGTCACGTTCACCGTCTGAACACCAACGTGATCGCGAGCCTGGTCTCGCAGTCCACTGCGGTTACCGTGCTCTCTCAGCCGTCCCCGAACCAGAGCGCCGCCGGCGCTCTGCTCGGTGCGATCGAGCTTGAGGCCGAGGACATTCGCTACCGTCGTCGGATGAGCCGTGGTTCGGTTCTCGAGGTTGTCCTGCCCTACTGGGTCCGTGGCGCTCTCCGCAAGGACTTCGCTTCTCGGAACACTTCGGCCGACCCGTACGGCGTGGCTGACGCGGACATCGCGCGCTGGTTCGCTGCCCGTGGCGTCAATGTCCAGTACGTGTACGACTGGCAGAACCTCGGTGGTGGCAACGCCGCTACTGCGTGGCCGACCAGCGTTCAGTTCCTGATGTACCCGGCCGGCACCTTCGTCCGGGGCACTTCGGGCCTGGTCACCTTGAACAACCTGTACGACAGCACGCTGTACTCCAACAACAACTTCACTGCGATCTTCACCGAAGAGGCGTGGAGCGTCATGAAGATGTGTCCGGAGTCTCGCATTGTGACTGTGCCGCTCTGCTACAACGGTGGCGCTGTCAGCCTGGTCGGTCCGTCCGTGATCTGCGCCGCTGCCTAGTCAGGAAAAGCCCAACGAGGGGGCCGGGATTTCGGTCCCGGCCCCCTCACTCTTTCCCTGAGGAGGGGACAGCACAATGGCACTCGCCACCAACGCCTGCCTGGGCCAGCCGCTATACGTGGCGGCCGAGGATGTTCAGCCCCTGCCTTACGGTTTGTTCAGCGTCTCTGTCGTTCATGACGCCGGTGACGGTCACTGGCAACAGGGTACTGAGTGGGAGCCGCAGCCCTGTGGCCCCGCCAAGATCTGGGGATGCCCGACCTGCGCCCAGAACAATGCTCTCAGCGCTCCGAACAAGGTGCCCACCGCCGGCGTGGCATTGCGTCAGGCCTTTCCCTACGTCGTCTACGGCAGCTTCCAGTGCTCCCCGATCGGCAACTGGGACCGAGGCTTTGAGCGCGCCCGTCAGATGCTCGAGAATGGTGCGGAGCGCGCGGTTGAGGGCGAGTTCGCCCTGGCCACGGTCTCTCACAGTGCTTCCCTTACGGACGCGGCTGCCATCGACATCACTCCCACCCCCGGTACTCCGGTCACGGTGACTCAGGGTATTGCTCTGTTGGAGCAGTACATCGGTGCCAACGCTCCCGGTGAGGGTGTTCTCCTTGCCTCTCGCCGGGAAGCCACGATTGCCATTTCTGACCACCTGATCGAGCCGAACGACGCTCACACTCAATTGCTCACCAAACTGGACACCCCGATGGCGGCTATGGGCGGTTTTAATGCTCGTACCGGCCCGAACGGGGTCGCTGCAGGCGCTGGGCAAGCTTGGATCTTCGCACTGGGCTCTCGCCCGATCGTGCGTCGTTCCGGCGTCTCCATGAACCCGGACGTGCGTGAACAGGCTCTGCGAACCACCAATAACAACTTCATCGTGCTGGCCGAGCAGACCTACTCGGTCGGTTTCGATTGCTTCGCTGCCGGTGTCCTCGTCACTTCTGTCTAGGGAACTCAGATGGCTGTTTACCAGAATGACGACGGCGAGTACATCGATAACGTCGCGCAGGCGCAGCGGGTAACTTCCGTTGCGCCCGGCACGACGGGCTCGACGGCTCGCACCACGTCGGTTCAGCGGGTGAACACGGCCACCACCACGAATGTTGCGGCCGGGGCTCAGGCCTACACCTTCACCGTTATTACGGCTTCCAGTGCCTCGTCTCCCACTTTGGGCGGCGTGGCGTTGCCTCAGGGTTACACAGCCTCTTTCTCAATCGTCAACCCCGGTGACACCTTGAGCGCTATCTCCTTGGTCACCGCTACCGGCGATGACGTGATCATTCTGAAGGTGGTGTAGCCATGGCAGGGACAGAGGCTAGATATACCAGTGCGGAGATGCCTGGAGAGTCGGATCAATATGGCGCATTGCTTCTACCAGGGCAGGGCTTTACGTCAATTCCCAGCAGATCTAGCATTACTCAGGCAGCCCTTGTAGCCTCACAGGCCCTTAATTTAACGTTTTTTCGTGCTCCTAAAACGTTCAGCAGTACTTCAGTACGTATGTTTACTGGCAGTACGGCAGCCGCTGCTACCCCGACCTTGGTCCGTCATGGTTTATGGACAGTGGATATCACTACGGGAGCATTGTTGGCTTTAGCAGCTTCTACTCCTAACGATACTGCTTTATTTGCGACTCCAGGCACCAATACTGCTTTTTCTAAGAGCTGGTCTTCTCCAATGCCCTTCATCAAGGGACAGTGGTACGCGCACGGGGTGCTAATCGTGAGCGCTGTCGCATTGCCTACTCTTTTCGGCGTAGCTGCTACTAACGGATTCATTCCAAGTGCAGTACTTCCTCGCGTGTCCGGTTCTATCCTGTCCCAGGCTGATCTACCTTCCTCCGCTGCAGGCGGGGCCTATTCTGCGGCTACAGGCGCTGGTCGACTGTATGCTGAATTTAACTAGGAGGTTTATATGAAGATTCAGATTTTCAGTGGAACTGTATACTCTGTTGCCGATGGACGTCTGGTGCAGCTTCCTACTCTTGTATTTGATAGACCGCAGGTAGGTTATCTGACTCAGGAGTTAACCGGATCCGACTTGTCAGGTTTTGATTATCCTCCCTATTGCACCTCTCCCGCTAATTCGATCACTGATCCCGAACACAATAACTCTTTGCTAATGACTACAGGGGGTCAGTCGGACACTGGGTGTTCCGTGGACAATCAAAGGGTTTCTCTTCTTCCCTTCACTGCTATCAGTTTCGGCACTGCAGCTCGACTAGCTTCTGATGATTATGATCTGGTTCTTACGCTTCACCTAGTTGATTGATAGAGGAATGAGATGAGTGAGAGCAATCCGATCGTCAAGGATATTCGTCAGTACGCCATTTATGAGACGGCTGCGGGCTCTACTGCCAACACCATGAATGTGAAGGCCCCTGAAAGGCCTGAGCAGGTTCTGAACCTGGACGATTTGTCGGCTCGGGAGATCGAGGCCTACGTCAACTCCGGAGAGTTGACTGCGGAGCAGGTTTACGCGCACGAAAGTGCGGCTGAGCACCCCCGTAAGACCGTTCTCAAGAAGTACGCCCCAGTCGAGGAAGATTCCGGGGTCGAGGAAGACTCCGAGTAATTGAAGTACAGGGCATATCGCCCTAGACTCTAAATAGGAATCCAATGGGCGAAGGCCCTTTCTGCTCTTAGGAGGGCAGCGGTAATGGCGGCATCTTGTTATGGCGTGGTTCGCGGTAAGCGCGTGCGCGTCACCCGCCTGGACAGTTGCGGGGCTTTCCCGGTGCCTACCACGGCCAATAGCCTCGTCACCTCCAGCGGTTTCGTCTCTGTTCAGTTCTCTCCGGACTACGAGGCCGGTGAAGAGATCATCCAGAAGAACGCCGATGGCGCTCTCTGCGTGAACGATCGGACGTGCGATGTTTTCAAGCGCACCAACGTCACGATCTCTTTCTGCAACGTGGACCCGGACATCATGTCCCTGGTTACGGGCAACTCGATTGAGGTTGATGGCTCCGGTAATGACGTGGGCTTCCGCGTCTCCGAGGGCATCACTTGCAACCAGTTCGCTCTGGAGCTGTGGACTGGCATCGATGGGCAGAACGCTTGCCCTCCGACCAACGAGGTTCAGTCTCTCACTGAGGGCGGTGCAGGCCTTACCAGCTTCACCCTGACCGCTACGCTGCCGGGCTACTCCCCGGCCACCACGGGCTCCATTGCGGCCTCCAGCACTGCTGCGCAGGTGCAGACGGCGCTCGAGGGCCTGGACGGTATCGACCCTGGCGACGTGAGTGTTACCGGTCCCGCCGGTGCCTCTAACGGTCCGTGGAATGTCACGTTCCAGGGGCGTTACGCGGGCCTGGACATCACTCAGATGACCAGCACCCCGACCGGCGGTACGGGCACTCTGACGGTTGCTACGGTCACTGCGGGTGGTGTCGCCACCGGCGGTAACTATGGCTACATCCTGCTGCCCTTCGTGCGCAACGGCACGCTGCGGGACTTCACTGTCGAGCTGGGCCCGACCAACTTCGAGATTCAGGCCTGGACCGACAACGGCGGCAACTGGGGCGTTGGCCCGTACAACGTCATCCCCCAGGGCGCGGCCGGTGTTCCTTCCGCTCTCAAGACCGCGATCGGCACCAACGATCACATGCTCATCCGTACCACCAGCGTCAGCCCGCCGGCTGCGGTTTGTGGCTACCAGGTTATGCCTGCGGCCCCGACTCCCGCCGCCTAGTAAGACCTCCCGCGCCTACTCCCCTGCCAGCGCGGTGAGTGTGAGCCCCCGGACCCTCTCCCTCCGGGGGCTCACTGTCTTATTGATGACCCTTATTGTGTATAGATGTTCTTGTGAAGCTACTGAGCGTATCCTGAGAATCAAACATCCCGACTGGCATTAGGACTACTCCAGATGGCGGTTTTCCGAAACGACGATCATCTTTATAGCGACAATGTCGCTAAAGCTCAGAGGGTAATCCTGGTTGACTCTTCAGGAAACACCTATATTCCTTCAGGAGGAAGTGGGGCTGTGGCTACTACGCTAATTACGACGCCGGGCTCAGGGCTTTATATAGTGCCCCCTACTGCCACTATGGTGCTAATTGATGCTTTGGGTCCTGGCGGTGGAGGTGGGGGTGGAGGAGTTTATGCCACTCTTACGGGCTCTGTTTTCGGAGGAGGCGGAGGAGGCGGTGGAGGACGAACCACCAAATGGGTAGATGCTGCAGCTCTTCGGGCTCAATATCCCTCAGGTATTCCTTATACGGTGGGGACTGCGGGAGCGGGAGGAGCCCCCGGAGCTGCCGGCACTGCTGGAGGCTATACCTTCTGTGATGATTTCTTCGTAGCCACCCCAGGCCTGGGTGGAGGTCCCGGAGGGGCTGGTTTCGAAAGCCAGAGCGGAGGAGGCAATCCCAGTGCCTTCGCCACCACTGGTTATGGCGGCCCGAACGGTACAGGAGATACTCACGGAGGCTACGGGGGTTTTGGTGGAGGCTACCTTGTAGAGGCCTTTATCGATAACTCGAGCCTTATCTCTCCTTTCGGGCCCACAGCTATCGGCACTCCCGGAGGTTATATTGCGCTATTCACTGATGTTATTTATGGCGCTGTAGTTCCTCAATTTGTGCAGTTGGGCGGCGGCGGCGGCGGCGGCGGTGGCGGAGGTATCTCTAATCTTCCCCCTTCTTCCCCTTATCCGGCTCCCGGCAATATCGCTTACGGGGGCGGAAGCTCGGGATACGCGACCACTGCCGACCCTTCTCCCTTGGCGGGAGCAGGAGGCATTCCTGGCGGTGCAGGGCCCACGGCGGGAGGCGTACCGGCAATCGCTGCCAGCGGAGTATCCAGTCAGGGCGGCGGAGGAGGCGGTGCAGCTTCAGTATCAGGAGCAGCCCAATCCGGGGCCAGTGCGCTCGCTTTTTCCGGATCCGGAGGCGGGGGCGGAGGCTCTACTCGCACAGGGACCGCAGGTTCGGGCGGTAATGGCGGTACAGGCTATCTTCGATTCACGGTCATCTAAGGACTAAGTAATGATTCTCGTCACTGTAACCGGTCAATTCCTTCATACGAATAACACTCCGGCGGAAGGCTACATCACGTTTACTCCGCGTCCCGGCGTGGTGGCGGACAGTGGCGAGGATGCTCTGCTGGTGGGCACAACTATCAGCGCCACCCTGGACATTACAGGCTCTTTCAGTGTGCAGCTAGCTGCCTCTGATGACCCTGGCCTGGACCCCAACGGGTGGACCTATGAAGTAACTGAGGGCATTTCCGGGCTTCCTCTTCGAACCTATGACATCGCTGTGGCCGCCCCCGGCCCCGTTGACCTTCTCAGCCTGGCTCCGGTTCCCCAGGTGCTGGGGGCTCTCCGAACCGTCCCAGGGCCCCAGGGAGCGACTGGAGCCACGGGGGCTACTGGAGCTACAGGCCCCGTCGTCGTAGCCTCTGTGGACGGCCTCACAGGCTCTGTGGATCTGGACCAGGTCCGAGCCCCCGTGCGCAACGCACGGCCAGGCAACCGAGTAGTCATTCTTGGGGCCTCTATTGAAAACCTGCACAGCTTCCGAACGGCTACTAGCGAAAACTTCGGCTATGACTGGCCCACCTACGCCATGCTGCTGTCCGGTGGACGCTTCAACCTGATTCAGAATATGGCTATTGGCGGCCAAACTACTCAGAACTTCATCGATCGTTTTGATACTGACGTCACGCCTTACTCCCCGAACATTGTGCCTATGGGTTCTATCGAGAACGACATCCAGCTTTACGGTTCTCAGGGACTGACCAATGAGCAGATGATGCCTCTGTTTCAGGCTAATATTCGAACGTTGACCGCTAAGTGTCGAGCAATTGGAGCATTACCGGTATGGCGTACCGCTATGCCTCACGTCTCCACTGGAGTGCATACTCCCACCGGGTATTACAACTCATGGATCCGCCGCTACTGCTCCAATGAGGGCCTCCCTTTTGTGGAC
>Ga0068855_100009315_pt1 | contig 11858 bp, 7 predicted proteins | sample KBSCornC52_FD_66592 | JGI IMG/M metagenome (GOLD analysis project Ga0068855, IMG submission 66592) | Corn rhizosphere microbial communities from Kellogg Biological Station, Michigan, USA - KBS Corn C5-2 | ecosystem: Host-associated > Plants > Roots > Rhizosphere > Soil ...
TGTCCTCGCGCACGGAAGAGCAGGCCAGTTCGCTCGAGCAGACCGCTGCAGCAATGGAACAGTTGTCGGCCACCGTCAAGCAGAATTCCGACAACGCCGTGCAGGCCAATGCGCTGGCGACTTCCGCATCCGGCGTCGCGGCCCAGGGCGGCGACGTGGTCGGCGCAGTGATTTCGACCATGCGTTCGATCGACGCGTCGTCGAAGAAGATCGTCGACATCATCAGCGTGATTGATGGCATTGCCTTCCAGACCAACATCCTGGCGCTGAATGCGGCAGTCGAAGCGGCGCGTGCCGGCGAGCAGGGCCGGGGATTTGCGGTGGTGGCGTCGGAAGTACGCAGCCTGGCGCAACGCAGCGCCGCAGCGGCCAAGGAAATCAAGCAACTGATCGGCGACTCGGTCGAGAAGGTCGGCGCCGGCACCAAGCTGGTGGAGAAGGCCGGTGTGACCATGGACGAAGTGGTCGCCAGCGTCAAGCGCGTGACCGATGTGGTCAGCGAAATTTCCGCCGCCAGCCGTGAACAGAGCGAGGGTATTGATCAGGTCAAGCATGCGGTGACGCAGATGGACGGCGTCACCCAGCAAAATGCCGCGCTGGTTGAAGAGGCCGCCGCTGCTGCACAATCGCTGCAGCAGCAGGCCGCGAATCTGGCGCGTATCGTCAGCGTGTTCAAGCTGGGGCATGAGTTGACGGCAGGGCATGCGCCGCGAGCACGACGTGAGATTGACATTACTGCCGGTCCGGCACGACTGCGCTGAGGTAGTTCGTGACCCAAAAAAAGCCGCCCGAGGGCGGCTTTTTTCATGCTGCGGATATGAAGAATATCGACGTGATTACTTGGCGACAGGCTCGCGGAAGTAAATACGTTTTGGCAGTGCCCACAACAGCAAGGCCGCACCGACCAGGCATTCCAGCGCCACCACGTACAGGCCCAGCGAAGCGCTGCCGGTGATGTCGCGGATCTTGCCGACCATGTACGGCGTGATGATGCCGCCCAGTTGGCCGACCGAGTTGATCAGCGCGATGCCGCCCGCCGCTGCAGCGCCGGTCAGCACGCGCGGAGGCAGGATCCAGAACAGGCCGATGCCGGCGATGATGCCGGTTGCGGCGAACGACAGGCCGACCACCAGTACCAGCGTGTTGCTGCCGAAGTAGGCGCTCACGGCATAACCGACGGCGCCGGCCAGTGCGCAACCGGCCAAGTGCCAGCGGCGTTCGCCGGTGCGGTCCGAGCTGCGGCCGATCAGGATCATGCCGATGGCGGCGCACAGGTAAGGAATCACCGTGATCAGGCCGATGATGAAGGTGTCGTCGGTGCCGGCGGTCTTGATCAGTTGCGGCATCCAGAACACCAGGCCGTAGATGCCGGAAGCCAGCACCAGATAGATCAGCGACATGGTGATGGTCGACGGTTGCTTGAGCGCGTCGCGGAAGGAATGCACCGCTTCGCTCTTCGGCTCGGCCGCGAGGCGGGCCAACAGCAGTTTCTTTTCATCGTCCTTGAGCCAGCGCGCGTCTTCGATCTTGTTGTCGATGACGATCCAGCAGATCACGCCGAGCACGATCGATGGAATGCCTTCCAGCAGGAACAGCCATTGCCAGCCGTGCAGCGAGCTCACGCCGTGGGTGAACTTCATGATGCCGCCCGAGATCGGGCCGCCGATCATGCCGCACAGGGCGATGGCCGCCATGAACAGCGAGTTGATGCGGCCGCGGCGTTGCGACGGGAACCAGTTGGTGAAGAAGTACAGCGCGCCCGGCACGAAGCCGGCTTCCAGGCTGCCGATCAGGAAGCGCAGGATGTAGAACCCGGTTTCATTGGTGACGAACATCATCGCCGCCGAGGCAATGCCCCAGGTAACCATGATGCGGGCGATCCAGCGCTTCGGACCGACCTTGTGCAGGATCATGTTGCTCGGGATTTCAAACAGGAAGTAGCCGACGAAGAAGATACTCGCACCGATGCCGTAGACGGCGTCGGAGAAACCGAGATCCTGCTGCATCTGCAGCTTGGCGAAACTGATGTTGACGCGGTCGAGATAAGCGAACACGAAGCAGATCACGAGCAGCGGCACGAAGCGCAGCGTGATGCGGCGGTATAGATTGGATTCCTGGATATCCTGCGCGGTGGCCGGATAGGGTACTGCTGCCATAACATCTCTCCTCTGAAGCAATAAAAGGGCGCAGCTTGCCGACCCGGGATGCTTGTGGCATGCCGGGCAAACAGGCTGGATAATAATTTTTATTATTAGCGGATAGCTCGGCGCATGTTCAATGCGCCGCCGCCGGTGAAGCGGGCGCTATCCGTTTGATTCCTGCTGACTCAGTGCTGCATCAGCGCTGAATCATTACTGGTTCAATGCCGGATCAATAGGTCGCGCGGCCGCCGGACAGGTCGAAGACCGATGCGGTGGTGAACGAGTTTTCTTCCGACACGAGCCAGCTCACCATGGCGGCGATTTCTTCCACTTTGACGAAGCGTCCGCGCGGGATCTTCGACAGCATGTAGTCGATGTGCGCCTGGGTGCATTGTTCCAGGATGCGGGTTTGCGCCGCAGCTGGTGTGATCGCGTTGACGGCGATGTTCTTGGTCGCGGTTTCCTTGCCGAGGCTCTTGGTCAGAGCGATCAGGCCTGCCTTGGCGGCGCTGTAGGCGGACGCGGTCGGGTTGCCTTCCTTGCCGGCGATGGAAGCAATGTTGACGATGCGGCCGTAGTTTTGCGCGATCATGCGTTGCACGACTACCTGGTTGACGTAGAACGCGCCGTTCAGGTCGATGTCGATGACGCGACGCCATTCTTCCGGCGAGTAGTCGGCGACGAGGCCGTTCTGGCCGGCGATGCCGGCGCTGTGCACCAGCACGTCGATCGATTGCGTGACTTTTTCAGTGGCTTCGATGGCGCGTTGCACGGCGGCCTGGTCGGCGATGTTGACGGCGACGGTTTCGACGTTGCCGAGCGGCTCGAGCTTGGTGCGCGCTTCCTGCAGCAACTTCTCATCCAGGTCCCACAGGACGACTTTGGCCTTGCCTTGCAGCAGGCGTTCAGCGATGGCGAAACCGATGCCTTGCGCACCGCCGGTGATGATCGCGCTGCGACCCTGGAAATCGTAATGATTCATGTGAACTCCGTTCTCTTTGCTCTTGAGGTGACCTGTTTGGAATCTGCCTTCTGCGGGCAGTCTTCAATCCTTGTTGATGCGGTTCAGTACGGGCCATCGATGGATATCGACGGCCCGCGTCCGGACGCGAATCAGATTTATGCGTTGACAGTCTTTTGCTGTTGCTCGCCCAAACCTTCGATGCTCAGGCGCATGGTCTGGCCGGCAGTCAGGTAAACAGCATTTGGCTTGACGCCCATGCCGACGCCCGGAGGCGTACCTGTCGAGATCACGTCGCCAGGCTGCAGGCTCATGAACTTGCTCAGGTAGGAAATGATGAACGGCACGTTGAAGATCATCGTGTTGGTGTTGCCGTTCTGGTAGCGCTTGCCGTCGACTTCCAGCCACAGTTGCAAGTTGTTCGGATTGGCGATTTCATCGCGCGTCACCAGCCATGGGCCGATCGGACCGAAGGTGTCGCAACCCTTGCCCTTGTCCCAGGTGCCGCCGCGTTCTGTCTGATATTCGCGCTCGGAGACGTCGTTGACGACGCAATAGCCGGCGATGTGCGACAGCGCATCTTTTTCTTCGATATACGAAGCGGCCTTGCCGATGACCACGCCCAGTTCGACTTCCCAGTCGGTCTTCTTGGAGCCGCGTGGGATCTTGACGTCGTCGTTAGGGCCGACCACAGCCGATGTCCACTTGTTGAACACGACTGGTTCGGCAGGGATAGGCAGGCCGGATTCAGCAGCGTGGTCGGCGTAGTTGAGGCCGATACAGATGAACTTGCCGATGTTGCCGACGCAGGCGCCGATACGCGGATTGCCGTCGACCACCGGCAGGCTTTGCAGATCCAGTGCGCGGATTTTCGCCAGGGTAGCGTCATCCAGAGCGGCGCCGTTGACGTCCTTGATATGTGCCGACAGGTCGCGGATCTTGCCGGCCTGGTCCAGGATGCCTGGCTTTTCTTGGCCGACAGGGCCGTAACGGAGTAATTTCATTGCTCTTCCTTTGGTGGTTGGTCTGAAGTAAAGCGCCGTCGTGGCGACTGCGGCGCATGGTCCTGCTTGGGAATCGAGATAATACCAATTAATTGGTAAGACCATCAAACAACTTTGCCACCCTTCAGGTGAAAATTTCTAATCGGGTGGCGGTGCAGGGGGGGCGTTTCGGGTCTATTGATGCGGCGCTGCAGAGGTATCTGTGGGAAATGCCGGATAGGTACTAATCCTGAGTTTTATTTCTGTAAAGGCATAATTGATCGTAAAAATATAAATCGAAAGATATTTATGCTTATAAACGTGGATTTCTCCACGCAATACGGCAGCACTATCTGTGCGTGAATCGTTACCATAACGATCAAATTAGATGCAGTGCAGCATCAGATGCCCACGGGCATCGTCGCAAGCACATCGCGTTCATCCCTGCCTCTTTCATCCGGAACATCCATGTCGCTCAGCACGCCGTCCGCCCCTCCCAAAAAAGCAAAAGCCCTCAGCGGCCCCTTTCTCGTATGCGTGGTGCTGGCGATCTGCATTTGGGGCGGCAACTGGCCGGTGATGAAGTTCGGCAGCCAATACATCCCGCCGCTGTGGTTCGCCGCCAGCCGTTTTGTTTCCGCCGCTCTGCTCAGTTTTGCGATCGCCGCCGCCATCGGCAAGCTGCGCCTGCCGCGCCGTGAAGAATGGCCGGTGGTGCTGGGCGTCGGTATTTTGCAAATGGGATTGTTTACGGCATTGGTCACCGGCGCCTTGCATTTCGTGATGCCGGGACGCGCATCGCTGATCGCTTACGCCACGTCGATCTGGGTGGTGCCCGGCGCCGCCCTGGTGCTCAAGCAGCGTCTCAGCGGCCAGCAACGATTGGCGACGATGTTCAGTTATCTTGGCATGGCGATTGTGGTGTTGCCGGCGTTGCTGCACGCCGACCTGCACGGCATGATCGGTTATCTGATGCTGGCGGCGGCGTCATTGTCGTGGGCCATCAATATCCTGCAGATCAAGTCGATCAAGGGTGTGCGTCTCGATTTTGACTTGCTGCCCTGGCAGACGCTGGTGGCGGCGCTGCCGCTGACGGTGCTGGCGCTGGCTGTCGAAGGCGCGCCGGCTTTCCTCGCCGAGCCGCATGCCTGGTACGTGATCGCCTACACCGGCCCGCTGGCGACGGCGCTGACGTTTCTGATCGTGCTGCAAATGACCCAGCGCCTGTCACCGGTGACCGTCTCGGTCTGCATGCTGGGCGTGCCGGTGGTCGGCATCACGCTGTCGTCGCTGATCTTTGGCGAGGCCTTGTCGGCGGATCTGCTCATGGGCGTGGCGCTGATTTGCCTGGGCTTGCTGATCCCGGCGTTGCCGCGCATGGCATGGCGGCGCAGCGCGGGCGTTCTCTAAAAGACGATCACAGCCACGGTTCGCCCGGCTGACGCTCACTGACTTCGTCGGTCCACACCTTGAAGCTGCTCAAGGTATTGGGACCGAAGGTATTGTTGAGCGCCACATCGGCGGCATCGCGGCCACGGGCAATCAAGACGCGGCCGATGCGCGGCGTATTGTTGCGGGCGTCGAAGGTGTGCCAGCTGCCGTCGAGGAACACCTCGAACCACGCGGCGAAGTCCATCGTGCCATGTGGTGGCGGCGTGCCGATGTCGCCCAGGTAACCGGTGCAATAGCGCGCCGGGATATTCATGCAGCGGCAAAAGGCGACCGCCAGATGAGCGTAGTCGCGGCAGACGCCGACTTTCTCATTGAATGCTTCCAGCGCGGTGCGCGTCATGCGGGCATTTTCATAACCGAACACGATATGGCGATGGACGTAGTCGCAGATGGCCTGCACGCGGCCCCAGCCTGTTGGGGCATGCTCGAACAGTTGCCACGCAATCGGCGACAGGCGATCCGTCTCACAGTAGCGGCTGCCGAGCAAGAACAGCAGCGGCTCTTCCGGCAAGTCCTGCACCGCCAGTTGTCGCGCCTGCGGCGACAGCACGTCAGGGGCGCCGCTGTCGTTGACGACGGCATCGGCGGAAATGCGCATACGACCTTGCGGCGCCACGATACGGGTACACCAGTTGCCGAAACTGTCGCGGTAGGCCGTGCGGGGAACCGGAGGATCGAACATCAGGTCGTCGCGGCTGACCAGATCGGATACCCGCGTGAAGTGGACGTTCAGGTTGAAAATCATGGGCGTCGGTTGCGGGCAATCGTAGACCATTTCAAAACCGATATGGATTTTCATGACAGGTTCCGGTTTTCAGCCGCGTCAAGCGAGATGCAAGTTGCACGCAGGACAAACGGCTGAGGTTGAGGGGCGTTAAGTTAACAAGACAGTTAACAAGACCGCAAGTAGCGAAACACGTTCATCCAACCTTCAATGCACATACCGTGCCCAAGCTGTCCACCAGCAAAGTACGCAACGCCGTCCATTGCCCGGCGTCTGACTGCACGATCTGTTGATTGACCTCCAGTTCGATGCCGATATAAGTGTTTGGTGCGAAGCGCTGGCGCAGGTAGGCAGTCAGACCGTCGCCTTTGCCTGCATAGGGGTAATTGCGGCGTACGCGCAATGATGGTGCAAGTTCAGCCAAGGTCGCCCGCCAGCGGGCGCACAGTTCGACCTCGCCGTGTCGGGCGGGATCGTAGAGCAAGCCGACATCGGCGTTGCGCACCTTGCCGTTCAGCTCGGGCGTGAAGCTGTGTGAAGAAATGTGGATCACGCGCTGCCCGTCAGCTACGGCTTGCGCCACCAGGCGCTCGACTTGCTCGCGATAGGGACGGTAATACTGCGCCAGGATTTCTTCGCGCACCGGTGGCGGCAGGCGTCGGGTCGTCTCTGAAAAGAGTTTCGGATGGCCGATCGAACGATTGAGATCGACCAGCAAGCGGCTGACGGTCGAGGTCACCAGCGCTCCATCGAAAGCTGTCGCCAGATCCTGCGCCATCAGCAGCGCACCGGCATCGTAGCCGCGATGAGAGTCGAGCAAACTCAACTGATCCAGAAACAGACCGTCATGCGGCGCAGGAATGCGATTGCCGCCGTGCTCGCAGGTGATGATGAAAGAGTGGATCAGAGCCCCTTCGAGACATGGTGTTCAGCTGCATGAGGGAACACGGTCCCCGGCAAAGTCAGCCGGAAGGGTGTGAGCTTCGCGCGGCAATGCGCACGAGCTCACCTTAACACGTATGTCGCCAGGGACACTTGTTGGCGGTGTTGAAGCATTTTCCCGCCCCTGAAAAAGAGGCGAGGCCGGCTTCTGTTTCTGTTCCTATTGTTTGGCCGTCTTCCAGCCGCCGCCGAGCACCTTATAGAGCGTGATGCGATTCTGCAGCTCCGCAAGTTGCACCTGGATGGATTGCTGCTGGATCGCAAACAGCGAGCGCTGCGCGTCCAGGTATTCCAGGTAGCTGGAATAACCGGCTTCATAACGGCTCCTGGCAAAACCGTAGCGTGCCGATTCCGCCGCCTCCTGGGCTTTCACCGCGCCGGCTTCGTCGGCCAGCGTGGCGCGTCCCGCCAGCGCATCGGCGACTTCGCGGAAGGCGACCTGCACCGTCTTTTCATACTGGGCGACAGCAATTTTCTGTTCGGTCTTCGCCACGTTGAGATTGGCGATATTGCGGCCGCCTTCGAAGATGGGGATGGAGATCTGCGGAAGGAACGACCACGAGCGCGACCCCGAGTCGAACAGTCCCGACAGCTGGCTGCTGGCGGAGCCGAAATTCCCCGTCAGGGAAATCCGCGGGAAAAATGCCGCCCGCGCCGCGCCAATGTTGGCGTTCTGCGAACGCAGCACGGCTTCTTGCTGGAGGATGTCCGGCCGCGCGGTGAGCAGGTCCGAAGGCAGGCCGGCAGGAAGGTCCGGCAGAACCTGTCCTGCCGATGCCGCGTTCGCCGTTCCGATATCAGCTGCAAGCGGTTGGCCGACCAGTACGGTCAAGGCATTTTCGTCGAGCGTCTTGCGCCGTTCCTGTTGCGCGCGCGCAGCCTTGGCCGCTTCGTAGAGCGACTCCGCCTGCCGCAGGTCATATTCGGAACTCGCGCCCTCGGCATACAACTGCTTTTGCCGGTCATAGGAATCGGCCCGGCTGGCCAGCGTGTTGTCGGTCAGCTGCAGCAGGCGCCGGTCGGCCACCAGTGCTTCGTAGGTATTGGCCACTTCGGCGATCAGGCTGATCTGCGCGCTGCGTTGTGCCTGCTCTGTAGCGAAGTAGCGTTGCAGCGCCGCTTCGCTCAGGTTCCTGACGCGGCCGAACAGATCGATTTCAAACGCGGCCAGGCCGACGCCGGCGAAATAGCTGCTGTTGACGCCTGCTTTGCCGGTCGGATTGACGTCCGCCGGCAGGCGCTGGCGTGCGCCGTTGCCGTTCAACGCGAGGTTGGGCAGCCGGTCGGCAGACTGGATGTTGTACATGGCGCGGGCGCGTTCAATGTTGAGCGTGGCCACGCGCAGGTCGCGGTTGTTGTCGAGTGCGGCGGCGATCACCGACTTCAGTTGCGCATCCTGGAAGAAATCGGTCCAGGCGATCGATGCTGCCTGCGGGGTATCGGGCTGCACATCGGCAGCATCCGTTTTTTGCCAATGGGCTGCGACCGGAAGGGCCGGCTGTTCATACGACGGCGCCAGCGAGCACGCCGCCAGCAAGGAGCTGATCAGTGAGATGCCGGCGAGTGTCCGCAAGGACTGGAAATGGGTTTTCATCGTGCTTGCCTCAGATAGGGGAGTGGCTGATGCCGAGCGGTTGATCGGACGTGGCCGGACGTTTCACCTTGAACCAGATGGCGTACAGGGCCGGCAGGAACAGCAGCGTGAGGACCGTGCCGACGCCGACGCCGCCGATCAGGACGTAGGCCAGCGGACCCCAGAACGAGGAATGCGTCAGCGGAATAAAGGCCAGCATGGCGGCGACCGCCGTCAGGATGACCGGGCGCGCACGTCGCACGGTGGACTCGATCACGGCCTGGTAGGGCGTCATGCCCGACAGCAGGTCGCTGCGGATCTGATCGACCAGAATCAGCGTGTTGCGGATCAGGATGCCGGCCAGGCCGATCAGGCCGAGGATGGCGTTGAAGCCGAACGGCTGGTGGAAGATCAGCAAGGTCGGCACCGCGCCGACCAGACCCAGCGGCGCGGTGGCGAAGACCATCCACATGGTGGCAAACGAGCGGACCTGGAACATGATCACGGCCAGCATCAGGATGATCATCAGCGGGAACATCGCGGCCAATGCGACGTCGGCCTTGGCGCTTTCTTCCACCGAACCGCCGGTGTCGATGTGATAGCCCACCGGCAACGCAGCCTTGATCGCATCCAGTTTTGGCAGGATGGCATGCGTGACGTCGGGCGGTTGCACGCCGTCGCGCACGTCGCCCTGCACGGCGATGTACAGCTCACGGTTGTAGCGCTTCAATACGGCGTCTTCGACGTTCGACGATAGCTTGCTGACCTGCGAGAGCGGAACCGCAACGCCGTCCTGGGTCGTCAGCGTCAGGTTGCCGATTTCCGCCAGGCTGGTGCGGTCGCGTTTCACGCCGCGCACCATCACGTCGACAATGCGCAGGCCGTCCCGGACCTGCGTGGTCGAGGCGCCGTTGAGGATCGATTGCAGTTGCAGGGCGGCATCGCGCGGATTGAGACCGACCTGGCGCAGGCGTTCCTGATCCAGTTCCAGACGCAAGGTCTGTGTCCGGTCGCCCCAGTCCAGATGGACGTCGCGGGTGTCGGGATTGCTCTGCACGGCGTCCCTGACCTTGAACGCGATATCGCGCACGGTATTGAGATCGGGACCGACGACGCGGAACAGCACCGGGAACGGCACCGGCGGGCCGAACACGAACTGGCTCACCCGCACGCGGGCATTGGCAAACCTGCCATCGTCTATCATCTTGCTGAACTTGGCTTTGAGGGCGTCGCGGTCTTTGGCGTTGTCGGTCAACACGATCAACTGCGCGAAAGCCGGATTGGGCAACTCGGGATTGACCGAGAGGAAGAAGCGCGGCGCGCCTTGGCCGATGTAGCTGGAGACGATTTTCGCTTCAGGTTCCTTGTGCAGCGCTTCTTCTATCTTTTTGACGGTGGCATCGGTGGCGCTGAATGCGCTGCCCGGCGGCAGGTTGACTTCAATGGTCAGCTCCGGCCGTTCGGAATTGGGGAAGAACTGTTTCTGCACGAAGCCCATGCCGAAAATGGCGGCGGCAAACATGCCGATGGTGACGGCGGCCGCAATCCATTTTTTATCGACGCACCAGCGCACCAGCGCGCGGAAGCGTTGATAGTTTTTGGTGGCGTAGATGGCATCCTGTCCGCCGGCATGCACGGGGATGTTCGGCAGCATCTTAACGCCCAGATAGGGAATGAAGAGGACCGCAACAAACCACGACGTGATCAGCGAAAACGCCACCACCCAGAAGATGTTGCCGGCATACTCGCCGGCCGTGGAGCGGGCAAAGCCGACCGGCAGGAAGCCGATGATGGTCACCAGCGTGCCGGACGCCATCGGTGCTGCGGTAGCGCCCCAGGCGTAGGTCGCGGCGGAAATCCGGTCCATGCCTTCTTCCATTTTCACCACCATCATCTCGATCGCGATGATGGCGTCGTCGACCAGCAGCCCCAATGAAAGAATCAGCGCACCCAGCGTGATGCGGTCGAAGTCGCGACCGGTCGCCAGCATGATGATGAACACCGCCGACAGCGTCAGCGGCACCGCCGCCGCGACGACGACGCCGACGCGGAAGCCGAGCGTCACCAGGCTGACGATGATGACCACGGCCAGCGCCATGACGAACTTGATCATGAATTCGTCGATCGCCGCTTCAATGGCCAGCGCCTGGTCTGACACCTTGGTCAGCGACATGCCCAGCGGAAGCGAGGCCTGAATCAGGTCACGTTCTTTTGTCATGGATTTGCCCAGCGTCAGGCCGTTGAAACCCTTCTTCATGACCACTGCCAGCATCAGCGACGGTTCATCCTGGATGCGTACCAGGAAAGACTTGGGGTCTTCATAGCCGCGCTTGACGTCGGCAATGTCGCCGAGCTTGAAGCTGCGGCCGCCGGCGACAACCGGAATCGCCTTGACTGCATCGATGTTGTTGATCGCGCCGTCCAGGCGCAGATAGACGCGCGGGCCGGTGGTTTCGACAAAGCCGGATGGCGTCATGTCGTTCTGGCGATTGAGCGCGTCGAAGATGGCTTGCGCCTTGACGCCCAGCGTGGCGAGGCGTTGATTGGAAATGTCGACGTAGATTTTTTGTTGTTGCTCGCCGAGGATGTTGACCTTCTGGACGCCGTCCACGTGCAGCAATTGCTGGCGCAGGGTTTCGGCTTCCGTCACCAACTGGCGGTGCGGCAGGCCCGGTGCGTTGAGTGAAAACAGCGTGAAATAGACATCCGAGTATTCATCATTGATGACCGGGCCGATGGCGCCGCGCGGCATGTTGATGACTTCGTCGCCCAATTTCTTGCGGGCTTGGTAAAACTGTTCCGGCACCAGCGCGGGCAGCGTCGAATCCTTGAGGAACAGCTTCATCGTGATGAGGCCGGGCCGCGCAGCAGTTTCTACGCGATCGTAGGACTCCAGTTCCTGCAGGCGCTTTTCCAGACGGTCGCCGACCTGTTGCTGCATTTCTTTCGCAGTGGCGCCCGGCCACAGCGCCGTCACAGTCATGATTTTGACGGTGAAGCTGGGGTCTTCCGCACGCCCCAGCTTGATGAAGGCGAAGGCGCCGGCAACGGCGATCGCGATGATCAGGAACAGCGTGACCGC
>Ga0068855_100009316_pt1 | contig 11858 bp, 10 predicted proteins | sample KBSCornC52_FD_66592 | JGI IMG/M metagenome (GOLD analysis project Ga0068855, IMG submission 66592) | Corn rhizosphere microbial communities from Kellogg Biological Station, Michigan, USA - KBS Corn C5-2 | ecosystem: Host-associated > Plants > Roots > Rhizosphere > Soil ...
TGGTTCTCGTTGAAGTTCAGGTTGTTGTCGCCGATGTAGTTGTTGTCGTAGGTGTAAGGCGTGCCGTTGAAGTCGCGGCCCGCGAACCAGGCGCGGCCCGGGGTGCGGTTGCCCGCCTTGTCCGTGTAACCCGTCAGCTTGGCGCGCACCGTGGTGCCGCTCGGGTCCGTCAGGCTGCCGTCGGCGAAGCGGTCCGGCTGGTTGTGGTAGAAGGTCAGGCCGTTCTGCAGCTGCGATGCATGCGGCTCCAGGTCGGCGCTGATGCGGGCGTTGAAATCGGCCGTGGGCGTGAACAGGAACTGCACGCGGCCACTGACGCGGTTCTTGTTGTACAGGCTGTAGTTCGTGTCGAAGTTGTTCGTATAAAAACCGCGGCTGCGGTTGACGACGAACGAGCCGCGCCAGGCCAGCAGGTCCTCTAGGACGGGACCGCCCAGGTTGGCCTTGGCGATCACGGTGTCGCGCTGGCCGAAGCCGAGCTGGTAGTCGGCGCTCGGGTAGAAGTCGGGCCGCCTGGTGTTGATCGATACGACGCCCGAACTCGCGCCCTTGCCGCCCAGCGTACCCTGCGGGCCGCGCACGACGTCGACCGTGTCGATGTCGTAGATGTCGAAGTTGGCGAGCTGCGTGAGGCCGTAGGCGACGCCGTCGACGACCATGCCCACGCTGGGATCCTGCGTCTCGGTGAACGAACGCTTGCCCAGGCCGCGGATTGACAGCGACGCGCCGCGCGTATTGTTCTGGTTGAACTGGATGTTGGCGCCGCGCTTGGTGATGGCGGACAGGTCCTGCGCCAGCTCGCGGTCCAGCTCCTTGCCGGAGACGACGGAGATCGACAGCGGCACGTCCTTCAGCTTTTCGATCTTCTTTTTGCCGCGCACGGTGACGTCGCCCAGTGCCTGCGGTTCTTCTTCCGCCGGCGCGGCGGCGACGGCCGGCGCCGGCGGCGGCGCGGCGGGCGCGGGGGCATTCTGCCCGGCCAGCGCCTGCCTGAGCTGCGCGTTCTCGGCCTGCACCTGCGCGAGCCGGGCCTGCAGCTCGGCCACGGTAGGCGGCGCGCCGGCCTGGCCCTCGGCTGCGGAGGCGATCCCGGCGGACAGCAGGCCGAGGCCAGCCAGCGCGCAGGCGAGGGGTGCCAGGCGCAAAGGCAGCGGACGGATTGGCGGACGGGGGGCGATAGTCGAAGTCGTCATTGGTTTGTTCTCTCTCGGTGGCTAGGGTCGGTGTTGTGTTTCCCTTCGTACCGCAAGGAGCATGCCAATGTGGATCGGCAATGGCGTAAACCGTTTATACGGATCGTTCTTCACTCTTGTATCCACATCTGTCACGGCGGACCAGGGCTTCCGCGATGCGGCCGGGCGGCTGCTGGAAACGGCAATAGTTGAGCAACGATGAACGGCACGGGTGTTGCAAACCGGGCAGCGCGCGGGATGTGCAGGTTTGAACACCGGACCGGCCACGCACTGTTGAATTTCCAGCAGCCGGGCTGTCGGCAGATCAGCAGTGATCAATGAAATCAAAGGCTTAGCGCCGGGCACGGTTCCTGCAATGGAACGCATACGGACAACACAAAAAGGCCTCGTCATGACTACACTGAGTTTTGAGAGCATCAGATATTCCCCCCGCAAGGCGGCGGTGCGCCGCGCCATCCGTCCGGCGCCGCGTCTCGTGGTGGAACAGCAACCGGTGAGCGCGGCGATCCGCCAGCTGCGCGCGGCTGGCGCACGCAACAAGGGCGGGCTGGCCGTGCTGGTCGGCCTGACCGCGCTGGCGCACGTCGGCGTGATCGTGGCGCTGCACCGGCCGGCCACGATCGAGCCGGCGCAGCCGAAGGTGCAGCCGCTGGCGATCGAGATCGCACCGCCGCCCCCACCGCCGCCGCCGCCGGAACCCCCGAAACCGCAGCCGCGCGTCGTCAGGGCGCCCGTGAAGGCCGCACCGCCGCTGCCGGTGGTGAAGCCGGAGGCCGTCGACAACGGCCCGCCGACGGCCGACTCGGTACAGGTGGCCACCGCGCCCACGCCTGCTCCGGCGCCGGCCCCCGTCGTGGCCGCGCCGCCGGCGCCCCCGCCGCCGGAACCGGTGACGGAAGCGCGCGGCTTCGTCGGCTACCGCAACAACCCGGCACCGGACTATCCGGCGCTCGCGCAGGACCGCGGCATGCAGGGCCGCGTGATCCTCAAGGTCCACGTGCTGGCATCCGGCAAGGCCGACAACGTCACGGTCGACAAGTCCACGGGCTTCAAGATCCTCGACGACGCCGCCATCAAGGCGGTATTGCAATGGACCTTCGACCCGGCGCGACGCGGCCAGACGCCGATCGACGGCTGGGTCACCGTTCCCCTCAACTTCAAGCTTTCCTGATTTTTCAACTTCTATAGGCGCTCATCATCCATGTCTACCCAATACCTAAATCTCATCGTTCAAGGCGCCCTGTACGGACTGGTGCTGTTCTCCATCGTCACCTGGGTCCTGATCCTGGCCAAGGGCGTGCAGCATGCACGCGTCGGCAAACAGGATAAACAGTTTACGCAGAAGTTCTGGAGTGCCAATTCCCTGGACGCCGCCACCGCGCTGGGCAACGATGCCAGCCCCAAGTCGCGCCTGGCCAATGTCGGCTTCGAAGCACTGTACGTGAGCGACACGGACGGCTCGGGCAGCGACCTCGAGCACAGCTGGGATCGCCAGGAACTGCTGGAGCGCCAGCTGCGCCAGCAGATCCAGAAGGAATACCAGTCGCTGGAAAGCGGTCTCGCGGTGCTGGCGTCGATCGGCAGCACGGCGCCGTTCGTCGGCCTGTTCGGCACGGTGTTCGGCATCATCAATGCGCTGGGCGCGATCGGCAAGAGCGGCTCGGCCAGCATCGAAGTGGTGGCTGGACCGATCGGCGAGGCGCTGATCGCCACCGGCATCGGCATCGCCGTCGCCGTGCCGGCCGTGCTGGCCTTTAACTACTACGTGCGCCGCCTGAAGGTGAAGGCCGCCGAGCTGGATAATTTCGCCACCGACTTCGTCAACCTGGCGCAGAAGAGCGGCTTCCGCGTGACCAAGGCGGCCCCCCGTCCTGCCGCGCGTCCGGTGCACGCTGGCGCCCAGCCTGTGGGAGCGCACGCATAATGGCTTTCTCGACCGGAAAAGACAGCAGCGACGTCGTCAGCGAAATCAACATCACGCCGCTCGTCGACGTGATGCTGGTGCTGATGGTGGTGTTCATCCTGACGGCGCCGCTGCTCAACAACGCGGTGCGCATCAACCTGCCCAAGACGTCGACCACGGAACCCGCCAACCCGAGCAAGTCCGTGACGGTGAGCGTCGATGGCGCCAGCAAGATCTACATCGACAAGCGCGAGGTGGACCTGGCCGCACTGGAGCCCGAGCTGAAAGGCGTGGTGGCCACGAATCCGGAGCTGGCCGTGAGCCTGCAGGCGGACGAAGGCGTGCCGTACCGCGCGGTGGCAAAGGTCATCGCGAACATCCAGCGGTCGGGCGTGACGAAACTGTCCGTCCTCACCCAGCCAGGAGGTTGAGCGCAACCGATCCGCGATCATGAACCCGAAGCGCCGGCGCAGTCAGCCGGCGCTTTTTTATTGCCAGAATGTGGGGCCGCTGCCGGTGTGTGCCGGCAGCGGTACAGGATCAGTTCGTGTGCGAGGATTCGACTGCGGCGAGCACGATGCCCGGCGTCAGCAGCTGCGGCAGCACCACGGGACGCGAATCGACGCCGGCCGGATAAAACACGTACAGCGGCACGCCGCTGCGGCCAAACTGCGCGAGCAGCGTCGTGATGCGTTCGTCCTGGCTCGTCCAGTCGCCCTTCAGGTACGTGATGCCGGCCTGGCGGAATGCGTCCGACACCTCGTTCCTGTTCAGCGCGACGCGTTCGTTGACGAGGCAGGTGATGCACCACGATGCGGTGAGGTTCACGAACACGGGTTTGCCGCCGGCGCGCAGGGCTTCCAGGCGCTCGGCGCTGTACGGACTCCACGCGACATCGGCCGGCGCGTTCGCCGCCGCGGGCTGGCGGCCCTGGATGGCCACGCTGCCCGCGCCCAGCGCCGCCAGGACGACGAGTGCCGCGCCGCCGCTGCCCGCACGGCGCCAGCCCGGCGACGCGAAGCGCGTGGCGCCGTACAGCCAGGCCGCGAACGCCACCGCCACCATCCCGGCCAGCGCGATCGCGCCGGCGTCCACGCCGCATTGCCGTGCCAGTACCCAGGCGAGCCACGCGGCGGCGCCATACATCGGGAAGGCGAATGCCTGGCGCACGCGTACCATCCACGGACCCGGACGCGGCAGGCGCCGCTGCAGCACCGGACGTGCGCTCAGCAGCAAATAGGGCAGGGCCAGCCCGAAGCCCATGGCGAGGAAGACGGCGAGCAGCACGGCGGGCGGCTGAGCCAGCGCATACGCGACCGCGCCGCCCATGAACGGTGCCGTGCACGGCGTGGCGACGACGGTCGCCAGCACGCCCGTGAAAAAGCTGCCCGCGTAGCCGGGGCGCGCCGCGAGCGCGTCGCCGACGCCCGCCAGCGACGCGTTCATCTCGAACACGCCCGACAGGTTCAGCCCCACGACACACATCAGGTATGCCGTCGCCAGCACGAAGGCCGGCGACTGGAACTGGAAGCCCCAGCCCACCTGCGCACCGCCCGCCTTCAGCAGGATCAGCAGGCCACCCAGCGCCGCGAAGCTGGCCAGCACGCCCAACGTGTAGGCGACACCGTGCAGGCGCGCGGTGCGCGGGGCATCGCGCGCGTGGTCGAGCAGGGCCAGCGCCTTGATCGACAACACGGGGAACACGCAGGGCATCAGGTTCAGCACCAGGCCGCCCAGCAGTGCGAACAGCAGGGCCAGCGGCAGGGAGGCGTCGGCCGCGACGGATGCCGCGGGCGCAGCGACGGGCAGGGGGATCGGTGCCGCGCTCGCGGCGAGTGCCGTGTCGATGGCATAGCCGTGCGTTGCGCTGCGCGTCTTCAGTACCAGCACACCCGTCAGCCGCGCGCCGGGCGGCTCGCCCGCGCGCAGGCGCAGCACGACACGGTTGCCGTCGATGCGGGCGGCTTGCGGGCCGCCCGGCGGGGTGCGGCCGCGCACGTCGTCGTAGAACCAGGCGTCTTCCAGGTCCGCGGGGCCGACGCCGGTGCCGGCCACTGCCAGCATCACGCCCTTGCCATCCGTTTCAGCCCGCACGGCGCCGGGTACGCTGATCGGCAGGGCCGCATGGGCCGGGCCCACGGGAAGCAGCCCGGCCCCGGACGGCATGCCCACGGCAAGCACGGGCAGCGACAGGGCGACGTCGGCCTGCTGTGGAATGCACACGTCGCGGCAGACCAGCCAGCTCACCCGGGCGCGTACCGGGAAGATGCCGCCGGGGCGGGCGTCGTGGGGCACGGTCAGTGTCGCCAGCAAGGTCGCGTCGCCCGCGTAGCCATAGCTCGTGACCGGACCGTTCGCGAAGCGCGCCGGTGCGGGCCAGACGATAGCCCCGGCGCTCGCGCCGGCCGGCAGGTCCCAGGCAATCCGCGTCGGCACGCCGGTGTCGCCGGGATTGATCCAGTAGGTGTGCCATTCGGGCTGCAGCACCTGCTCGACGCCGACCAGCACCTGCTCGCCGGGATGGACGGCGTCGACCGCGGCGAGCAGGCGCACCCGTACCTGGGCGGTCGCCGCCTGATCGGAAACGGGGCCGGCCACGGCCAGCCCCACGTAAAAAAACGCCAGCGCGCCCAGGGCGCGCCGGCAGATCGATGTGATGCGTCGCATGTGGATTACCAGCCTGGCGTGCTGCTGGAGGGCGTAGTTGCGGGAGGCGATGCGGAGGGAGACGCGGGCGCGGAGGTGGTCGCGACGACGGGCGGTGCCGGCACGGTCCGTTCGTGCAGCAGCTTGCCGCTGGCCGCATAGACCGCGACGACGGCGACGAGCAGTGCGATGGCCAGGCCAAGCGGGCTGCCGCCGCGCGTCTCGCGCTGGGCGACGTGGCGGCCCTGCGCATGCTTCCAGCCGGTCACCATCGGCTTGATCAGGTCGTGCTTCTTGACCAGCAAATAGAACGCAATCGCCAGGATGTGCAATCCCAGCAGCACGAGCAGGACGTTCGACAACTGGTGGTGCAGGCCCGTCAGGCTGTCGGACCGGGCTTTTTCGATGAGGCCGGACAGCGGGCCATCGAACGCGATGTCGTCGTTGGAAAACAGGCCCGTGCCGGCCTGCACGGCCAGCAGCGCGAGGAGGCCGAACACGGACAGCGCGCCGAGCGGGTTGTGGCCCACGCCATGCCAGCGGCCCGTCAGGTAGGCACGCAGGCGGGACGGCGTCGGCGCGAAGCTCAGGAAGCGCGCATGGGTCGAGCCGACGACGCCCCACACGACGCGAAAAGTGACCAGCCCGACGATCGCGAGACCGGCGCGGCCATGCCAGTCCATCCAGTCGCCCCCGAGCTTGGCCGTGACGAAGGCCACCAGCACGGCGACCACGAGGGACCAGTGGAAGATGCGGACGGGCAGGTCCCACAGGCGGATGCGAGTGACGCCCGGCACCGCGGCCGGGGCGCGGGTCGGGCTGAGGGTGGTGGTGGCGATATCAGCCTTGGCGGTACGGTAATTCATGTCGATGCTCACGATGGGAGACCGCGCGCCGCGCGGCCTCGCGTTGGACAGAAGGTATTGCGGTTATTTCGCCAGCGCCACGGCTGGTGCCGGGGCGGCGGCCGGTGCCGCGGGCGGCTTGATGTGTTCGACCACGCCGCCCTGTTCTTCATAGTCCTGCGTGCCGACGGCGCCGGCGACCTTGAAGCCGCGCAGGGTCAGCAGGTCGCCGGCCGCGCCGGCGCGATGGGCACGGTTCGACACGGTCACGATCTGCCGGTCTTTCGGGATGTACTTCAGGTATTTCTCGAGGTCCGCGTTCTGGATGCTCAGGAAGACGGGGAACGAGCCTTTCGACGGCAATTCGTCCGGACGGCGCACGTCGAGCACGAGCACCTTGCCCGGCTGGAGCAGCAGCGCGTCGACGTCGGCGCGCGAGAGCTGCTTCGTCTTGTACGTCCACGGCTGGGCTGCTGCGGCAGGCGATCCTGCCGCTGCCGGCCCCTGCTGTGCGAACGAGGCCGCGCTGGCGAGGATCAGGGCGGCGGCGATGGTGGTCTTGAGGATGTTCATGGGGCTTCTCTTTCGTTTGCTGTCGTTGTTGTTCGGGCGTCGCGGCGGCCGTGGCGACCTGCCGCTCCGTCTTCATCTCTGCAAGCACCGTGCCAATCGATCCGCCCCGGATATGCGGGTACTACGCCGCAACGGGCTGCTGGCTATTGAACCGTCTGCTGGAAAGCGAACAGTGCGCGGTCACCACTGTTCGCAATTCAGCAGTTGCGCATACACCGGTAAAAACACGATGTCCTCGCCAGGAAGCCCGGTAAATCAAGGGTTTGGCGGCGGAGACGCGTTCCGGGACCGGGCTGGCGCGATAGTTGCAAAGAGAAAGGCGAGAGCAGGAATCCAACCCAAGCACATCCACTTAGGATCAGCCAGACAATGAGGGAGTCAGTCAAATGAAAAGCAAGGCCTTGTATCTTGCCGTCGCCTTGAGCTTCACGGCGGCGGTCGTTTCCGCCGCCGATCAGGACAAGCCGGCCGCCGCGCCGGCGAAGGACGCACCTGCCGCCGCGTCCGCGTCCACGAAGGCGTGGGCTTATACGCCGGTCGTCGCGCCGGCCGAGCCCGCGGTCAACCAGAAGAAATGGGTACGCACGCCGGTCGACGCCTACGTGCTTGCGAAGCTGGAAGCGAAGGGCATCAAGCCGTCGCCGGAAGCGGACCGCGCCACGTTCATCCGCCGCGCCACGCTCGATGCCTGGGGCATCCTGCCGACGCCCGAGGAGGTCAAGGCCTTCGAGAACGACAAGTCGCCGAATGCCTACGAGAAGCTGGTCGACCGCCTGCTGGCGTCGCACCACTTCGGCGAGCGCCAGGCGCGCCGCTGGCTGGACCTGGCGCGCTACGCCGACAGCACCGGCTTCCAGAACGATAACACCCGTCCGAACAACTGGCGCTATCGCGACTATGTGATCAACGCGTTCAACACGGACAAGCCGTTCAACCGCTTCATCCAGGAACAGCTGGCCGGCGACGAGCTGTGGCCGGACAGCCAGGAGGCGCGCATCGCCACGGGCTTCCTGGCCGGCTATCCGGACAACTTCAACTCGCGCGACCTGGTCCAGCGCAAGTACCAGATCGAGACGGACATGACGGACCTGGTCGGCGAGACGTTCCTGGCCGCCACGATCGGCTGCGCGCGCTGCCACAACCACAAGATGGACAAGGTCAGCCAGAAGGAATACTTCCAGCTGCAGGCCTTCTTCGCCAACACGTCGGTCAACGAGAAGACCCCGCTGGCCAAGGGCACGGAAACGGAGTTCGACAAGGCGTACCAGAAGCAGCAGGCCGCCTACAACGAGGCGACCAAGGATATCCGCGCGAAGATGAAGGCCATCCTCGACACGGTGCGTAGCGAGGGCCGCACGTACTACAACGAGCGCTACCTGAGCGACAGCCGCGAATCGATCTTCAAGCCGGAGAAGGACTGGAACGCGCTGGACCGCTGGGTCAACTGGCGCAAGCAATCGGTTGCGTCGGATACCGAGATCGTCGCCTTCCTGAAGCGCACGGCCGAGGAAAAGGACCGTCCCGACTTCAAGCCCGAGAACGTCGCGAAGTATGAGGAGTACAAGGCGCTGCAGGAAGAACTGAAGAAATTCGACAAGCTGCGTCCTGCCAAGGGCTCGGCCAACTACACGACCGTGTTCGAGCTGACGAGCAAGGAAGTGCCCGAAACGCACGTGCGCTTCACCGGCATCCACGAGAAACCGCTGGAAGCCGTCGATCCGGGCATCCCGGCACTGTGGGGCGGCAAGGACGTCAAGCTGGACATCCAGCCGACCGATAAATCGTCCGGCCGCCGCACGGCGCTGGCGAAGTGGGTCAGCAGCGACACGAACCCGCTGACGGCGCGCGTGTACGCCAACCGCGTGTGGGCGCAGTACTTCGACAAGGGCATCGTCGCCACCGTCGCCGACTTCGGCCGCGCCGGCGCCAAGCCCACGCACCCGGAACTGCTGGACCACCTGGCCAGCGATTTCGTGAAGAGCGGCTGGGACGTGAAGAAGCTGCACCGCGAGATCCTGCTGTCGTCCACCTACCGCCAGGCTTCGAACGAGCGTCCGGACGTGCAGAAGGTCGATCCGAAGAACGAGCTGCTGGCCGTGTATCCGCGCAAGCGCCTGGAAGCCGAGGAGATCCGCGACTCGCTGCTGTACGCATCGGGCCTGCTGGTCGACAAGGTAGGCGGCCCGTCCGTGTTCCCGCCCGTGCTGAAGAACGGCGACGGCGGCGGCAAATCGCGCGACTTCAACGGCAACCGCGCCTGGAGCGTGTCCGAAGACAAGGAAGACTGGTACCGCCGCAGCCTGTACGTGTTCACGCGCCGCAGCTACCCGTACCCGATCACCCAGAACTTCGATCCGGCCAACCCGAACAACCCGCACCACAAGCGTGACGTGACGACGACGCCGCTGCAGGCGCTGACCATGTTCAACAGCGACATCGTGTTCGAGTGGAGCCAGGCGCTGGCGGGCCGCGTGATCAACGAGGCAGGCAACAACGAAGACGCCCAGCTCAACCGGGTCTACGAGATCCTGTTCTCGCGCGAGCCCAACAAGGCCGAGCGCGCGGCACTGAAGAGCTTCCTGGCGCAGGAACAGATCGCCATCCGCGAGAAGGCTGCCAGCGGGCAGTTCGTGGTTGCCGTGCCGAGTGGCCTGAAGGATGCGAAGAAGATCGATCCCGTGCGGACTGCCGCCTTCGTCGATCTCGTGCACGCCGTGGCCAACTCGAACGATTTCGCATATCGCTTCTAAACTGAATAAGGAAAGCATCATGAGTATCAATTCACGGCGGGACTTCCTGCTCAAATCCGGCCTCGGGCTCGGCGCCGGTGCCCTGACCGGCCTGCTGCCCGGCGGCGGCCTGCTGTCGGCCGCCACGGCCGCCGAACTGATCGACCCGCTCGCGCCGAAGCAGCCGCACTTCCCGGCGAAGATCAAGTCCGTCATCTGGCTGCACCAGAACGGCGCCCCCAGCACGCTGGACCTGTACGACTACAAGCCCGACCTGCAGAAGCTGGCCGGCCAGCCCGTACCGGCATCGTTCCTGAAAGGGATCAAGACGTCGACGCAGGGTGGCGTCGGCAAGCTGTACGTGTCGAAGGAACGTACCTGGAAACAGTATGGCGAGAGCGGCGCCTGGTTCTCCAGCCTGCTGCCGAACATGGCCCAGCATGCCGACAAGATCACGTTCATCAAGTCCAGCACGACCATCGGCGCGACGCACGACATCTCGATCCTGAAGCTGAACACGGGTGACCTGAACCCGGGCCGCCCGTCGCTGGGCGCCTGGATCAGCTACGCGCTCGGCGCGGCGAACCCCGACCTGCCGCCGTACGTCGTGCTGTACAACGGCGACCGCGAACCGCAGGCCGGTTCGGTCAACTGGAGTTCCGGCTTCCTGCCGGCCGTCTACCAGGGCACCGCGTTCCGTCCGGGCGATTCGCCGATCCTGTACCTCGATCGTCCGGAACTGCGCAGCGCTACGCAGCAGCGCGCCTCGCTGGACCTGCTCAAGCAGCTGAACAACCTGGGTGCGCAGCGCTACCCGAACGACACCGAGCTGCGCGCGCGCCTGCGCTCGTACGAACTGGCCGACCGCATGCAGGTCGCCGCGCCGGCCGCCGTCGACATCAGCAAGGAGTCGGCTGCCACCAAGGAGCTGTACGGCCTGAACGACAAGACCAGCCAGAGCTACGGCGAAGTGCTGCTGCGTGCGCGCCGCCTCGTCGAGAACGGCGTGCGTTTCGTCCAGGTGGTGTCCGGCTATCCGGAAGGCGTCGAATCCGAGCGCCAGAGCTGGGACGCGCACAGCGAGCTGGATCAGAACCACGGCGTCATGGCGCGCATGGTCGACAAGCCGATCGCCGGCCTGCTGCACGACCTGAAGGAGCGCGGCCTGCTCGACACGACGCTGGTCGTGTGGGCGTCGGAATTCGGTCGCACGTCGTGGGGCGAGAGCGGCTCGGGCCGCGACCACAACCCATGGGGCTACACGACGTGGATGGCGGGCGGCGGCCTGAAAGCCGGCTACACCTACGGCGAGACCGACGAGATCGGCCTGCAGGTGGCCGACAAGGACAAGGCCGTCGACACCTATGACCTGCACGCGACCATATTGCAGCTGATGGGCCTCGACCACCTGAAAACCACCTTCCTGAACAACGGCCGGTCCGAGCGTCCGACCGTCGTGTACGGCAAGGTGATCAAGGAGATCCTCGCGTAAGCGACAGCAAGAATCCCCCGGGGACTTCTTTCCCGGGGGTGCAGCCGAAAGAGATACGAAACACATGCAGAGAAAACTGATCGCCTTCGGCGCCATGCTGTTCGTCAGCGCCGGCTTTGCGCTCGCCGCAGTAGAGCTGGACACGGACCTGATGCAGAACATCGACGACACGAACAAGAGCCTTGCGTCGAACATCGCCACCAGGGACGGCAAGGCCGCCATCGCGGATGCGAAGTCCATGAACGACATGTTCGGCACCGTCGAAACCTATTTCGTGCAGAAGGGCGACGCCGCCAACGCGGTCGAACTGACGAAGCAGAGCCGCGAGCTGACGCTCACGATCGTGAATGCCGTCACCGCCAACAACTACGACGCGGCGACGGATGCCGCCACCACGCTGTCGCGCACCTGCAAGAAGTGCCACACGTTTTACAAGAAAGAGTAGGCGTCGCGCTTGAAGAATCCGAACAACGCGGT